>Ga0315910_10000998_pt1 | contig 26753 bp, 23 predicted proteins | sample EdamamesoilMG_FD_204470 | JGI IMG/M metagenome (GOLD analysis project Ga0315910, IMG submission 204470) | Garden soil microbial communities collected in Santa Monica, California, United States - Edamame soil | ecosystem: Environmental > Terrestrial > Soil > Garden | place: USA: California... | reverse complement strand
ATCTGCCAGGGGGTGACCTCGGCAAAGAGCGTGTGAGCGCGAGGCGGCGCATCGGTTGCCGGCGTCGTCTGCAGCCAGCCGTAGATCGCACCCGAGCGGCCGTCGAGCATCTCGCGCACGCCGAAGTGCAGACCGTACTGGACGTCCTCGACGCGCGGCAGATCGAGAACGCGAGCGAGGTTGGCCTCGATGAGGTCGGGCAACAGGCGCCGGTAGTTGAGACGCGCGCCGGTCAGGTTGGTCGCGTAGAGCGGCACCTCGGAATCGACGCCGGCCTCGATCACGGCGACCTGGTGCTGGATCAGGAATGCGGGCGGGCGGTGATCCGTGCGGAAATCGAGCAGGACCGGCGCGGCGAGGCCCCGGCCGAACTCATCGCGCGGTCCGGCGGCGCCGGCCGGCAGCTCGAGCCGGTAGCTCGAGTAGGCCTTGAGCAGCTCGGGCAGCCAGACGACGTAGTCGCGGCCGCGCTGATGCGGCGAGCGGAGCTGCGAGAAGATCGCCGTATTCGCCCAGGGGTCGTAGTCGCTGCGGCCTCCCGCGAGATCGGGCGTGAGCTCGAGATGATCGCGGATCTCGCTCGCAATCGTCGGCGACGAGAAGGCGAGGCCGACGCGCTGCATCGGATTGCAGGCGACGGGCGCGTTGCCGGCCACGATGCGCAGCTGCGTGAAGGAGTTGTTCGCAAAACAGATCACGCCAAGGAAGGCGTAGCCGGGGAAGGTGTCGAACTCGACGACGACAAGATTCTCGTTCCCCGGCAGCGGACCATCCGCCGATTCGAGTCCTGGCTCGACGCGAAGCTGCGCACGCCGGTCGGCAGGCAGCTCGGAAACGGGTTCGAACAGCCAGACGCGGCGCGCCTCGACGCGTCCCTCGCGCGCATCCTCGCTCACTGTCGTCTGACGCCGGCCGAAGTCGACGAAGGCGGCCTCGCCCGGCAGCGGCATGAACCGCGGCAGCTCGCGCGACTCGGGCTCGGGCTGGACCGTGAGCGCAAACCGGCCGACACCCTGGACAGTCATATATAGATGCGCGGCCGCCGAGACTCGCGAGACCGGCTGATTGAAAACCACGCGGATGACCGGCGTGCCCGGCGAGCGCCAGGTCGAGAATCCCGCGTATTCCACCTGCGGCCGCTCGGTCGTGAAGCCGAGCGTCAGCGCCGTCCCGAGCGTCGAGCCATCCATCGCCGCCAAGTTCGCGCCGACCGTGACGACGTAACGCGTCGCCGGCGTGAACGCCCCCTCGTCACCGAGCTGGCAGGCCAGCGCACTCGGGTCAATCCACCGCCAGTCACAAGCGAGCGCAGGCTCGATCGTGATCGGCAGCTCGTCGGCACGACGCTCCATCCGCCCGATCGGCACGACAGGCCGATCGAACTGCAGAACCAGCTGCCGCCCCGGCGGCACGTTATCGCCGGATGGCACCATGCTCGTCAGCCGCAGCGGTCCCGAAGGCTGGGCCGCAGCCGTCGCGGCGACAAGCAGGAGAGCGAGGCTGAGAACGATACGTGCGGCGGGCATGATGGGAGCTTAAACCCCGACAGTGACAGCCGGCTGATTGAATCTGGCCAATTCTGGCGTGGGAAAATCGCGGTAAGCGCCCATTTTCCCGGCGATGCCGTCGGCATCCCGGGCGCGGATCGATGATGGGTGGGCCAGGGCGAGTTCCGCAGCGCGCCTACCCGGCGCGCGAGGACTGTCTGAGCCAGCGCCCACCCATCATCGAGCCGTGACCGGGATTCGCTGTCGCCAGCTACCGAAAACGGCGCCGACCCCCGATTTTTGCCGCCCCAATGTAACGACTCCTTCATCCCGCGCGTTTCTTGTCGGGATATAGTGACCGCCGCACAGGCGGCTCTATTGTCGGGGGACCTTTCGACCGTGCCGATTTCCGATACCTCGGGGCAGGATGTTGCGCTGGCGGAGCCGTCGCGGCGGCGGTTTTGGATCATTGCGGGCGCTGCTGCAGCCGTCGCGGCCATTGCTGCGGTGTGGTTCGTCCCGGCGATCGTGCGCTGGACATCGGCCGAGGCCGCCGTGCCGCGCGAGCGGATTCGCGTGGCCGAGGTGCGCGTCGGTGATCTGACTCGCGATGTTTCCGTCCAGGGTCGCGTCGTCGCGGCGGTGAGCCCGACGCTGTTTGCGCCGGCGGACGGCACGATCACCTTGCTCGTCGAGTCCGGATCGAGCGTCGAGCAAGGCGCGGCGCTGGCGCGCATCGAGAGCCCGGAGCTCGAGAACCGGCTGCGCCAGGAGGAGGCGACGCTCGAGAGCCAGGGCGTAGAGCTCGAGCGGCAGCGCATCTCGACGCGGCAGGCGCAGCTCACGAGCCAGAAGAACGTCGACGTGGCGCAGGTCGCGCTGACGGCCGCCGAGCGCGAGAAACGGCGCGCCGAGATTTCCTTCGAGCAGCAGGTCATCCCCGAGATCGACCTCGAGAAGGCCATCGATGAGCTCGCGAGCGCAGAGCTGTCCTATCAGCACGCGGTTCAGGACATGGAGCTCGATCGCGAGCGCCTCAACTTCGAGCTGCGAACGCGCGAGCTCGCGGTGGATCGACAGCAGTTTCTCGTCGACGATCTCGAACGCCAGGTCGCGGAGCTCACGATGCTCTCACCCGTCACCGGCATCGTCGGCAATCTCCAGGTCGAGCAGAAGGCGGCGATCGCGCGCAATGCGGCCGTCATGGCCGTCGTCGATCTCAGCAACTTCGAGGTCGAGGCCGACGTGCCCGAGGCCTACGCCGACGACCTCGGACTCGGCATGGCGGCCGAGGTCATCGTCGGCGCCGAGAACATCGCGGCGGAGCTCGTCGCGATCTCGCCCGAGATCGTCGACAACCAGGTGACCTCGAGGCTGCGATTCGCCGACGGTACCCCGCCGGGGCTCCGCCAGAACCAGCGCCTCACGACGCGGATCCTCTTCGAGAACGTCAGCGACGCGCTCATCGTCGAGCGCGGCCAGTTCCTCGAATCGGGCGCCGGGCGCATCGCCTATGTCGTCGACGGCAACATCGCGCGGCGCCGCGAGATCGTAATCGGCGCGCGCAGCCTCGCCGACGTCGAGATCGCGTCGGGTGTCGAGGCCGGCGAGGTCGTCATCACCTCGAGCTACGAGACTTTCGGCGACGCCGAGACCGTGCTGATCACGAACTGAAGACTGGAGTCCGGCCATGTTGAGCATGCGTGAAGTCACCAAGACCTATCGGGCCGAGCTCGTCGAGACGCATGCGCTCAAGGGTTTCTCGCTCGAGGTCGAGGAGGGCGACTTCGTCGCCGTCACGGGTCCGTCGGGCTCGGGCAAGACCACGTTCCTCAACATCGCCGGCCTGCTCGAGAGCTTCGATTCGGGCGTCTACAGCCTCGACGGCAAGAACGTCACGGGACTTGGCGACCGCGAGCTCTCGAAGCTTCGCAACGAGAAGATCGGCTTCATCTTCCAGAGCTTCAACCTGATTCCCGACCTCAACGTCTTCGACAACGTTGACGTGCCGCTGCGCTACCGCGGCTTCGGCGCAGCCGAGCGGCGCAAGCGTATCGAGGAAGCGCTCGAAATGGTCGGCCTCGCCGGCCGGCCGAAGCACCTGCCCTCGCAGCTCTCGGGCGGCCAGCAGCAGCGCGTCGGCATCGCGCGCGCGCTCGCAGGCTCGCCGCGATTCCTGCTCGCCGACGAGCCGACGGGCAATCTCGACTCGCAGATGGCCGAAGGCGTGCTCGAGCTGCTCCAGGGAATCAACAAGGCCGGCACGACGATCATCATGGTGACGCACGATCCCGAGCTCGCCGCGCGCGCGAAGCGCGAGGTGCATCTCAAGGACGGCCAGCAGCAGGCCTGACGCATGCGCGACCACGGACTATTCGGCTACAACCTCCGGCTGGCGCTGCGCAACATCCGGCGCAATCCCGTGCTCAGCCTGCTCATGGTCGCGGCGATCGGCATCGGCATCGGCGCGAGCATGTCGATGGTGACCGTCAACTACCGCTTCCAGATGAATCCGATCCCGCAGCGCAGCGACGTCCTGCATTACGTGCGGCTCGATAACGGGGATCCGACCGTGGTGCCCGAGGCCCCGCCGAACCAGCTGACGTACATCGATGCGACGGCATTGCTGCGCGCGGATCGCGCCTTCCGCCAGGCCGCGATGTCGCGTGCACGCATGGCCCTGATTCCGCCCGATCGCGAGCAGCGGCCGTTCTTCGCCGACGCGCGCGCGACGACGGCGGAGTTCTTCGCGCTCTTCGATGCGCCGTTCGAGTTCGGCAACGGCTGGACCGCGGAGATCGACGACGCGGCCGAGCAGGTCGTCGTGCTCAGCGCCGCAACGAACGACCGGATCTTCGGCGGCGAGAACTCCGTCGGCCGAACGCTGACGCTCGACAGCGCCGACTATCGCGTCATCGGCGTGCTCGACGAATGGGAGCTGTCGCAGCGCTTCTGGGATGCCGACAGCGGCGGCGGCGCCGGGTCTTCTCTCGAGGACCTGTTCATTCCCTGGAGCCTCATCGTCGCCAACGAGCTGCAGCGCCAGGGCAATACGCAATGCTGGAAGCCGGTCGACGGCGACGGGCTCGCCGCGTTCCTGAACTCCGAGTGCATCTGGGTGCAGTTCTGGGCGGAGCTCAGGAGCCCGGCCGAGCACGCGGAGTTCGTCGGCTACCTCGACGATTACGTTTCCGAGCAGAAGGAGCTCGGCCGCTTCCAGCGGCCTCTCGACAACCGCGCGACCCCGCTCATGCCGTGGCTCGAGGAGGTCAGCGACACGCCCGAAGAGGCCCTCGTGCTGCTCGGCCTCTCCGTGCTGTTTCTCGCAGTCTGCCTGCTCAACACGCTGGGCCTGCTGCTCGCGAAGTTTCTCGGCAAGTCGGGCGAGATCGGCATCCGCCGCGCGGTCGGCGCGAGCCGCCGGACGTTGATGCAGCAGTATCTCGTCGAGGCCGGCATCATCGGTGGCGTGGGCGGTGTGCTCGGCATCGTGCTGACCTGGGCGGGGCTCCGGGGCATCGATGCCCAGTTCAACGAAGACCTGAGCGCCCTGCTGTCGATCGACTGGACGATGGCGCTCGCCGCCGTCGCGCTCGCGATCGTCGCGACGCTGATCACATCGATTTATCCGACCTGGCGCGCCTGCACGGTGCAGCCGACCGTCTACCTCAAGGCGAACTGAGCGGGCGCGGGAGAAACAACATGGAATTCGGGCCGATCTGGCGAGCATCGCTGCGCAACAAGACGGGCGCGCTGCTCGTCGTCCTGCAGGTGGCGTTCACGCTGGCGCTCATCGTCAACGCCGTGGCCATCGCCGGGCGCCAGGCGCAACAGATGAGCCAGCCCATCGGTGTCGACGAGCCGAATTCATTTGTGCTGCGCAGTGCCGCCATCGTCACGGAGTTCAACGGGCGCGCGACGAGCGAAGAGGATCTCAGGCAGCTGCGCGGACTGCCGGGCGTGGTCGCGGCCGTGCAGATGAACTCGATTCCGGGCTCGGGCGGCGGCATGGGCATGGGGCTCAAGACCACGCCCGAAGAGGGCGTCGAGGAGGTCGGCACCTCGGTCTACATGGTCGACGAATTCGGCCTCGAGGCGCTCGGTGTCGAGCTCATTGCCGGCGAGAACTTCGCGCCCGCCGACGTCTCGCTGCGCGAGGGCAACGATGCGCGCTGGCCGAACCGGACCATCCTGTCGAAGACGCTCGCCGAGGCGCTGTTTCCCGGTGACGCGAGCCTCGGCCTCGGCAAGACCGTTTACATCGAGGGCACGCAGGCGATGACGGTCATCGGGATCGTCGAGCGGCTGCAGGCGCCCTGGGCTTTCTGGCAGTTCGCCGGGCACTCGATCCTCGTGCCGTGGCGTCAGGCGGTAGACGAGACGAGCTATTTCGTGCGCACCGAGCCCGGCCGGCGCGACGCCCTCATGCCCGAAGCCGAAGCCCTGCTCGCCGGCCGCGAGCCCGACCGCATCATCCAGAACATGGCGACGATGGAGCAGGTGCGCGAGAACGCGACTGACGGCAACCGGGCCCTCGTCAACATTCTCGCGTTCACCGTGATCGTGCTGGTTGCGATCACGACGCTCGGTGTTGCCGGGCTCACGAGCTTCAACGTCACTCGGCGCTACAAGCAGATCGGCACGCGGCGCGCGCTCGGGGCGTCGAAGGGCGCGATCCTGCGTTACTTCCTCGCCGAGAACCTGCTGTTCACGCTTATCGGCGTCGTACTCGGGGCCTTGTTCGCGGTTGCGGTCAACTTCTTGCTCGTCGTCGCGTTCGCCGTGCCGAGGTTTTCGTGGGTCTGGATGCCGGTGAGCATGGCGGTGCTGGTCGCGATCAGTTTGCTCGCCGTGTTGTTCCCGGCGATCAGGGCGGGGCAGGTGCCGCCCGCTGTTGCTACCCGCACCGTCTGAGAATTGGGGTCAGAGCCCCTTTTTCCTTGGCTGGCGTTGGCGAATCCCGGCTGCGGCTGAAGGGGTGGGCGCTGGCTCAGACAGTCCTCGCGCGCCGGGTAGGCGCGCTGCGGAACTCGCCCTCGCCCACCCCTTCATCCACATCCGGGATGCCGGCGACATCGCCGGGAAAAAGGGGCTCTGACCCCAATTTTCAGTAGACGGCGCGGGAGTCGAAGACGGGGCCGTCGACGCAGACGCGCTTCATCGCGGGGCCCGAGGGCGTCTTGATCTGGAGGGTGCAGCCGGCACAGCCGCCGATGCCGCAGGCCATGAACTCCTCGACGGCGATCTGGCAGGGGACGTCGAGGTCGACGGCGAGTTTCGCAGCCGCGTGGAGCATGGGTTCGGGGCCGCAGGCGTAGAGGGCGACTTCCTTGAGGGCGCCGGGGCCGAGGCGTTTGAGTTCCTGCTTCGCCAGGTCGGTGACGTAGCCCGCGTAGGTGCCGGCGAGGCCGGTGTTGCTGGCGAGGCGCGAGGGGACTTCGAGGGCTTCGAGGCGCGCGAGCGCCGCGGTCGTGGCGTCGGGCCAGGCCTCGCTGGGCTGGGGCGCTGCCAGTTCGAACGGGAACGGGACTTCGGAGCCCATGAGGACGAGCGGCAGGTAGCGGCCGTCGGCGGCGAGGTCGGCGGCGAGCATGAGCATCGGCGGGATGCCGACGCCGCCGCCGATGGCGACGACGCGCGGGCGCGCCGGGTCGAAGCTGAAGCCGTTGCCGATCGGGGCGAGCACGCTGACGCGGTCGCCGGGCTTCTTGCGCGACAGCGCGCGCAGGCCCGGGCCGATCGGCCGGTAGAGAAATTCGAGCGAGCCTTCCTTCGCGTTCGCGGCCATGATCGAGAGCGGGCGGCGCAGCGGAATGTCGGCGTCGCACTGGATGTGCGCGAAGCTGCCGGCGCGAGCCGTCATCGCGGCCTCGGGGGCGCGCAGGCGCAGGATGAACTGGTCGCCGGGGTGGCGCGTCTGGGCGAGGATCTCGCTGTCGCTCAGGCAGATGCTGTCGCGGGCGTGCGGCCGCGCCGCAGCCAGCGTCGCGTTCGCGGTGGCGGTCGTCGGTGCCGCGGCCGTCGTCGTTGCCACCGTCATCGCCTGCGGCCGTCCTGGAACTTGGGGTCGGAGACCAGATTGCTGACCTTCGGATCGGACATCGGGTTTGCGCGGCCGCCGGAATCGCGAACCGCGCGGACGTGCTCGGCGACCTCGGCCAGCACGGCCATGCGGATCGCGGTGCCGCAGGCGACCTGCTCGCGGATCACGGAGCGCTTGCCGTCGGCCGTGGCGCTGTCGATCTCGACGCCGCGATTCATCGGGCCGGGGTGCATGACAATCGCGTCGTCGCGCGCGGCCTTGAGGCGCTCCTCGGTCAGGCCGTAGCGGCGGAAGTATTCCTGGGGATCGGGAATGTCGCCGAGTCCGGCGAAGCGCTCGCGCTGCACGCGCAGCGCCATGACGACGTCGGCGTCCTGGATGCCGCGCGTCAGGTCGGTCTCGCGCACCGCGCCCTCGAACAAGCCGTCGTCGGGCAGAAGCTCCGGCGGCGCGACGATCCGCAGCTCGCCGACGTCGAAAGTCGCGAGAGCCTGATGCGCCGAGCGCGCCACGCGCGAGTGGCGGATGTCGCCGACGATCGCGACGCAGAGCTTCCGCGGATCGCCCTTGCGCTTCAGGATCGTCATCAGGTCGAGCAGACCCTGCGTCGGGTGCGAGACGTTCGACTCGCCGGCATTGAGCACGGAGATATGCGGCGCGACCTCGCTCGCGATGCTCGCCGGCACGCCGGCACTCGCGTCGCGGATCACGAAGATGTCGGCATTCATCGCCTCGAGCGTGTAGATCGTGTCGAGCACGCTCTCGCCCTTGGCGCGCGAGGACATGTTGACGTCGAGGCTCAGCACGTGGGCGTTGAGCCGCGCCGCGGCGAGCTCGAACGAGGCGCGCGTGCGCGTGCTCGGCTCGAAGAAGAGATTGACGACGGTGCAGCCAGTCAGCGAGGTGTCGCGCGCGGGGGGCGAGCCGATGGGTGTCAGATAGCGCTCAGCCTGCTCGATCAGGCGCTCGATCAGCGAGCGGGGCAGGCCCTCGAGCGTCAGCAGATGGCGCAGCCGGCCGTTCCCGCAGATTTGCTCAGGTTCACTCAAGCGCTTGGTTCATCCACTGTTCGGCGATCAGACAGGCGGCGAGCTGATCGACCTGGCCCGGTTGCAGGCGACGATTGTATAGGCCTTTCCGGCGGCCGGCTCGCAGTTCCTCGGCGGCGGCTGTCGAGCTGTGGCTCTCGTCAACGGCCGCGATCGGCCGGTCATAACGTTGCTCGAGTCCCGCGACGAAGGCCGTCAGCGCGTCGCGCAGGGTCGCGCCGACGCCCTCACCAGGTTCGCCGACGACGATGAGGTCGGGACGCCATTCCTTGATCAGGTCGTCGATCGCGGCCCAGGGCGGCGGCGAGCCGGGAACGAGGGTCTTGAGCGGCGTGGCGGTGCGCGTCAGGCGGTTCCCCGCCGCGATGCCAATGCGCTTGAGCCCGTAGTCGAATGCGAGGAGCCGGGTCCAGGCCCCGCTCATCGGCCACCGTACTCAGGCGTGACCGGCATAGCTCGTTACCTGGCGGATGTCGACGCCGATCAAACCCGCCGCGGCGCGCCAGCGATTCTGGACGGGCGTGTCGAAAAGCACGGACGGCGAGACGGGCACGTGCAGCCAGGCGTTGGCCGCGATCTCGGCCTCGAGCTGGCCGCCGCTCCAGCCCGCGTAGCCGAGCGCGACGAGCGAGGGAGTCGGGCCGTCGCCGCGCGCGATGGCGCGCAGCACGTCCTGCGAGACCGTGACCTTGACGTCGGCCTTGGGATCGACGGTCGATTCGAATGTCTGGTCCGACTGGTGCAGCACGAAGCCGCGGTCGGGTTGGACCGGGCCGCCCGACATCACCAGCTCGCCGGCGCGATCGCCGAGCCGGCTCTCGAACTCGAGCTGGCGGCAGACTTCGCCGAGCGTGAGATCCGACGGACGATTGACGACGATGCCGATGGCGCCATCCTGGTCGTGCTTGCAGATGAACGTGACGGTCTCGCTGAAGTTGGGATCGGCCATGCCCGGCATGGCGATCAGGAGCTGGCCTTCGAGCGAGGTCATTGGTGTAGGGTTCCGCCGGTTCCGCGAGTCGGCGGACTCATCTTACCGTACTCCCCCGGTCGGGCGGGTACCCGTCAGAAATTGGTAGTCGTAGCTGAAGCGCAGGACGTCATACTCGGCGAGCATGGCCTCGGGCAGCGGCTGGAAGGGGCCGGCGAGGTCGATGATGGCGAGCGCGGCCGCGTCGAGCCGCGGGTCGCCCGAGGAGCGGCGAAGCACCGCCTCGGCAACCGAGCCGTCGGCGCGGATCGTGACCTCGATCTTGGGCAGTTGCCGGGCAGTGCCGCCCGACAGGACGTCCGCCGGAAAGTTGTCGGTGCCTACGTACTCGACACGCTGGCGCCAGCCGACCAGATAGGCGGCGACCGCCGACTCGCGCGTCGACGGCGAGCGGAGGCCGTTGTCGTCGCTGTTCGCGTTCGCCACCCGGTCGTCGAGCTCGGCGGCGAGCGTGTCGGGCGCGGACTGCTGGAGCAGCGCGGCGGCGCGCAGCGGCGTTCGCGAGGGCCGGTCCGTCGTTTCCGGAACGGCCTCGATCTCGCGAACGCTGTCGCCGCGCGTCACGAGCTCCTCGGCGGGCGGGCCGTGCTCGAGCGCTTCGGCGTCAACGGCGTCGCTGCCGAGCGGCTGCCCTTGCTGATTCATCGATTGCGCGGCCGTCAGCGTTCGCGTCGGGCGGTCGCTGTCGTCGCCGCCGCCGCCTTCCTGGTCGCGCGAAGACAGGAAAGCGGCGTCAGGCGCCTCGCTTTCGGCCAGGCCCGTGTCGACGAGCAGCGTCACGTTGACCGTCGGTATCTCGCCCGACGGCACGGGCGGTGCGGACACGAACGTGACGCCGAGAATGAAGACGCCATGGGCGAGCACGGCGACGAACAGCGTCGAGCCGAGGCGGTCGTAACGTCCCTGAGCTGCCGGCGGCGGCGTCATGCGGCCTGTAGAAAGTCCCCGCGAATCAATCGACCACGGCGATTATAGCGGAGTCGCCTGAAGTTCCGGTCTGAATCCGGTCACGCATTGCCCGGGTCATTTCGATGCGGCCCGAGGCGTCGACGCGCAAGGCTGCCGTGACCCCGAGGCGGCGCGCGACCTCAAGCCAGGCATCGGGGCCGGCGACGAAGAGCGCTGTCGAGGCCGCATCGGCAGTCTCGGCGTCGGCGGCGATCACGGTCACGGCCTCGGTGTGCGCGACCGGCCGGCCCGTGCGCGGATCGATGATGTGATGCAGGCGCTCCCCGTCGCTGTCGCGGAAACGCTCGTAATCGCCCGAGGTCGACGTGGCGTCGCCGGCGCCGAGCTCGATCGTGCCGAGCAGGGCCTCGCCGCGAGGTGCCCGGATGCCGACGCGCCAGGCCCGGTCTTCGCGGGCGCCGATGACGCGCAGATTGCCGCCCGCATTGACGAGCGCCGGCGCGATGCCGAGGGCCTCGATGCGGTCGGCGATCCTGTCGACCGCTGCGCCTTTGGCGATCCCACCGAGATCGAGCAGGAAGCGTCGCGGCGGCGCGGTGATGCGCCGGCCCGAGATTGCGAGGTCGCGGATCGAGCCCGAGCTCGCGAGCAGGGCGGCAATTGCCGCGTCGTCGGGCCGCGTCGCCGGCGCGGCCGCGGCATCGTGAAAACCGTAGAGCTCGACGAACCCGCCGACACCGGGATCGAAGGCGCCGTCGCTCGCGACGGCGGCGCGTTGCGCCGAGACGAGCACGGCGGCGAGCGCCGGGCTCGCCTCGAAGGCTTCGCCGGCCGAGAGTGCCGCGTTGAGCCGCGCGAGCTCGCCATCGGTCCAGGGATACAAGTCGCGTTCGAAGACGCGCAGCTCCGCCTCGATCTCCGCGATCAGCTGCGGGTGCTCGCGTGCGGCGCGGACCGGCAACGTGACGTCGATCCAGGTCGCCATCGCGTAGAGGCGATGCTCGATGATCCGGGAGTCGTCGCGCCCGCAGGCTGCGAGCAGGACAACGAGGGCGAACGCGGCGAGGAGCGATACGCGCCGCCGCCACGTTCCCCCGGTCACAGGCGCGTCTCGATCGCCTTGATGAAATCCAGCGCGATGTCGGTGCCGAACTGCTTGTCGAGCTCGCGGATGCCGGTCGGGCTCGTGACGTTGATCTCCGTCAGGTAATCGCCGATGACGTCGAGGCCGGCGAAGAGCACGCCGCGAGCGGCGAGCTTCGGACCGACCTCGTTCGCGATCCAGCGGTCGCGCTCGGTGAGCTCGCGGCCGACGCCCTGGGCGCCCATGACGAGATTGCCGCGATGCTCGCCCGGCGCGGGAATGCGGGCGAGCGCGTAATCGATCGGCTTGCCGTCGATCAGGAGGATGCGCTTGTCGCCGTCGGTGATCTCGGGCACGTAGCGCTGGCTGAGCGCGAACCGCTGCCCGTTGTCGGTCAGCGTCTCGATCACGACATTGGTGTTGAGGTCGCCTTCGGCCACGACGAAGACCGAGCGCCCGCCCATGCCGTCGAGCGGCTTGAAGACGACCTTGCCATGCTCGGCAAGAAATGCCTTGAGCTCTTTCTTCGAGCGGCTGATCAGCGAGGGTGGCGTGCACTGCGGGAACCAGGCGGTATAGACCTTCTCGTTGATCTCGCGCAGCGCCGAAGGCGAGTTCACGACGAAGAGGCCCCTGTCCTCGGCGAGCTGCAGGACATAAGTGGTGTAGACGAATTCCATGTCGAAGGGCGGGTCCTTGCGCATCAGCAGCGTGTCGAGCGACTCGAGCGGGCCCGTCCAGGCCTCGCCGATCTCGAACCACGAGTCGAGGGAGCGGTTGACCGTCAAACGATGGCCCTGGCCGAGCGGGCGGCCGTCGCGCACGGCAAGGTCGCGCTGCTCGAAATAGACGACGTCGAAACCGCGAGCCTGAGCTGCCAGCAGCATGGCCAGGGTCGAGTCCTTTTTCGGATTGATGCCGGCAATCGGGTCCATGACGACCCCGAGCTGCCGCCGTGATTTGCTCATGCGAAGCCTCTGGCTGAAAGCGGTATTGCGTCGATGGAAGACCCCTTGTTTATATGCTAAAAGGCGCGCTAGTTGGGGGGCAATCGGAGGATCCAGTGTCGGTAGGGAATGCTGCCAGCGTCGAGAAGAGCCTGCAGGGGCTGAAAATTCTCGTCGTCGACGACAGCAAGACCATCCGGCGGACCGCCGAGACGCTGCTCGCGAAGCAGGGTTGCGAGGTGTTTACGGCCGTGGACGGCTTCGACGCGCTGGCCAAGATCGCCGACCACAAGCCTGACATCATCTTCGTCGACATCATGATGCCGCGGCTCGACGGCTACCAGACCTGCTCACTGATCAAGAACAACAAGGTATTCAAGGAAACTCCTGTCATCATGCTGTCGAGCAAGGACGGGCTGTTCGACCGCGCGCGCGGGCGCCTGGTCGGCTCGGAGCAGTACCTGACCAAGCCGTTCACGAAGGACGAGCTCCTCGGCGCGATTACGACCCATGTCAACCGCTGAGCGGGAGGACTGAAACGGCCATGTCACTGATCATGATCGTCGACGACTCGCCGACCGAGGTTCACATCATGAAGACCGCGCTCGAGAAGCACGGTTTCCAGACACTTTCGGCCTCCGACGGCAACGAATGCCTGACGCTCGCGCGCGAGGTCAAGCCCGATCTCATCTTCATGGACGTCGTCATGCCAGGCCTGAACGGCTTCCAGGCGACGCGCACCCTGAGTCGCGACCCGATCACGAAGTCGATTCCGGTCGTCATGGTCACGACCAAGGACCAGGAGAGCGACCGGATCTGGGGCATGCGCCAGGGCGCCGTCGACTATCTCGTCAAGCCCGTGGACGCCTCCGATCTCGTGGCCAAGGCCAATGAGGTTCTGCACGGGACGGCGAGCGCTTGAGCCTCAAGGCGCTGATCGGCGAGCCGTTCAAGCTGCTGCTCGCGATCGAGCAGCAGGCGCGCGACGCGATCGCGAAGCGACAGGGTGCGGGCGCAGCCGTCGAGGAGTGGATCGGCGTCGCCTTCCGGCTCGGCAACGAACGCTTCGTCACGGCGCGCGCCGACGTTCGCGAGGTCCTGCCGTTGCCCGAGCAGCAGACGCGCGTGCCGGGCGCCAAGCCCTGGCTCCGCGGCATCGCCAACGTGCGCGGACAGCTTCTGACTATCGTCGACCTCAAGGCTTTTCTCGGCGCCGGCCCGATGCACCCCGACCGCAAGGCACGCATGCTGATGCTCGCGAGCCGCGAGGTGCCGACCGCCGTCATCGTCGACGAGGTGCAGGGCTTCCAGCGCTTCGCGACCGCCAGTTTCAGCGAGGCCAAGCCCGTGACCGACATCCGCTGCGAGCACTATCTCGCGGGCAACTTCAGCCGCGAGGCCGAGAGCTTCCCGCTCTTCGACATGCAGCGCCTGCTCAAGGATCCGAGCTTCCTCAACGCCGGCGCGCTCAAGGCCGAGGCGAGAGAGGCCGCCCGACGATGAGTGCGCTGCGGCAAAGCCCCTGGGTCCGGCTCATGCCGCTGTTCGGCCTCGGCGCGATCGTCATGCTCGCGCTCGCGGCCACGATGATCTGGCTCGTCCGCAACCATGAGGGCGCGCTCGCGCAGGCGTTAGGCGAGGGATTCGCCGCCGGCATCCCGCTGCTCCTCGTCGTCTTCGCGCTCGTGCTCGTCGTGCTCATGATCGTGGCCTACTACGCCGCGCGCGATTTCCGGCTCGCCGCCGAGCGCGAGGCCGAGCAGAGCGCGCGCAACCAGGAGGCTATCCTCCGCCTCCTCGACGAGCTCGCGAGCCTTGCCGACGGCGACCTCACCGTACAGGCGACGGTCACCGAGGACATCACGGGCGCGATCGCCGATTCGATCAACTACGCGATCGAGGCGTTGCGCGAGCTCGTGCAGACCGTCAACGACTCGTCGATTCTCGTCGACGCCGCCGCGAAGCAAACCGAGGCCACGTCGAGCCAGCTCGTGAAGTCGGCCGAGACGCAGGCGAAGCAGGCGGCCTCGGCGTCTGACTCGGTTGCCACGATGGCCGCTTCTGTCGAGGAAATCTCGGGTAACGCCGAGCGCTGCACCGACGTCGCACGCCACGCCGTGGATATCGCGCACAAGGGCGGCGAGGCCGTGCGCCGAACGATCGCCGGCATGAACACGATCCGCGAGACGATCCAGGACACCTCGAAGCGCATCAAGCGCCTCGGCGAGAGCTCGCAGGAGATCGGCAACATCGTCGAGCTCATCGAGGAGATCGCCGAGCAGACCAATATCCTCGCGCTCAACGCCTCGATCGAGGCCTCGCGCGCCGGCGAGTCGAGCCGCGGTTTCGCCGTCGTCGCCGACGAAGTGCAAAAGCTCGCCGAGCGTTCCGCGACCGCGACGCGCAAGATCGAGGTGCTCGTCTCGACGATCCAGTCCGACACCAACGAAGCCGTCGTCTCGATGGAGCGCTCGACGACCGACGTCGTCGGCGGCGCGCTGCTCGCCGAAAACGCGGGCGCGGCGCTCGAGGAGATCGAGCAGGTCTCGCACCAGATGGCCCAGCTCATCCAGAACATCTCCGAGACGGGCCGCGACCAGAACAAGCTCGCGACTGCCATCAACAAGAACATGCTCGTGCTGCGGCAAATCTCCTCGAAGACGACCCAGTCGACGACGCAGACCTCAGCCGCGATCCACAAGCTCTCCGAGCTCGCCTCGCAGCTGCGCGAGACCGTGCGCGGATTCCGCCTGCCCGACAACCACGGCTCGACGGGGCTCTTGAGCCCGCAGCGCGTCGCCGAGAGCCTCGCGCGCGAGGAAGCCGCGGCGCAGACGACCATGCCGCCGGGCGGGGCGGGTAGCACCGCAGCCGCGCTGGCCGCGGTGGCGGCGCAACTCAAGACGGCGCCCAAGGGTGCGCCGCCGCCCAAGGGCGCCCAGCGCACCAAGGTAACGGGCTAGAGCGGACTCGAGGCAGATGCACGAGCTCGCCGGCCAGTCGCTCGACCTCGTCAATCGCGAGCTCGCCGCGACGCTCGAAACCGCGCGCGGCGAGATCGAGGATTTCGTCGACGGGCAATCCGATGCCGAGGCGCTCGTTCGCGCCGCGAGCCTGCTCCATCTCGCGGCGGGCGCGCTCAAGATCGTCGAGATCCACGGCGCGGCCCTGCTCGCAGAGGAAATGGAGCAGGCCTGCCGCGTGATCCACGAGGCGCGCGGCGAGAACGTCGACCGCGGCATCGAGGCACTGACGCGCGCGATGGTGCAGCTGCCGGCCTATCTCGACCGGCTGCTCGCCGGCGGCAGCGACGTCGCACTCGTGCTGCTGCCCCTGCTCAACGACCTGCGCAATGCCCGCGGGCAGCCGATGCTGTCCGAAGGCACGTTGCTCCTGCTCAACACCGGCCCGTTCGAACGCCTGCGCCGCCCGGCGCAGCCGGGCGAGGCGACCCGCTACGGCAAGCAGCTGCCCGCGCTCGCGCAGAAGCTGCGGCCGAGATTCCAGTCGGCGCTGCTCAAGTGGATCCGCGGCGAAGGCGGCCGCGAGCATCTCAAGGAGCTCATCGACGCCTGCGACGCTCTCGGGAAGGTCGCCGAGTCCGAGCCCGTGCGCCAGCTCTGGGCCGTGACGGCGGGCGTGCTCGTCGCGCTCGCCTCCGGATCGCTCGAGCCGACGGTGCAGCTCAAGCGCCTGCTCGGCCAGGCGGACCGACAGTTGAAGCGCCTGATCGACAGCGGCGAGCAGGGCTTCGTCAGCGCGCCGCCCGTGGACCTGCTGAACTCACTCCTTTATTACGTCGCGCGCGCGCCGGGCGACGACCCGCGCCTCAAGGAGCTCCGCCAGGCCTTCGGCGTCGCCGCCGCCGTCCCGGCCGCGGCCGAGATCGAGCAGGCGCGGGAGGACCTCGCGGGACCGAGCGTCAAGCTCATGCGCACGGTTGCCGATGCGATCAAGGAAGACCTCGCCCAGGTCAAGGACGCGCTGGATATTTTCGTGCGCACGGGCATGCAGGACGTCGCCGGTCTCAAGACCCAGCTCGACATGCTCAAGAAGATCGGCGACACGCTCGGCGTGCTCGGCCTCGAGACGGCGCGAACGAAAATCCAGGGCTCGGCGCTCGTGCTCGGCGACACGCTGAGTCGAGGCAAGGTCGGCGAGCCGCTGCGGCTCGAGAAAATCGCGGCCTCGCTGCTCGAGGTCGAGGACATGCTCGACCGCGAGCTCGTCAAGGCGCACGGCCGCGAGGCCGAGGAAGCCGACGCGCAGTCACCTGAGGAGGCACTGGAGTCGTCGCAGGTACGGCACGTAACGCAGGCCGTGATGCGCGAGTGCATCGTCAATCTCGCGCGCATCAAGGAGGCCGTCGTCAAGGTGCTCGACGACCCGGGCGCCGTGAAAGCGCTCGACAGCGTCGGGCCGCAGCTCCGCGGCATCGTCGCCGGCCTGCTCATGCTCAACAAGAACAAGGCCGTCAACGTCATCGAGCGCATCGGGCGCAACATCACCACGCGGCTAGCGGCGGGCGGACAGACGCTTAAAGCCAGCCTCGTCGAGCGCCTCGCCGACGCGATCGTCAGCATCGAGTACTACATGGAAACCGTCGCGCTCGGGCGCGCCGATCCGAACTACATGCTCGACAACGCGACGCGCTGCCTCGACCTCGTCGAAGGCGCCGCCGCGAAAGCCGAAGCGCGGGGCGCCGCGGAGCGGCCGCCCTCCGCGCCGGCTGCGACACCTACGCCCACGTCCCGGCCGGCGGCAGCGCCCGCGCGCCCTGCTGCTCAAGAGACGCCCGAAGATCACATCGCGACCGCCGTCGGCGAAATCTTCGACCGGACGGTCGCCGATGACCGGAAGAAGCCGCTGCCCGTCATGCAGGTCGAAGAGGAGCGCTCCGAACCCGAGCTCGTCGAGATCTTCATCGAGGAGGCCAAGGACGAGCTCGAGAAGATCCGCGCGCTCCTGCCGCGCTGGGTCGAACAACCCGCCGACAGCGAAGCGCTGATCGGCATACGCCGCTCGTTCCATACGCTCAAAGGTTCCGGACGCGTCGTCGGCGCACAGCTGATCGGCGAGTTCGCCTGGGGCATCGAAAACCTGCTCAATCGCGTCATCAACCAGACCTTGCCGGCCGAGCCGAAGACGTTCGATCTCATCCGCGAGGCAGTCGACGCGCTGCCCGCGCTCATCGAGCAGCTCGAAATCGGAATCCGGCCCCCGCAGGACATCAGCCAGCTGATCGCGCGCGCGCACGCGCTCGCCGAGGGCCGCGACGCCGGCGACACCGCCATCGAGGAGCGCGTCGCCGCACCCGCGGAGCAGGCCGGCGACACGTCCATGGATCCGGTGCTCCGCCAGATTTTCGTCAAGGAAGTGCGCGAGCACCTCGCGACGATCCGCCGCTTTGCCGCCGAGGCCGCCGCACTGCGACGGGCAGCCGCGATCACCGAGGCGCTGCACCGCGCCTGTCACACGTTGTATGGCAGCGCGCGCATGGCCGCCTGCGCGCCCGCGATCGCGCTCGCCGAGCCGCTCGACCGCAAGATCCGCGAAGGCTTCGAGCAGCAGCTTGGGCTCGGTACCTCCGCGCTCGCTGTCCTCGGCCGCTTCGCCGACGCTTTCGACCGGCTTTCCGCGGAACTCGAGTCGGGCGCCGAGCCCGCGACCGATGCGCAGGTCGTTGCCGCGATTGCCAAGCTCGAGCTCGCGCTGCCCGCCTCCGCAACCGATGAGACGGGCGAGACGCCGCTGCCCGATTTCGCGGGGCTGGCAGTCGAGGATGGCGTCGCGGCGGACGAGGCCGAAGAGCCCGATGAGCCCGAGCCCGTCGAGGCCGTCGCCGATTACGATCCCGAGATCGCCGCGATCTTCTGCGAGGAGGCCGCCGAGTTGCTCGACGGCGCCGAGACCGAATTGAGCCAGCTCAAGCAGGGCGCGGGAGCCGAGGCTGCGGTCGCGGGGCTCATGCGCCTCATGCACACGCTCAAGGGCGGCGCGCGCCTCGCCGGCATCGCCGCGATGGGCGACTTGAGCCATGCGCTCGAGACGATGCTGCCGCAACTCGAGTCGGCGAGCGCTGACAGTCGCGGCGTGTCCCTGGCACAGCAGGCGCTCGATCAACTTCAGCATATGCGCGACGCCGTCGCCGCCGGCCAGGGTGCAGCGGCGGCGCGTGAGCTCATCGGCGCGCTCGAAAACTTCGCAGGCGCGGAAGCGCCGGCCGCGGCCGAGCCCGCGCGGCCTGCTCCAGTGCCGCCACGAGTTGCCGCCGCCGCGCCCGCCCGACCCGCGCGCGAGGCGCCCGACGAGACGCGCGTGCTGCCGGGCGGCGTCGAGCCGACGCTTGCCGAGCCCGATTTCGAACGCGAGCTCGCCCTGGACGATACGCGAGATCAACCGCGTGGCGACGTCGAAGACACGCGACTGCAGCCGGCGCTTGCGGCGGCGGCTGCGCCTGCGCCTGCGCCTGCTCCGACACCTGCCGCGGCTGCCGCGTCCGCCACGCCTGCGGCTGCCGAGGCGCCTACGGCTGCGCCGGCTGCGGCGGCCGCGCTCGAGTCACCGGCGACACCGCGCACCGAGCGCGCCGAGACCGCGCGCGTCGACGCCACGCTGCTCGACGAGCTCCTGAACGGCGCCGGCGAAATCAGTATCTTCCAGTCGCGGCTCAACCAGCAGGTGCACGCGACCGAGCATCACCTCGGCGAGCTCGCGCAGACGGTCACGCGGCTCCGCGAGCAGCTCCGGACCCTCGAAGCCGAGACCGAGGCGCAAATCCTGCACCGGCACCAGGGCGAGGTCGACGCCGACACGCACTTCGATCCGCTCGAGCTCGACCGTTACTCGACGATCCAGCAGCTCTCGCGCGCGCTCGCGGAATCCGCGAACGACGTCGCCAGCATCAACGAGCTGCTGCAGGGCCTGACGTCCGAAACCGACACGCTGCTGACGCAGCAATCGCGCGTGACGACGCAGCTCCAGGACGGGCTCATGCAGACGCGCATGGTGCCCTTCGACCGGCTCACGACGCGTCTCGCGCGCATCGTCCGCCAGGCCGCGTCGGACACGGGCAAGGAAGCCGAGCTCGAGATCGACGGCGAGAAGAGCCAGCTCGACCGGCAGATCCTCGACGCGATCGTGCCGGCGCTAGAGCACCTGTTGCGCAACGCGGTCGTTCACGGCATCGAGAGCCCGGCCGGGCGCGCCGCAGCCGGCAAGCCGGCGCGCGGCGAGGTCCGGCTCGGCGTGCGTCGCGAGGGCTCGGAAGTGATCATCGACGTCGCCGACGACGGCGCGGGCCTCGACCTCAAGGCCATCCGGCGCAAGGCTGTCGAGAAGGGGCTCATCAAGGACGGGCAGAAGATCGGCGACGACGAGGTCATCGAGCTGATCCTGCTGCCGGGCTTCAGCACTGCCGACGAGCTCACGCAGGCTGCAGGCCGCGGCGTCGGCATGGACGTCGTCGAGAACGAGGTCAAGCGCCTCGGCGGCTCGCTCCGCATCGATACAACGGCGGGCAAGGGCACGCGCTTCTTGATGCGCCTGCCTTACACCCTGGCGATCACGCACGCATTGATCGTCAACGTCGGCGAGGAGAGCTTCGCGCTGCCTCTGCCGACGGTCGAAGGCATCGCGCGCGTGCGCCGCGAGCAGCTGCTCGAGATCCTCAAGCAGGACGATCCGCGGCTCACGCATGGCGACGGCAGCTATCGCGTGCAGCATCTCGGCAGCCTCGTCGGCTCGGCGCCCTCGGCACTCCCCGAGGACGAGGGCGCCGTTTCGCTCGTGCTCGTCCGCGCCGGCGAAAATTCGACGGCGCTCCTGACTGACATGCTCGAAGGCAGCCGCGAGATCGTCGTCAAGACGATGGGGCCGCACATTGCGAGCGTCCCGGGCGTCACGGGCGCGACGATTCTCGGCGACGGACGTATCGTCGTGATCCTCGACGCCGCGACCCTCGTACGCGCGCAGCATCGCGAGCGCGAGGAGCGGCCCAGCGCGCCCGTCGACACGGCGCGCCAGCTGACGGCGCTCGTCGTCGACGACTCGATCACGATGCGCCGCGTGACGCAGCGCCTGCTCGAGCGCCGCGGACTCAAGGTGGTGACAGCCCGCGACGGCCTCGACGCGATCGAGGTGCTGCGCGAGCACGAGGCCGACGTCATCCTGCTCGACATCGAGATGCCGCGCATGGACGGCTACCAGTTCGCGACCCACGTGCGTAACGACGCGAAGCTCAAGGACATGCCGATCATCATGGTGACCTCGCGCTCGGGCGAGAAGCATCGCGCGCGCGCGATCGAGATCGGTGTCAACGATTACCTTTCGAAGCCCTACCAGGAGGGCGAGCTCGTCGCCGCGATCGGCGCGCTGCTCGGGAGGAAACTGTGAGCGCGCCGCGCGAGCTCTACAGCCTGCTCATACCGCTGCGCCACGAGCGGCTGCTCGTGCCGCGCATGTGCGTCGCCGAGGTCATCGCCTTCGCCGATACCGAGAAGCGCACCGACAAGGATGCGCCGGACTGGCTGCTCGGCAGCGTCGACTGGAGCGGCCGGCGCGTGCCCGTGATCTCGCTCGACGGTCCGGACGACGGCGGCGCCGTTCCGGCCGGACGTCGGGGTAGTCGCTCGCGCATCGTGATCTTTCATGCGATCGGTGAGCTGCAGAAGGCGGGGTACTACGGCGTGCTGACGCAGGGGTTTCCGCAGCTCGTGCGCGTCAATCGCGACGTGCTGACGCGGGACAATCAGACGCCGTTGCCGGCGGGGCAGCCGATGCTCTGCCGCGTGCGGATGGTGCACGAGTTTCCGCTGATACCCGATCTCGAGGCCATCGAGCAGCGGCTCGCCGCAATCGCCGCCTGACGACGTCGCGCATCCCGTTCCGGTCTCGCCAAGAGTTCCCGGCCCGCCATGACAGGTGGGCGCTGGCTCAGACAGTCCTCGCGCGCCGGGTAGGCGCGCTGCGGAACTCGCCCTCGCCCACCTGTCATGACGGGCCGGGAACGGGATGGGATGGGCTGAGGTCGCCGGCCAGCTATTGCGCGAGATCGCCGGCCAGGTATTGCGCGAGGGTGCAGGCGGCGATTGCGGCGGTGTCGGCGCGCAGGATGCGCGGGCCGAGTGAGGCCGCGGCAAACCCTGTCGATTCCAGATAGCGCAGCTCGTCGCGGGTGAAGCCGCCTTCGGGGCCGAGCGCGAGCGCCATGCCAGCGCTGGCCGCGCTTTCCGTGCCGACCGCGCCGCCCTTGCTGCCTGTGACCGCAGCGTCGAGCGCGCGGGTTGCGGTGGGATCGAAGACGATGCGCGCGGCTGCCGGCGGCAGCGCGGCGACGGCGGCGTCGAGCGTGGCGAAGAGTGCGAGCGCGGGCGGGCGGTGCCGGCCCGACTGCTCGCAGGCGCTGGCGGCGATGCGGCGCCAGTGGGTCAGGCGCTGTTCGCCGCGTTCGCCGTCGAGGTGCACGACCGAGAATTCGGTGGGGAAAGCGTGAACGGCGGCGATGCCGAGCTCGGTGGCCTTCTGCACGATGAGATCCATGGCATCCGATTTCACGAGCGCCTGGAGCAGCACGATCGAGGCCGGCGATTCCGGCAGGGCGTCGAGCTTTGCACCGAGAGCGAGAGTCGGATGCCGCTTCGCGAGCGACTCGATCGTCGCTTCGCGCTCGATGCCTTGCGCATTGAAGACGACGAGGAGGTCGCCCTGGCGACAGCGCAGCACGCGATTCAGATAGTGCGCCTGCTCGTCGGAGAGCTCGAGCGTCGCGCGATCGAGCTCGTGGTCAACGAAGAGGCGGGAACGCGGTTTCGATCTCGAGGGCATGGCGAAGAAACTCAAGCGATGGATTACTCTAGCAGCTTGGAAACGGCACTCTCCATCGACGCGCAAGGCTGGCTCCGCGGAGTCGCCCGCGTGCCGTCGCCGAATGCCGATGAGCGCCCGCCCGACAGCCAGCCATCGCTCGTCGTCGTGCACGGCATCAGCCTGCCGCCCGGCGAGTTCGGGGGACCCTGGATCGATCGGCTGTTCACGAACTCCCTGCCCGCCGACGCGCACGAGTATTTCGCGACAATCGACAAGCTCCGCGTCTCGGCGCACGCGCTCGTGCGCCGCGACGGCGAGATCCGCCAGTACGTGCCGTTCACGCGGCGCGCCTGGCACGCCGGGGAGTCGAGCTGGTGCGGGCGCCAGCGCTGCAACGATTTTTCGATCGGCATCGAGCTCGAAGGCACCGACGAGATTCCCTACGAGCCGGCGCAGTACGAGGTGCTGGCGCAGATCATCGCCGCGCTGCGCCAGGCGTATCCGACACTGCGCGACGCCGACGTCGTCGGCCACGACGAGGTCGCGCCGGGCCGCAAGACCGATCCCGGCCCCGTCTTCGACTGGGACCGGCTCGAGCTCGAGCTCGTGGCGGCAGGCGGACGCGAATGACGCTCATCGCGCTTGCCATCGGCCTCCTGCTCGAGCACGCCGCGACGACGCTGCTGCATCTGCGCGAGCTCCGCTGGTTCGACCGCTTCTACGACAAGGCGCTCGATGCCGTTGCCGGCAAGGGGCCCATCGAGCTTTACGGCGGGCTCATCGTGACAATCGCGCTGCCCACGCTGCCCGTGCTGCTCGCGAGCCTGGCGTTGCAGAGCGAGGAGATCTTCTGGAATCTGACGTACCTCAGCCTGGCCGTGCTGATTGTCTTCTTCTGCCTCGGGCCGCGCGATCTGGCGAGCGAGGTCGATGAGTTCTGCGACGCCCTCGACCGCGGCGACCGCGAGGCCGCGAACCGCGTGCTGCGCGAAATGTCCGAAGCCGAGCGGCCGCGCGCCAGCGACATCGAAGTCGTCGAGGACGCGATCTTCGTGCAGTCGAACAACCGGATCTTCGGCGTGATCTTCTGGTTCGTCGTGCTCGGCCCCGTCGGTCTCGGGCCCGTCGGCGCCTGGGTGTTCCGCGTCAGCGACCTGCTGCGCCGGCGCGCCGTGTTCGAGCACATGCGCGGCGGCCGTGCGAGCGAGACAACCCTGGTTACGTCGCAGGAAGCGACTTCACTTGCGTCGCAGGAAGCGACGTTAGCTGCGTCGCAGGAAGCGACTTACGCTACGTCGCAGGAAGCGACTTTGGCTGCGTCGCAGGAAGCGACTTACGCTACGTCGCAGGAAGCGACTTTAATCGCGATCGAGGCGATCTACGGAGTGCTCAAGTGGATTCCGGCGCGACTCGCGATGCTGGGCTACGCGCTCGTGGGCAGCTTCGATGACGCGACGAACGCCTGGCGCAGGGAGCTCGACACACCCGGGATGCGGATCGACCAGCACAACGACCTGCTGATCGCGCGCGTCGGCCGGGCCGCGATGACGGGCGCCTTGAGCGAGCCCGAGAATTCGAGCGCCGCGGCACGGAACTCGATGCGCATCGTGCACCGCACAGTGTTTGTCTGGGTGTCGGTCATTGCGGTGATGACGCTGTTCGGGTGGGCGCTCTAAGGCTTTTTCTTCCAGAGCGTCTCGCTGCCGCCGTCCTGCCGCGCGAGGCAGCGCGCGATCACGAAGAGCAGGTCCGAAAGTCGATTCAGGTAGTGGAGCAGATCCGCGCGCACCATGTCGCGCGCCGCGAGCTCGAACGCGCGGCGCTCCGCGCGCCGGCAGATCGTGCGAGCGAGATGGCAGGCCGCTGAAGCGCGGCCGCCGCCCGGCAGCACGAATTCCTTCAATGGCGGCAGATCCGCATTGAGCCCGTCGAGCGCCGTCTCGAGCGCGGTGACTCGTGCGGCGTCGACGCCGGGGTAGTCGGGCATCGAGAGCTCGGCCCCGATCTCGAACAGGTCGTTCTGCACGTCGAGCAGGAGGCGACGGATCGCTTCGGGCACGGAGGACTCGGCGAGCACGAGGGCAAGCGCGCTCGAGGTCTCGTCCACGGTGCCGACAGCCTCGACGCGCAGGTGGTACTTCGGCACGCGCGCGCCGCCCGCGAGGCCAGTCGTGCCGTCGTCGCCGGTGCGCGTATAGATCTTGCTCAAACGGTGGCCCACGGAAGCGACTATAGGCTGCGATAATGCCGCCGTGAAGCGCATCAACCCGATCTACCTGCTCATCGCGTTCACCGCGTTGCTGATCCTGTTGCGCGACTGGCTGCTGCCCGCGGAAACGACGGCTGCAATCGCGGCGAGCGTGGAGTCGGCGCTGATTGCGCTTGGGCCCTTCGGGCACGTGGGGATCGTCGCCGCCTTCGGGGTCACGGGATTCTTCTTCCTGCCGTTCGTGATTCCGCTCTGCCTCCTGGGCGGAGCGCTCTACGGACCCTGGGTCGGCACGGCGCTGGCGCTGGCCGGATTGGTGCTCAGCACGGCCACGTCGACGCTCGCGGTTCGCCACGTGTTCACGGGCATGCAGCAGACGATCGAAAAGCGTCCCAAGCTCAAGCGCATGATCGCCAGCGCCGACCGGCACCTGAATCTCGTGATCGTGACGGTGCGCTTCGCCATTATCGTGCCGCCGCTGTTCCAGCACGTCGCGCTGGCGCTGACGGGCGCGTCGCTGACGCGGCTCGTGCTCGTAACGTCCGTGGCGTCGATCCCGGCCGCGGCGATCTTCAGTTTCCTGGGCGCGGGGCTCGTCGAAGCGGACAACGTGACGGATCTCACGCTCTATCTGGCGATTCCGGTCGCGCTCATGCTGGCGCTGACTCTCGCTCTCTCCTGGTTCAGGTCTCGTCTCGGCGATCCCGCCGACTGAGCACCGCAGCAAGCGGGCTCAGCACGGCCGCACCGCCGCGCTTCAGGACGTGCGTATAGATCTGCGTCGTGCGGATGTCGCTGTGGCCGAGTTGCTCCTGCACCGTCCGGATGTCCATGCCGCGCTCGAGCAGGTGAGTGGCGAAGGAGTGGCGCAGGGTGTGGCAGCTCGCGGGTTTCTCGATGCCGGCCTTGCGGATGGCCTGCTTCACGGCTTTCTGGACAGCGCCTTCATCAACGTGATGGCGGCGTTCAACACCGTCGCGAGGATCGACACTGCGTCCGCGGGCCGGAAAGACGTATTGCCAGGCCCATTGCCGGCCTGCGTCCGGATACTTGCGCGCGAGCGCGTGAGGCAGGTGAACTTCACCGTGACCCGCGGCGAGGTCCTGCTCGTGATACTGACGTACTCGCTGCAGTTGACGCTTGATCGGCATGGCGAGCTCGTCCGGCAGGGTGACCACGCGGTCCTTACCGCCCTTGCCGCCGCGTACCACCAGCGCGCGGTGCTCGAAGTCGAAATCCTTGATTCGCAGACGCACGGCTTCCATCAGGCGGAGGCCTGAGCCGTACATCAAGCAGGCGACGAGCCAGTGGTCGTTGCTCATCGCGTTCAGCAATGCGGCTACTTCGTCGGTCGTGAGCACCGTCGGCAGTCGCTCCGGACGTTTTGCGCGGACGATGCCTCCAAGTCCCCCGAGCGGCCGATCGAGCACCCACCGATACAGAAAATTAAGCGCATTCAGCGCCTGATTTTGCGTGCTCGCCGCAACATCGCGCGCGACAGCGAGATGATTCAGGAATGCGGCAACTTCCGTCGCCCCCATCTCCGACGGATGCCGGTTCCCGTGGAAGCGGATGAAGCGCACGATCCAGGCAACGTAGCTGTGCTCGGTGCGCAAGCTGTAATGGCGGACACGGATCGCGGTGCGGATCTGCTCGAGGAAGGGGGAGCGGCGGGGTGGGAAGGGGCCCATGACCCAGGCAGTGTTGGCGAGGGGCAGCCGAGAGTGCACGTGTTAAAACACGTAACTTTTACCAATATTACGCAGACGGGGCGGGGCGCCGGGCGCCGATCGGAGCCAAGTTGTTGATTTGGATGTGGGAAGCGTTTGAGATTGGGAGAGTGTTCCGGGATGACGGCTGTGATATATCGGGTGTGTGTCGGAGCTATTGGTAAAACTTACGTGTTTAAACACGTAACTCTTACGTCCACTCATTGTTAGGTGGCACTTGAGTCCCTCAGACCGAGCAAGCGCAGTCATCCTCATGCGTATCTGGGTCGGCGTGCTAGCTCTCGCTGTAACGGCGATAGCGATCAGCATCACGTTTTTTCCCGGGGCGTTTGCTTCCGACGAGCCCGATGTGCTGCGAGCCACCTCTGGTATGCGCGATCAGCTTCTCAAGCTGGCCTTGTTCACCTACGCAGTTGCGCTATGGTTGGTCGTCCTTCGGGTCGCATTGAAGAGATTTCGGTTGGTGGTCCTCTCCGTCTTGTTTCTCGCATGGGTTG
>Ga0315910_10000997_pt1 | contig 26776 bp, 21 predicted proteins | sample EdamamesoilMG_FD_204470 | JGI IMG/M metagenome (GOLD analysis project Ga0315910, IMG submission 204470) | Garden soil microbial communities collected in Santa Monica, California, United States - Edamame soil | ecosystem: Environmental > Terrestrial > Soil > Garden | place: USA: California... | reverse complement strand
TATTCTTATCGTACTAAGTGTTATGGTGGTGTTGTCGTATTTCTACAACTACCTGTCGCGGAAACTTAAAATTCCTTCGGTGTTGTTGCTTATCGCCTCAGGCCTGGGCCTTCAATACGCCTCTACTTTCTTTGGGTTAAAATTGCCCCCCACACAAACGTTGCTCGAGCTGCTGGGCGTTACCGGACTTATTTTTATTGTGCTGGAAGCCTCGCTCGATCTTAAACTCGAGAAATCAAAGTATGGCATTATCAGCCGGGCTTTTTTCTCCGGTTTGGGATTACTGGCCCTCACCGCAGGATTGATTGCCTGTGTTTTTATGTATTACTACCACACCAGTTTCCGCCTGGCTCTTATTCATGCTATTCCGCTTTCGGTGATCAGCAGCGCCATTGCCATACCCAGTGTGGGAAACATGGACGAAGAAAAAAGAGAGTTTGTTGTGTATGAAAGTACATTTTCGGATATCCTGGGAATCATTGCCTTTAATTATGTGATTGCCGATCATTCTTCAGGACTGAACTCCATAATGGCATTTGGATGGGATTTGATTTTGATTTTGATTATTTCGATCATTAGCACCACAGCACTGATTTTTTTGCTGAACCATGTTACCAACCATGTTCGCTTCTTTCTAACATTTGCAATTATTATACTGACCTATTCATTGTCGAAATTCCTGCACTTGCCCTCCCTTATTCTTGTTTTATGTTTCGGGCTAGTGGTTAATAATTTCAAGCTCTTTGACTTTCCCATTGTACATAAGTTCTTGTCGTTTGACAAACTTCATGACATTTCGAAAGAGATGAAGCTGATGACAGCAGAAACTGCATTTATTATCCGTACATTTTTCTTCTTACTCTTTGGATACTCCATTAATGTATTAATGTTGAAATCGGAAGATGTTATTGTTATGGGAATCGGCATCATTGTTCTAACCTTTGTGGTGAGGCAGTTGTTTTTAAAGTACCTGCTCAAAATCAAATCAACACCGCTGGCGCTGATTGCGCCACGGGGCCTGATTACCATACTTCTTTTTTACAGTATTCCAGAACAATTCAGAATTGAAAAGCTGAGCGAAGGTGTTCTTTTTGTTGTGATCGTGCTAACCAGCCTGGCCATGACTATCGGGTTGATGATCAATCGTGAGCGGTCGCCAGGAAATTTTGAAGATGTGATTTAATACAACACTAAACACTAAAGCCCAGTGCACTTAATTGTTTTTTCTATTTGACAACAAGAATAGTATAAATCCAATTGCCCCCTCCACAAAGGGTACTCCCAGTTGTAATGTTACCGGCTGATGCAGTAACGTAAGAACTATGATACTGCCAATCATAATGCAGCCAAGAATTACCCAAAATGCACTGGCGCTGATTTCTTGCTTGTTATGTTGGTAGGAAATTGAATTCATCACCAAAGGTGCAAAGGCTGGCAGATCCCAAACTAACAGATACGTAGCGGCCAGTGTCATTAATCCGGTTACGATGGGTGTGCCGGTGAAGGAGTATGAAACGGTGATGACAAAAATATTCACAATCAAGCCAAAGAAAATCAGCGCCCCAACACGGGCAAATCGTTGAGTCATCAGAAGTACCCCGGCAATGATTTGTGTCCAGCCGATAAACTGCCAATACAATCCTGAGTCTACCATAACCCGGAAAAACTGTTGTATCGGCTGAAGCTTTTCGATCGGGCTATCCATTGAATGAAGCAGGTTGGCCTTGCCCGTTACTTTGCCCATGCCGAAGGCAGCAATGATAAAGGCTCCACCAATCAGGTAGCGCACGTAAATGGTAAATATCTGAAGATAAACTTTTTGCCTCAGTGAGTTGTAAAGATGCAGCATGGTTTTTTTTGAGTTAATTCCAAGGCATGACGTTAATTGATATGGTTTGTTACAGAATTTCGGATGATTAAATATCTTGCGGCCTAATTTTTTAACGCTACAGATGAAGAGAATCATGATTGTCGCATTGATGCTGGCATTAACCGGTTTAGTAAAAGCTCAGGAACTTAGATCGCCTGACGGAAATCTCACCTTGACCTTCAGCCTTCAGCAGGATGGAGCACCCACGTATCAATTGACATACAAAGACAAGGTTGTGATCAACCCCAGCGCATTAGGGCTGGAACTCAAAAATGAATCGGAGTCACTCGTAAACAATTTCAGCATTACCGATACGAAAACAAGTTCGCACGATTCTTCCTGGGAGCCGGTGTGGGGCGAAGTGAAGTCCATTCGCGATCATCATCAAGAGTTGGCGATTACGCTTACACAACAGAAAACAAACCGCGTTATGATTATTCGGTTTCGGTTGTTTAATGAAGGCCTGGGCTTTCGCTATGAATTTCCGGCACAGCCCAACCTGGTGTACTTTGTGATCAAGGAAGAACGAACACAATTTGCCATGACGGGCGATCACACTGCGTTCTGGATTGCCGGTGATTATGATACACAAGAATACGACTACACGACTTCACGGCTTAGCGAGATTCGCGGGCTGATGAAAAGCGCCATTACGCCAAATGCTTCTCAAACTCCGTTTTCACCTACGGGCGTGCAGACTTCGCTCATGATGAAAACAGCTGATGGTATTTACATCAATCTGCATGAAGCAGCGCTCATCAATTATTCATGTATGCACCTGAATCTCGATGACAAGAACATGATATTTCAATCCTGGCTTACACCGGATGCTACAGGCGACAAAGGATACATGCAAGCTCCGTGTACTTCGCCCTGGAGAACCATCATGGTAAGTGACGATGCACGCGATATTTTAGCTTCGCACATGATCTACAATCTGAATGAGCCCTCAAAAATTGAGAACATCTCCTGGATAAAACCGGTGAAGTACATTGGTGTGTGGTGGGAGATGATTACCGGTAAAAGCAGTTGGTCGTACACCAATGATTACAGCGCCATTCAACTGGGTGTTACCGACTACACGAAAGCCAAACCCAATGGTACGCATGGTGCTACTACCGCCCATGTAAAGGAGTACATCGACTTCGCTGCACTGCATGGATTTGATGCCGTGTTGGTAGAAGGCTGGAATGTGGGTTGGGAAGACTGGTTTGGAAAGTCAAAGGATTATGTTTTTGATTTTGTAACACCCTATCCCGATTTCAATCACACCGAACTTCGCGACTACGCCAACGCGAAAGGCGTGAAGCTGATCATGCATCATGAAACATCAGGTTCTACTCGCAATTATGAACGCCACCTGGATAAAGCGTTTCAGTTTATGAAAGACAATGGTTACAATGCAGCAAAAACCGGGTATGTTGGTCCGATACTACCGAAAGGTTTTTATCACTACGATCAGTGGACCAATAATCACTACCAGTATGTAATTGAAAAAGCAGCACAGTATCAGATCATGATCAACGCACATGAGGCCGTTCGCCCCACGGGTATTGCGCGCACCTGGCCAAACATGATTGGCAACGAATCGGCACGCGGAACGGAGTACCAAGCCTTTGGCGGATCGAAACCAAATCACGTTACCATTCTGCCCTTTACCCGACAACTGGGCGGACCGATGGATTATACTCCGGGTATTTTCGAAATGGATATCAGTAAGATCAATCCTCATAACAATTCGCATGTTAACAGCACACTGGCCAATCAGCTGGCGCTTTATGTAACGATGTACAGTCCGTTGCAAATGGCGGCCGATCTTCCCGAACACTACAACAGGTTTTTAGATGCGTTCCAATTCATTAAAGATGTATCGGTAGACTGGGATGACAGCAAGTACCTGGAAGCAGAACCCGGTAACTACATTACGGTGGCACGTAAAGCCAAAGGAAAGCCATCATGGTTTTTAGGAAATGTAAATGGCGAAACCCCGCGTACCTCTTCTGTATCCTTTGATTTTCTGGAAGAAGGCAAGTCGTACATCGCTACAATTTATGCCGATGCAAAAGATGCTCACTACAAAACCAATCCGCAGGCATATACTATTCGCACCGTAGTGGTAACAAAGAAATCAAAACTATCGCAATGGTCGGCAGCGGGTGGGGGATACGCCATCAGTTTGGTGGAAGCCAGTAAAAGTCAACTGAAAGGATTAAAGAAGTTGTAGATGAAGTACTGGTTAATAAAATCCGAACCGTTTAAATACAGTTGGGATCAATTTGTAAAGGATGGAAAAACATTCTGGGATGGTGTACGCAACTATACGGCACGCAACAACCTGCGCGCCATGAAGAAAGGTGATCATGCATTCTTCTATCATAGTAACGAAGGACTTGCCATTGTAGGGATTGCTGAAGTGGTACGGGAAGCGTACCAGGATCCGACCACCAGCGAAACAGCCTGGGTAGCCGTTGATTTCAAACCGCTGCATACATTGCCTGTGCCCGTTACCCTGGCGCAGATCAAAGCCGAGCCCGCGTTAAAAGAGATGGACCTTGTTAGGCTATCACGGTTGTCGGTTGGATCGGTGAAGGAGCATGAGTATGATAAAGTACTGACCATGGGTGAACTGACCAGCGTAATAAAAAAACATCGTTGACGATGCGAAGAACTATAGTGATTGTTGGCGGCATTGCCCTGGTATGCATACTGCTGGTGGCCCGGTTGCTGTTCAGGCAAAACAGCGGCATGACCACGGAGCGCGAGTGGTTTGCCAAATCCCTGCGCTATGAATTTTCAGCGCGGGTGGATAGTATCAAGATGTTCAATCAACACACCGGCAAGCTTTTGTGCCGGGTTACTGCAGGCCATCCGCAGGCACACCGCGAAGACAGTTTAAAAACCTTGTTTAAGCAACACGACATGCTTTACTTGATCTTTCATCAGGCAGCAGACTCCATTATCTTTATTGTGCCGAATGCGAATCAGGTTTCTCCTGGCGACAGCGTGCGCGTAAGCTCAAAACACAACACCATTGAATTCTTCCGGGCAGGACAAGCAGAAGCCACCATATCGCTAAGCGATGCACTAACCGGCTATAGCCGACCGTTTTTTATGAAGGAAAAGTGAATGGACCCACGCCATGGGAATATAAGCCTAACGAAAGCACTTGGCGTATTGTTATTGCTATTTTAGTATTGCGCAACATTCAGAATCTACTGGAGAGAGTATAGGTGATAAGTTTATTTATATTTGGGTGTTGTGCCGCATTGCTTTTGGACAGTTTGCCATCTGAAACTAAATACTTACCTTTGACGTAAGTAACGCACGACAACACTATGATAGTTTCCTTTGGTTCTAAAGAGACCAAAAAAATCTTGGAAGGTGAAAGAGTTAAAGGATTCCCTACCGACTTACAGGAAATAGCAAGACGAAAATTGAGAATGTTAAACAATTCGCAAAACATTGCTGACTTGCAAATCCCACCATCAAATAGATTAGAGAAATTGAAAGGAAATTTGAAGCAGTATTATTCAATAAGGGTCAATGACCAATGGAGGATAATATTCAAATGGGACAAAGGGAATGCTTCTGACGTGGAAATGCTCGACTATCATTAAAAAAGAGATAAAAATGAAGAAATTGAAAAACATTCATCCGGGAGAAATTCTTCAAGAGGAGTTCCTGCTTCCTTTGGGACTAAGTGCTTATAAGTTATCAAAGGACGTTGGCATACCTCAAACAAGAGTTTCAGAAATCATTAAAGGAAATAGACGAGTAACGGCTGACACCGCAATAAGGCTTTCAAAATATTTTGGTAACTCACCAAAATTTTGGCTTGGACTTCAGGATGATTTTGATATTGAAGAAGAAGAACGACTTAAATCAAAAGAGTTGGAATCGATAGAGCACTATCAAAGCAACGCGGCATAGCAATGTATGTGCAATTTAAATTTGATTAATTATTTTAAATGGAAAAATTAAACTGCACATACACGAACGTCAGCGGCAAGCCTTTCAAGACATTATGGGACACAAGAATATATGTTGTAATTACAGAAAGTCATTCAACATGGGTACGAACGGTGATGACATCCGACAATGGAACTGCCCAGAATGTGGACAGCCAATGACACTAATGACTCATCGATTTTCGACCACCAAAAATGGACGATGATAAGAAATGGTCGACAGTGAAATATCTTATTGACAATGGATTCGCTTATCAACACATTTACGAGGAGATTGAAACAAAAGACAAGAAAAAAATAATAAGGATTAATGTTGCGTATCCTGACAACTTGAGAGATGCGAAGGAGTTTGTGAATAAGTATAAGCACCAGGCAATAAAGAAATAGTAGCTAGTGCGGACAGAAGAGCCAGCCACTAGCAAATAAGAAGGGAGTAGACAGTAGATAATTAAGTTCGCTTTCGGTATACGCTAAACTTCCTTATAGCTACTCAAAAAGCAAGGCCATCAGGTTACTCCAAGCGGCCGATTTCCTTCCGAAAATGAAAAGCAGTTGGCCGATGATGAAGTAGCTAAGCGAAACAATAGCCGGGCGCATGGTAAGATGTTTACGCCCTGCCATAATCAGCATCGCTGCGAAAATAAAATCCATCACCAGAAAAGCGACTGACTCCCAGAGGAACGATGACGACAAACCAGCCGGCAATCCATAGATGTATAGTATCCGGTCGAATATGGGGCCGGTTAACATCAATGCTGTGGCTACCATGTATTGCCCGTGTACTAAAGGTTTTCTTTTGTTTAGTATGGCCAGCGTATAAAACAGCACAAAACCAATCAGGTAAAAGAAGGGTATGGCCAGGAAGGCGCGCGCACGACTAACAGCTTGTTCCATTGCCATTCCGCGTTCTATGAAACTGGCTACATTGCGGCTGTACGAAACCGGCAGCAGCATTACCGTTAACAGGAGTAGTGCCGGTACCAGCACGTAGCTGGCTTTTCCAATGATCCGGTGAAGCCGATGGTGGTTTGTTCTGATCAGGTAGGCTTGTGCGATTAACATCAACATCCAGATGATCATCAGGAAGGCGTGCAGGTGTATTACCCAGGGCAATGATTTCTTTTCAATAGCAAGGTAGCCTGGGAAGAAAGCAAATCCGGAAAGGAGGATCAATACAAGCACACCATACTGGATGATGTTGGTATAAAGGGAGTAGGTAATTTTCATATCAGGGTAACGGTGATTAGTTCTTCAACACTTTTATGCGGACTGTTTTTTGTCGGTCACGGATTGAGATAAAGTACGTACCTGCCTCTAGTGCTGACGTGGATACAGTTGTGCTGTTCTGAAATGAAAAGCGTTGTAGTTGTCTGCCCAATACATCCACCAGTTCAACTTCTGTTAGTCCTTTGCCAAAGGATTCAAAACGCAGGGTCGATCCAAACGGGTTAGGGTATACTACCCACTTCGTTTCATCGCTTTCTGTTTCGGTAATAAGGTAGGTAAATTCATCCGATAAAGTAGTACACCCGTTTTCGGTTACGGCCACGGTGTACACGCCATACTCCAGCAGGTTAAGGTTGAAGGATTGGCCGGTACCTTCTGGTATTTCTACTCCGTTCTGATACCACTGATACTGATCACCAGCCGAAGCCATAAGAAGTGTTTCAGTCGGTGTGATGGTCGCTAGCGGATAGGGATTAAAAGCCACATTCAACAGATCAGAAGCCGGACTGATACAACCAGCGGCATCTTCCACCACAACGGAGTAGCTGCCGGATTGATCTACCAAAATCTCCTGCGTGGCTGATCCATTCGACCAGGTGTAGGAAGTGAAGCCTGCCGGTGCAGCGAATGCTTGCGTGTTGCCCTCACACAGGTTGATGGTTGCGCCTGGATTGAAAATCGGAGGATCGAACGTAACCACAGGCTTAGCTAACAAACTAATCGCAGCGGTTACAGCCACGCGCTCGCTTTCACAAAAGGCATCGTCCAGCGACACGTAGTAGGTTGTTGTGGTGTTGAGCGATGGAGTCGTGAATGTTCCGTTTGCACCCAGCGTACTCCCACCGGTTGGTACATCATACCAGTTATAATTTCCGTTTGTAGTACCGGTGGCGGTTAACGTGAGCGTAGCGGGTGAAACACATTCCGTATCACCTGAGGCAACCGGAGGTTGGGGCAAGGTTCGAACGGTTAGCGCTGCCTGGCTGGAAAATATTTCCGGGGCATCATCGCCATTAATGCGCACGCGATAATCACCGTTACCCGTTGTAGTGCCCGTATTGATGCTTAGTGTAGCGGTAGTCGTACCCGTATAGCCGCCACCTTCGCTGATGTCAGTGAAATCAGTGCCGTTATGCTTTTGCCATTGGTACGTGAGGTTGCTTGCTCCGGTGGCTGTTACACTGAAGGAAGTTGATGTCCCTTCGCACGTGGCTGTTACCAGGGGTTGTGTTGTAATGCTTATGGATGGACCAGCGGCAATCAGGTTTTCATAGATCATCAGTGCATTGGGAGCAGCCGTTAGGATGATCTCGGGCTTGCCATCCAGATTCAGGTCGGCCGTGGTGATGCCGCGGGGATTATTGACGGTAGTAGCAAACGGTGTGGCAAATGAAGTAGCATCGAGGGTGCCGGGTGTTGAAGTGTTTTTCAGGATGAAGAAGCGATCGCCACTTTCGCTGGTTATGATGATTTCTGGTTTACCATCGCCATCAAGATCACGGATGTGTGCTACGGTAGCATTGGCTGGCAGTGTGTAGTCTGTTCGCGCAAATAAGATAGTGCCTGTCGTACTTTGATTATGAAAAACTGAGATGGTATTGGCATTAGTACCCGCTGCGTGATAGATCATCAAATCACTTTTACCATCAACATCCAGATCGCCCGTGTAAATCCTGCCGGGGTTATCCAATGCCGGCAGTGTGGTCGTTGCGAACTGGGCGGCACGAATCCGGTAATCACCGGTGTTTCGAAAAATTGTGATGTTGTCCGTTCCGGGGTTGGTGGACGCGACATCAAACAATCCATCCCGATCAAAATCTGCTGAAGCCGTTCCGCCACCGGCTGCAGGCTTCGCGACTAGAATGGAAGCACTAAACGAACCATAGTCACTTTGTGCTACAAACTGACCGGGACGCATCCAGCTTTCAAACACTTCAATATTGGCTGAGCCATCCACACCGACCAGATCAATCTTTCCGTCCAGGTTAAAATCATTTGGACTGGCCAGATCCGTTGTCGCACTACCTACCTGCGCTTCAAAATTGATGTTGCCCAGGGTACTGATGTTTTTGTAAATGCCGTGTACCGATACGATGTCGGTTTTTCCATCATCATTCAGATCGATCAGTACCGGGTTGCCCGCATCGTTGCTGGTGGTATCATCGGGTATTAGCGAAGCAACGTTGATTGCTCCGGTGTTGTTTGTGTTCCTGAAAATATATCCATCGGTACCGGCTCCCTCGGCAATGATGTCGGGTTTGTTGTCACCATCCAGATCTGCAGCGTCAACATCGTAGTTAGCGGTTGTAAGCGTGAATGTTACCGGAGGAGTAAACGAAGTGTTATCGAACGTAGTACCCTGTCCAAACGTAACGTTGAAGGGGAGATCATACTTTGCCGTAAGTTCATCGCGCGTTACACTCACAGGAGCATACGCAGCACCTGCGGGTACTTGCACCGTGAGTTGTGTTTTTGTAGCGGTTACGACTGGTGCGGGAATACTACCAAAGCGAACGAGATTTTCCGCTGGTGTTGTGGAGAAGTTATCTCCGGTTATGGTTACCGTACTGCCAACAGGTCCCTGAAGGGGTGATACCGTCTGCGTTGATATTATTGGTGGTTGTGTGTTTTTATTTTGATAAATGGAGATGCGGGTAGGTGAGGAGTTTGTTATGCCAACGATGATTTCAGGTTTGTTGTCCCCGTTCAGATCAGCGGCAATGGGTGTGTTCATATACGTGCTGGTGCCTTCACCTACGTGCGCGTATGAGGGGATAAACGCATTGGCATCAAACACTCCGCCTGCATAAACATTTTCGAAAATACCCAGGTGGCGGTTGTCGGTTGTAATGATGTCAGTCTTGCCATCGCCATTCACATCGCCTACCGAAACCGATCCGTAGTTTGCCATGTTGGAATTTAGGGTTACCGTTGTAGCGAAGTCTTCGGGTAAGAATAGTCCGGTAGTATGGGTGTTCAAGAGGATCACCACATCATTGTTGCTTGAACCTCTTTTAATGATCAGGTCGTTCTTGCCATCGCGATTCATATCGTTGATCTGAATCTTACCCGTAGCGCCCTGCGAAAGGGAAACCGGGGTTTCAAATTCGATTCTCCCTGCTTCGGAAATGTTACGCAGTATGGAGAAGTTTGAGGCAAAGCTGTACTTCACCACGAGGTCAGCTTTTCCATCGTTATCAAGATCACCGAATGCTACGCCATCACCGGCATCCAGTGTTCCTGATCCGAAATAACTCAGCGTACAAAGGAAATCGATATTGCCGGGATTGCTGATGTTCTGAATGATCCAAAAGTCGAGGGCGGCACTTCCATTACGGTGTTGACCGATTAGATCGGGCGATCCGTCACCATCTACATCGACCACCTCCGAAACCATGCCGGAGTAGGCGAGACCCGCCCAGCGTTCTACAGGCTCAAACATTACGTTACCCACCGTACTGACATTTCGAAAGGTGCAGTAATTCATAATTGAACCGTTGCTATGGGCTGCAATAATATCAAGCTTGCCATCGCCATCCAGATCAGACACATATAACCCCGCTTGATTTCCACCCCCGGCAAACGATACTTTAGGTGCAAATGATGCGGCTGAAAGATCGCCAGGTTGGCCGTTGTTTCGAAAGACTGAAACATTGTTGGTTGATTCTGCAACAACGATATCCAGCTTACCATCACCATCCATATCCGCAACAGCCTGTCCGTTGATTTCGGCAGAACCTTCCATCAGTAAATCGATTTTTGCTTCCAGCGATGATGGGATGATGCGGCCACCGCCATCAAACAAAGGCTGAAAGGGTTCGAGTGTTTGAATAGATTTTCCCGTGGTTGTATTCAACACGGTGATGAAACCATAGGGTGCGCTGGGCTGAATAACTACCGAAAGTTGATTAAAGGTTGCGCTGGTAACCGTGGCTTTCAATCCTTTAAAGTAAACCGTGTTGTTAGCGGCTACAGGATCGAAACCTGTTCCATCGATCACAATCGTTTGGCCTGCTTTACCGGTTAGTGTGCTGATGGTGGTGATCGCTGGTGGAGCTTGTACGGTGCGCTTGTTTAGTTTTACATTGTCTAACGAAGCGCCCGGTATTGACGAACCACTTACATAGCGACCGTTGAAGCGAATGAATTCTACTTTACTTAGCACAACTTTAATCTCATCAAGTGTTGCAATCGCGCCTGTTGCCGAAGCCTTGCGCCATGCTGTACGATCGTCAAGAAAAACCGTAAACGAACTCCAGGCTGGTGCTACAGCCGGAAAGGAGGGTAGTGTAAAGCACAAACTGTTTCCACTTGTGGGTTCGATGATCACATCGCCATAATTGCTGTGAACGGGAGGTGTACCGGAAGGAACCTGCAGATCGAAACTCAATTCTTCACCCAGCGAGAAGTACGCAATGTTTCCGGTGTAGCGTGCCGGTGATGTAAAGTAGTGCGTGCTGGTGCCGGGCAGTGTCGCTGAAATTTTCCCTCCGGGATTACCCCCCGTAGTGCTGTGTGTAACAACCTGCGCATTGGCGTTTGACAGATCGGTAAATGTCCAGTCATCATCATTCGTGTCAAAGGTGCTGGTGGTTTGTGCAGCAGCATACAGCGATAACAGACTTGTCAATACTACCGCAATTATTTTCTTTATAGTCAACATCAACTTATCGGGTTAAAGGTTTGAGGTACGTAAGGCCGAGAATGAAAGAACGATTCATGTTTTTAGTATTGTCATTCACCTGCTTTTGGAGGTCGAGTAATCCGATTTCGTAGCGGAAGTCGAGTGACAGGCTGCCGTTGGCAAGAAGGTATTCAATCCTTCCACCCGCATTGGGGCCGAGATCAAAACGCGAGGCCTCCTGTTGGTTAAAGTCAAACGCTTCGCTGGTTTCATCAAAGCCTTTCATCTTGTATTTACCGCTAAGCCAGTACGCAGCATACATGCCGATGTTGAGGTGTGCTTTCCAGTTTCGGGCGCTTGGGATAATGAAGGTATAATCGAGCATTACCGGAACCTCCAGGTAGTTGGCTTCCAGCTGATCGTAGATATCATTGCATACTTTATGATAGTATCCTTTCTGAATGTATTGAAGCTCAAGCGTAATGCCGTAGTTGGCATTGATCTGTTTGAATCCTTTTGCACCGATGGAGAAGCCTGTGTTGGCAACTTCCTTCCACGGAGTTTTGGCTTTGTAATTTGAGAACGACACGCTTGCATTTCCACCGGCATACCATACCTGGGCGCGCGTAAGGAACGGTGTGACTAACAGCAGTACAAGGAGGAGCATTCTTTTCATAGGTACCGATTTTTGATCTGGTAAAATTCCAGAACAAAATCATGCGGGGGTATCGCACAATGGTGCTAGAGCTTGACAAGACAGGCGTAAAAAATTGCTACTGAATTCTTGCTATACTTTTGTACCTTGTACGCTTACCATCGCCAACTCCCTCATCATGTCGATTGCGCGCTGTGTATTTCTCGTACTTCTCATCGGGCTGCTTACGTCAACACCATCACGAGGTGTTACGTACAGTGAAATGCATATTTCGATCATCCACCCGTCAGTTGAGTATTCTGGTGTAGGGGCCGACACTACCAATATTCAGCGCATGCTTCGTAGTGCTCAGCAACACATCCGCACCGATATTTCAGTAACCGACAGCCTGTCTAATGAAGCTTATGCACTATTGCAGCATGCGGATGATGATGAGTCGTTGGTGCAATGCCTGATCCTGCTGTCGTACGTAAACAGTTCGAAGGGCGAATACCCGAAAGGTTTTGCGCAATGTCGTGAGGCCATCAGGCTAAGTGAAACGCTCGGTAACCAGGAATTGATCTCGCAAAGTTATAACCAGTTGTACCTCTTATACTATCAGAATGGTGATTATGACAGCGCCACCCTGGCAGCCGAAAAGTCATTAGCCCTTGCTGAAGAAATAGGATTTACAACGATGATGGCAAGGGGATATCAGAATTTTGGAATACTCAACAGCGTGAGGGGCAACCACATTACCGCTATCGAATATTTTATGAAGTCCGAAGAATACTACACCCTGTTGAAGGATGACTTTGCCCTGACAATGCTGCTGGGTAATATGGGTGTAACCTATGAAGAATCTGGCAATTTGAGCAAAGCTCTTGAATATCTGAAAAGAGAATTGTTTCTATTAAAGAAGGGCAATAACGAAAATCTACGCGGCTGGACGCTGGTTAATATAGGAGCCGTGTACAGTCAACTTCATAAACCCGATTCAGCTATTGCGTACTACAACCAGGCGCTGGCGATTGCGCGAAAAGTTGATAATGCCGATCTGATGATTACCATTCTTCAAAATATCGGCAGTTATCATTCATCGCAAATGGAGTATACCCGCGCTACCCAATTTTTAATGGAGGCTTTAGCGCTGGCTAACACATCAGACTACGCCTATCAGAATGTTTACACGTTTGGGTACCTGGCCGAAAATTATTTTACGGCCGGCAAACAGGATTCCGCGCGAAAGTATGCTGCACTTCAGTTAGAATCGGCTGTTGCGAACGGATTTCTGTACGATCAGAAATTAGCATACGCTACGCTTTCCAAAATTTATGCGGCCTCGAGCGATTATAAAAACGCGTATGAGGCGCATGTGAAGTTTGCAGCCATCAGCGATACATTATTCAATTCAGAACGATCGGGCCAGATTGAAGAATTGCGTGTGCGTTATGAAACAGAAAAGAAAGATCATGCTATCGATGCCCTGCATGAGCAACAAGCCAGCGCTAAATTTAAACGTAATATGTATGTGATCATTGGCTTTATCGTGGTGGCCGCCTTGCTTTTGTTATATATTAAACAGCGGAGCACCAGTTTGAAGAACCTTCGGTTGCTGGAGAAAGAACAGCAACTGGAAAAAATGAAATCGCAATTCTTCGCCAACATCTCTCATGAATTCAGAACACCGCTCACCTTGATTCTCGGCCCTATTGATCTGCTGAATGCAGGCGTAACTGATCCGCAGCTAAAACCTCAGATCCACATGTTGCAGCGAAATGCCAACCGCCTGCTTTCGCTCATCAATCAATTGCTTGATCTGGCCAAGTTAGAATCGGGCGAACTCTCCCTTCACACGGCAACGATGGATATAGTATTGGTGCTGAAAGGTGTTACACAAGCCTTCAGTTCCCTGGCCGACTATAACTCCATGCAGTTTACAGTTACAGCAAAACCTGAAACGTTAATCATGTCTTTTGATCAGGAAAAAATTGAAACTGCACTCACCAATGTATTGGCTAATGCTTTTAAGTTTACCCCGGCAGGAGGGCAAATTGATGTAAGCCTTGCTGTTGTTGAGAATTCTACTGACAACTATTGTCTTATTACGATTCGCGATACCGGCATGGGTGTACCCGCAGACGAAATTGAACAAATCTTTGATCGTTTTTATCAGGGAACAACCAGCAATGGAATGTCCAGCGGTACGGGTATTGGCCTTGCGCTTACCCGCGAGTTGATCGCGTTGCACGGAGGAACGATTGAAGTAATCAATAATCCCGGGGCCGGAATTTCAGTTTTGCTAACGATACCCGTGCAGCGCGATGCTGAAGCGATGGCGGCCATACCACCCACCCAGGACGAAAAGCGTGACATTTTTCTTTTATCCGAAGCGCATCTTCATACTGAGATTTCGGTTGAACTGAAAGCAGAACCAATTGTACTATTGATTGAAGACAATGCCGATGTGATGCTTTACCTGAAGAGTATCCTGGTTGGCACCTATCAACTGCTGGAAGCTACCAACGGTATCGATGGTATTGATATGGTTATTGAACACACCCCCGACCTGGTGATCAGCGATGTAATGATGCCCGGAAAAAATGGTTATGAGGTGTGTACGGCATTGAAGCATGACGAACGCACCAGTCATATCCCCATCATCTTGCTAACCGCCAAAGCTGATGCTGAAAGTCGTATCGAAGGATTTCAGTCCAGGGCCGATGATTACATTACCAAACCCTTTATTCCGCGTGAACTAACAACCCGAATTCAGAACCTTATCCAATCGCGCAACAGGCTACGCGAGCATTACCGTGAAAGCCTCGTACTGAAGCCTACAGAGGTTACAGTTACTTCTGTTGACGAAAAATTTTTGAAACGTCTTATGTCGCTTCTGGAGGAGCATCTGGGCGAAGAGCATTTCAGTGTTACGGAATTGAGCGATCTGCTCGCGATGAGCCGCTCGCAGCTTCATCGAAAACTTAAGGCATTGGTAGACCAAAGTCCCAATCAGCTTATTCGCAGCTTTCGTCTTCAGCGCGCCCACGATTTACTCCGGCAGCAATCCGCCACAACAGCCGAAGTGGCGTACGCGGTCGGTTTTTCAAGCCCATCGTATTTCAGTAAATGCTTTCATCAGCAATTCGGCTATTCGCCCTCCGACATAGCCAACCACGTCTGATCCCCTGTTAAAAACCATCCCTGCGACAATTTTACAAGTCTTTGCGACATGTGTGATAGGCTTTGCCCTGTTGGTTAACCCAATTTTGATCATTACAACAAAACAACGTTAACCATGAAAAAGAAAACCCCCATTACTACACATGCGATTGCAAGGCTTGCCATCGCAGTAGCGATCTGTCTTTGTTTACCCATGGCTTGCCAGGATAACGAAGTAACTCCGGAAGAACCAAAAGAGATTGATCTTCCGGCTACCGAACCTACTGATTCTGAATTCTCCATTACCTCCACCAAGCTCAAGGAAACTGCCGATGGTTATGAGTTCGATGGAGCCCTTGGCGTGAAAAGCGATGATGGCGAAGAATTTAAGCTTGGCGAAGGAACGTTTGATGTAAAACTGAAATCCGATGGCAGCGTGAGTACGATTACAGGAACCGGAACACCCGTATTTCCGAACGTGGGTGTGTTTGCTGAACTGCTTAAGGAATTTACGCTGAGTGAAATTGTCTCGCGTATCGAATATAATACCGGAGCATATTTTAAGGAGACGTATAGTACGGATATTCCATTAGCCGATGGCTCAAACTACATTCACTTCAAGGTGTTGAATGAAGAGCGTGATGGTGAGTACGAACTACGCCACAAAGCCAATAACTTTATTTACAAATTTGTCGACCTCTATATCGACCCGCACGATCCGGCTGTCTTCTTCAAGACCAGGCTGTGGAAACCCAGCGCTGAAGATGCTGATGACGTAGTGGCCGGTTTCTGGAAGCGTACCTTCGAGAAGTTAATGTCGCTTGGAAAGAGTGCTAAAGAATATAAAGGATCGCCCAACATGATTTTTGGTATCTCCAATCATGCACGATTTAAAACCACAGCATACGACTTTACTATTGACAACAAGGAATCGTTTAAAGAGCTGTTTGGATTTGATCATTTTGAAAGTCTCAATTCACATCTTTATTTAAAACTGGAAGGTGTACCCATTCCACCCACAGTAGTACTTCAATTATCAGGTGAAATGTATGTGCATTACCGAACGGAATCGCTTATACCAGAACCGGAAGAACTAAAAGAAAAACAACTGAAAGCGTTTATGGACTGGTTCCGCGATGGGAAAGATGAAAACAAAATGGCAACGTTTGCCGGAAGTATGGATATGGGTGGCGGTAACATCGAAACCTTAGTAACGGGCGCATTTCCAATGATAAACAATCTTGTAGGGCGCGATATCTTCAACGACAATTTTGATCTTGATCTGGTCGGTGCCACCCTGCAGTACTCCATGCCCAGCCGCGGTGGGGTGGAAGGTTCATTTCTTCGATTCGGAGGACAAATGAATATGCCATTGATCCTGGATATTCTGGGTGAAGGCATCAAACCGTATTTGATTTCGAAACCGGGTGGGTCTAACTACTTCTACTTTAGTGTAGGTCCAACGCTTGAAGACTGCTCGCTTTTTACAGAAAATTCCGTAGAGATGATCATTCCGAACCTGGGCCCAACGAATATCAGTAAGTCATACTTTCTGGTCAATAAAGATGGTGTGAATTTCTCCGGCAACGTGGACTTACCCCTTGGTCCGATCCAACTTTCAAAAAGGCTGGAAGGAAAATTTACCGGCAACAGTTTTTTCCTGGAGACTTATACCGATAAGAATATAACATTGCCCAGCGGGGTAGTACTCACCGGCAAAAAGTTGCATGTGGCTGTATCCAACACAACTGGTGTAGAAGTAGACGGCAGCGTAATTTTTCCTTTCGGATTGGGCGAAGGCGAATTGACTGGCAAAGTGACGAGTGATGGCATGACCTTTACCGGTTCCTTGAAGGCAGGTGGCATGATTGACCTTGGCAATGGCTTTCTGTTACCCACCGCCAATGTTACATTCAGTTCATCAACCAATCCGGCTGAAGGTATTTCGTTTAGTGGGAGTGTTGAACTTCCGCATGGTGTTGGCAATGTTGAAGTAACCGGGATGTTAACCAAAGATGGATTCTCCTTTACCGGTATTATCAACAGGCAAATAGCTATTGGAAATGTAAATCTGCTATCCAAGTCGGGCAAGATTACAATCTCCAATACCAATGGTGTTTACGTTGAAAGTGTATTGGAACTGGGTAATGTATTTGGTGACCAGATGGTGAAAGGTCATATAACGCTGAATGAAGTAAACCTCATAGGTACTTTCAACCGCGCCATTCCGATAGCCGGTCATTCCTTCACCTTTGCCAATGGCAAGATTACGGCTAGTTCATCTACCGGTGTAACCATCAATGGTAATATCGACTTGCATGTTTTCAAGGTGAATGTTGCCGGCAAGCTTACTGCTGTCAATAATTTTCTGCTAACAGGAACGTACGCATACAACGGAACGTACGTCAAGAGCACCATAACTACAGAGGTGCGGCCTGGAAGCGTTGGGCTGAAAGGAACGGGAACTGTGTACGGCTTATTGGGAAATGAATTGTATACCGGCACCCTTACCTTTAAGCCCAACTGGGCCGAGCCATCCATTGACGTCTGCTATAACAATGTATGTATAGGCTTATAAACATTTTGTTTTGTATGTAAGAGCCGGGTCACATCGTAATGTTGTGGCCCGCTCTTTTTTATAGCGTAAAGGGCAACCCTCACTTCGTTATGATTTCATACAATGTGCACGTTATTCCCCGTAACAAAACATAGCCTTCATATTCATGTAACACTGGATACTCAACTTGCTGGCAATTATAAACCAACAACCTTAACCAGTGACTATGAAAAAAATCGCTACACTCACCGTCCTTACTTCGGTGCTGTACGTGTCATCGTGCGGCTTGATTGATGGAGATCATCCGCCCTTTCCACAGGAAGGCTATACTTACTTTACCGAGATCGGTGCTGTAGAACTAACCGGTGGCGCAACCGCTGCCGAAATTTCAGCTTACGATTCCAAAACCAAAAAACTCTTTGTTGTAAATGCTGTAAAAGGCGCCATTGATGTAATCAACATGGAGGATCCGTACAACCTTACATACGAACAGGAGATTGTGATAACTCCGTACGGTGCCGGAGTAAACAGCGTGTCGGTTAAGAACGGATTGCTGGCCGCAGCTATCGAATCGAGTCCCAAGACCGATGCCGGTAAGGTAGTAGTATGGAGCACTGCTGACCTTAGTGAGCGAGCTGTTGTTACTGTTGGCGCATTGCCCGACATGGTAACCTTCAGTCCGGATGGTAAGTTTATTGTATCGGCCAACGAAGGAGAGCCCAGTGAAGATTATGCGTTGGATCCGCACGGTTCTATCTCCATCATCCGCGTGCCGGGCTTTGCCGTTACTACCCTCGACTTTTCTTCCTACAACGGCCAGGCTGCATCGCTTATTAAAAACGGTTTCCGTATGCCGGGACCTGCAGGCACAACGGTAGCCCAAGATACTGAACCGGAGTATGTAGCCATCTCGGCCGACAGTCGTACCGCGTTTGTTACCCTTCAGGAAAACAATTCGGTGGCACGCGTTGATTTACTGAGCAGACGCATTGAAAAAATATTGCCCCTAGGCTACCTTGATCATAGCCTGCCGTCAAATTCATTAGACCCCAGCGATCGCAACAGTGGTGTGCTGTATGGTAACTTTCCGGTGCGCGGACTTTATCTTCCGGATGCGATTACAGCTTTTCAATGTGGCTGGTCTTCACTTTTCATTACAGCCAACGAAGGAGATAGTCGCTTACGCCCAACCAGCGATGATGCATTGCCGCCAATGGAAGAGGGAGATCTGTTCAATGAAGAATCGCGTGTTAAAGATGTAACCCTGGATCCAGTAGCCTTTCCCGCTGCGGCCGAGCTGAGAACAGATGCGCAACTTGGGCGCCTCAAGATAACCAACAGACAAGGCGATACAGATGGCGATGGCGATTTTGATCAACTCTATTCTTTTGGCACTCGCTCATTTACCATTCGCGATGGAGCGACCAACAAAATCATTTATGAAAGTGGTAATGCCCTCGAACAGTTTTTACTTGAGCAGGCCCCTTACCTGTATGATGATGGTCGCAGTGATGATAAAGGTGCAGAACCCGAATCGGTAACAGTCGGGAAGATTGGACCACGCACCATTGCTTTTGTGGGATTGGAACGTGCCGATGCTGTGGTTGTTGTAGATGTTACCAATCCCGGAACTCCGGTGTATCTTCAGGTGCTGCAAACAGGCGATGCTCCCGAAGGCTTACTGTTCATTCCTGCAAGTGAAAGCCCAATCAAGAAATCACTTCTGGTAACAAGCTGTGAAGGCGATGGCACGGTACAGGTGTTTACGCTGGGCAGCGAAGTGGATTTATAACAGCGACATGACTTCATTAGCACAGGCTACGGGCAGCTGGAATTCCGGCCGCTCGTAGCCTGTGTTGTTTTTAAGTGCTTCATGTTCAGGATAGTGGCGCGAATTGCGGCCGGCACTTACCTTCTCCTTAATTTTAATCTTACTTTTCGGTGTGGAATTTCAGAGTGTGCAGCATCTCCCTTGAAATCCAAACCTATGAAACCACTTTCACTGACCATTCAAAAGCCGTGCACGGAGAAATGGAACTCATTCACCCCAACATCAGACGGAGGATTCTGCTCGCGATGTAACAAGGTTGTTACTGATTTCACCACCATGCGTGATGAACAGATCATCGCTGCACTAGCCAATCAATCCCAACAACGCTGCGGACGCTTTCGACCGGATCAGCTGAAAGTATATAGTACTACTCAACCCTCAACTGTTCGACCGGGTCTTACCTTGCTGCGCGCCAGTGTTATGGGAGTATTGCTGCTGCTTATAAACAAGCCGGGGAATGCCCGTATGGTTTATGAAAAGCAAAGATCCGAAGTAGCGGCTGCAAAAAACGAGGTAACTCAAGGCACTGCGATTGTGTCTGGTGGATTGACCGTTAAAGGTATTGTTAGGTCGCGCGAAGATAAGAGTATGCTGCCAGGTGTAAATGTTATTCTGAAAGGATCAACACACGGTACCGTTACAGATGCCAATGGTTACTTCGAATTCCCGGTTGAACTGAAGGAAGGAGATATTTTAGTATTTACATTTATTGGATTAGTAACACAGGAGTATCAAGTGCCTAAAGAGAGTAAGCAAAGCATTGAAATAGAAATGGAGTTTTACATGGAAATGGATATAACTGGCGAAGTAGCTGTCCACGGAGTTTATCCAAATCAATCTACTGGTATCAAAGGTCTTTGGCACAAAGTGATGGCATGGTTCTGAATTATTGTCATGCCCGGTTTTTAGCGTTTACTATTTTCATTTTTGCTTTCAGCTGTACGCAAGGGCAAAGCGTTACCGCCAATTATCGTAAGGCCGATAGCGTGGCGTCCTTGTATCCGGGCCATTCCCTTCAGAATCTGAAAGCCCTGGCCGACAAGCTTACTACTCCTTTGAATACACAGCAGGAGAAATTCCGGGCCATCTATTTCTGGGTAAGTAACAACATTGATAATGACTACAGTTACTACTTGCGCAACAAGAAGAAACGTGAAAAGTGGCGTGATAATCCGGAAGCATTAAAGGAATGGAATCGAAAGTTCAGTGCACAGGTTTTTAATAAACTTTTGAAAGAGCACAAAACAGTTTGTACCGGTTACGCATACCTGATCCGCGAATTGGCGTATCATGCCGGACTTACTTCGGTGATCGTTGATGGGTATGGTCGCACAGCACAATCGAATATTGGCTGGCCTGGCTATGTCAATCACTCCTGGAACGCTATTCAGATTGATAACCAATGGTATTTATGTGATGCTACCTGGTCGAGTGGCGCCATCAATTTGCAGGAGGGGAGCTTTGTTAAAAAATTCGATGATGCTTACTTTATGGCTGATCCTTCGTTGTTTGTGCTGAATCACTATCCATTGGATTCCACCTGGATGTTGCTGGATACCAAACCCACGCTGGCTGACTTTCTGAATGGCCCGCTGATTTATAGTAGTACTTACCGGTATCAGGTTCTACCTCAATCGCCAGAAACCTTCTACGTCACCATTTCTAAAAACGAAACCGTTCAGTTCCGCCTTCGTCAAGGCCAACCCGGTATGTATAAAACTGCTGCGCTGCAACTAAATGGCACTTCCGTATCACCCATAACTTACGTCTCCGAAGATGGACGGCTTGACTTAAACTATACATTCAGTTCGCGAGGAAAGTATACTGTGCATGTTGTACTGGACGACTCGTATGTTGTTACCTACCTTGTAACGGTGAAGTAGTCTCTGAGAAACTATCAATTTTCACAGGTTATGGTAATCCGGTATTCATACTTGTCCAGTTTATATAGTCCCGCGAAGGTTAACACGGTTGGATCTTGACAGTGGATCGAAGAAATTGTTTTGATACCTAAAACATCATCATCGCCAAGGTACTTTTCGATGACCAGATACTGGCTGGCGGAGAATGCTTTTCGCAACGCCACATGATGCAATCGCACCAAAGAATCCAGGCTATCAATCGGAGTGTCTGAATCCTCTTCCAGAAGTACTATCAATAGGGGGGTGGAAGTGTCGCTCCATGTAAACTTGAAATGTCTGGATCCGGTCTGTGGGCTGAAGTAGAATTTATGAGCAAACAAGGGAGCGGCCAGCACAGAATCGCAATAGGTGTATCCAAGCACAATCAGTTCATCTTTACCTGAAACGTTTTCACTGATATTTATTCCCTGAACAATCACCGTCAGGGAATCAGGTATTTGGTTTTGACTGCTGATTATGGGTTTATGGCAAGCCACCAGTACGGTGCCCAACAATAGGATACACAATGGTATAACAAACTTTATGGTCATCTGGTAAGCCTCTTGTAAATTTAAGTTGAAACGGGGAGATAAGTAATCCCTCCATTTCCGATACATTGAATATTCCTGTTACCTTCACCCGTCTATGAAATTTGAAAAGGAGATAACAAGTATCCTGAAGGCCAGAAAGGCTGACACCGACATGCTTAATGTGTTAGAGGCTTTAGGCTTCGGTAACGATCAATTTCAGTATGCCTTTGATGTGGCACTGGAAATGGACAACCGAAACCTGGCGAAGCTGTTGTACTCGAATTTTGAAGCCGGAAAAATTATCGTGGAATTTACGTTGCTGGCTGTGCAACGGAAGTAGGAAGATTAAAAATCTCCTCTCGGTAAGCACTTTGATATTTTCAGTTATCTATCTATTTTTAAAAATACGTTATGCATAAGCGCCCGTTGTGATATAGCAAAATCAACCCCATTATGCTCCGGGGTATGTAACAGCACACAACGGTGTTCTACTTTCAGGAATAGCTGTGCATGGGAATGGAAAGGCTTTAAAAAGAAGCTATCCTTAAGTTGAACTGCTCTCAATTTTAAAATGAATATGAAACGAATCGTTACGGTTACTCGAATCTTGTGTTGTGTAGGTCTGCTGGTGTTGCTTTGTAAGCCATCAGCGTATTCTCAAAAAGCCATTCAGCTTACCAATCAAACCTCAGGAAAAAAACTGCTAATTAAAGAGGGGCAGCGTATTCAGTTTACCTTAAAGGCTGATACGGTGCCGTCATCCCGTCATGTGGGCGTACTAAATTCCGTAACCGAATCCACCATTACGGTTGATCAGCAGGTGGTATCCCTTGAGCAGCTAAAATCAATCGGCCGAAAAAGGAAAGGGTCTGGCTTCTGGTCGGTTGCGTCAACAGTCGTGGGCACCGGATTGATAATCGGTTCGATTGCCAATTCATCGTACGATCCATGTCCGGATTGTGAAGGTGATGATGACTCGAATGCAGGCATGACTGTTGTTGAAGTTGGTTTGGGTGCGGCATTCATTGGACTCGGAATCAACACTATTGTTCGCAACAGCCCGCGCGATCTGGTTGAAAAGTGGAAACTTGAAATCATTGATGCGCCATAGAAGACTGTAGTGCAAGTGATTTCTTTGTTTGAGCGTTAATCATGCAAGGACGATTCACCTGTTCTGGATTCAGTCGTTCTTCAACGCCCCCACAATATCCTGCCGGGCGGCCTTGTTGGCAAAGTACGAGATGGTGAGCAGACCAATGCCAAATGCAATGATCAGCCCCAGCACAAAGGGGTAGATGCCAACCGATGACCGATAGGCAAATTCACTTAGCCAATCCGATACCAGGAAGTATGAAGCCGGCCAGGCAATGAAACTGGCAAGCACAATCAGCATCAGAAAATCTCGCGACAGGATAGTTAAAATGTGGATACGACTTGCGCCCAGTGTTTTGCGAATGGCTATTTCCTTTGTCTTCAGTTCGTTGGTGAAGATGGCCAGTCCGATCAACCCCAGGCAGGAGATAAGAATGGCAATGGCCGAGAAGTATGTGAATATCTTTACCAGCCGCTCTTCCTTGATGTACTGCGACTGAAATTTTTCATCGAGGAAAAAATACTCGTATGGATGGTCACTATCAAACTTCAGCCAGGCACTTGAAATTTGCTCAACCGTTTGATGAATGTTGGTGGTATTGATCCGGATCAACAAATAGCCTTGCGATTGTGGCGTGTTCATGATGATGAGTGGCTCGATAGCCGCATGCAGCGATTTATAATTAAAGTCCTTAACAACCCCAACAACTTTTCCGTCCTGTCCCAGCGGACTTATAATCTTTTTATCCAGCGGCTGATCCCAACCCAGAAATTTGGCAGCAGCTTCGTTGATCACAAAAGCCTGCTGCGGATCGGTAGATGCCTCTTTCGAAAAGTAACGGCCTTGTGCGAGATTAATATTTAAGGTTTCAAGATACTTCTCGTCCGTAAAAAAGGTATTGATCACCTTGATTTCACTTCCTCCCGATTGACTTACATTCATCGTTAACGCACCATGGCCACTACCCGGAATGGTGGATGCCGATGAAATGGATTTCACTGCCGATAATTGAAGCAGTGTATTCTTAATTACATCGGTTCGCCTGGATACTGTGGTGTCGTTTGGAACATCAATTACCATGACTTGCTCCTGATCAAATCCCATATCCAGACTGCGCATGTAGTTAAACTGTTTAAAGACAACCAGTGTAGCCACGATCAGAAAAATTGAAATGCTGAACTGAACCGTAACAAGACACTTTCGTACAAATCCAGGATCGATAACAGACTGTAGAAATGTGTGGCTCGTAATTTTGGCTTTGGCCGACAATGCCTGAACAGGGTTCAGCGCGCTAAGCAAAATGGCCGGATAGATTCCTGCGAGGACTCCAAAAACAAGAGCACTCAGTATTCCATACCCCACAAATGCAGGTGTAACCAGTCGCTGGAAAGAAAAGGTTTTACCGGTAAGCTGGTTCAACTCGGGCAAGGCGAAGTAAAGAAGCACCACGGCCAGTGCAAAACTGATCATTACGGTAAGAACTGTTTCGGCCAGAAACTGAAACAGCAGCGCCAGTCGCGTAGCACCAATTGATTTTTTTATACCGATCTCCTTTAGCCGCCTGGATACTTTTGCAGTAGTAAGGTTGATGTAGTTGATCAGCGCGATAAGCAAGGTGAGCAGGGCGATGGCTGAAAAAATTGTGAGGTAATTGGGATTGATGGCACCAGGCAGATCAAAGCGCAGCTTGTCGTTTAAGTGAATGTGTGTTACCCGTTCAAGCGCATGTGTAATGGCCCCATTCACTTCGTTTTTTTCAACGTAGGGAATAAGATGCTTTTCGTTAAACAGCTTGAATTTTGATTGTAAGTCGGCCACTTGCACACCCGGCTTGATGCGCACATAATTGTAAGTAGTAAGCCACATGTACTCCCGGTTTCGCTCGGCCCTGAATTGTTTTGGCAGCGAAGAAAGCGACAGGAAGATTTCAAACGGAATGTGTGTGTTGTATACCTCGCCATCGTAAATGCCACGCACCTGAAAATCGATGTTGTTGATGTTCATGGTGGCGCCCAGGGCCTTGTGTACATCACCAAAGTACGATGCCGCTACGGCTTTCGAGATAACAGCCTTGTGCGGGCCATCCAGCAGTTCGCGTACATTACCTTCCAATATGGGATAGGTGAAGAAAGAAAAGTAAGTACTGTCGGCATACACAACCTTTTCGGAAGCATAGAGATTCTCGCCAACTTTTATCGTTTGCTTGCTGACGTTGAGCAGTTGGGTGAAGCCTTCTATTTCGGGATAAAATTCCTGCAGCGCTTCCCCGGTATTGAGGCCGGCTTTAGCTGTGTGGTCTATCTTGCCTTCCATTTCCAGCGCGGTGTTTACACGGAAAATCCGATCGGCTGCCGTGTGGTGCTTGTCGTAACCAGACTCTTCCGTTACATAAACATAAATTAGCAAGCTAACCACGATACCCGTAGTAAGGCCGAACACAATGATAAAAAACTGAAAGCGCGAACCGATGACAGACCGGTAGAAGGAGCGAAGGATATACTGTAGCATACTTGCGAAAGGTAAGTTACAAGATACACAGCCCCTAAACTTCAACATGCGGAATTACCATGAGCGGTTCGGAATGGAAATGGACGTTGATTTAAAAACAAGAATGACGCAATCCGGGGGATGATCCTTGATTTGAGCCAGCAGCCAACACCTATCTTTCCCACTTACTCAAGAATCCTCCCACTTACGCATCGCCACTGTCTGTAACACGGTGTGATGTCCATCTTTGACCTTTAATCATTGCGTAACTAAAAGCGTTTATCTATGGCACAATTCAAAGCCTTTGCGCCCAATGTTCAAGTTCTTGGGCAAACTATTCTATCGATCGTAACGGCCGTTCCCAGTGGTCAGGAAGAGCGAAAACAAATCCTGGCCAAGAACGGAATTGCCAGCATTCAAACCGATAAGTGGTATTCGCAAGAAGCGTACTTGAATGCTTTTAAAGAGATTGCCGATAGTATTGGTCCCAGTACCCTGTTTGCCATTGGTAAAGCCGTGCCCGAAAACGCTAAGTTTCCACCCCAAATTGATTCGCTTGAAAAAGCTTTGAATGCCGTGGACATGGCGTATAAAATGAATCACAAAGGTGGCGATATTGGCTTTTATAAAGTCACATCGTTCGATGACAAACAACGAACGGCAACCGTGGAGTGCAAGAATCCTTATCCTTCTGAATTTGACCGAGGCCTCTTCACAACCATGCTAAGAAGATTTAAGCCTGTTAACTCCATTAAATACGATGTTGTGCTGGATACCACCAAGCCTACCCGTATTGCGGGCGCTGATAGCTGTACCTTCAAGATCATCTGGTAGCTATTAAGTAACCATTTGTGAGGCAATCGCTTTCCTGGGCAAGCTTCTCGGTGTGATA
>Ga0315910_10000996_pt1 | contig 26778 bp, 22 predicted proteins | sample EdamamesoilMG_FD_204470 | JGI IMG/M metagenome (GOLD analysis project Ga0315910, IMG submission 204470) | Garden soil microbial communities collected in Santa Monica, California, United States - Edamame soil | ecosystem: Environmental > Terrestrial > Soil > Garden | place: USA: California... | reverse complement strand
CGAAGACGGACCTCGATCGCCAGATCGACGAGCGCATCGCCTACTACGTGAAGGACCGCGCGCGGCACTACCTCGAGCTCGACGTCTTGAACGAGAGCGTCCACAAGGGTCGGTACCTCGAGATCTACGGCGCTGCCGGGCTTGCCGCCGTTTTCGACAAGACCGCGCGCGCCGTGAGAGAGGCCGGCGCGACCACACGGCTCTACCTGAACGAGTACAACGTGCTTCAGTGGTCGGAAGATCCGCTCTCCGGCGCGCCCGACCCCTACGCCAACTGGTATCGCCGGCATGCCGAGCGTGTGATCGCCGCGGGTGGCTCGGTCGACGGCCTCGGTGTTCAGTACTACCCGGACGGTCGCGATCAGACGGCGATCGGCTCGAACGCGCACAGCGCCGCCCGCAGCTACGCGGCCCTGCAGAACCTGGCGACCACGGGCCGCCGCCTCTCGCTCACCGAGCTCACGGTCAAATCGCAAACCTCGAGTCCGGAGCGCGCCGCTCGCATCGTCGAAGACACCGCGCGGCTCACCTTCGGCACGCCCGAGGCCGACACCTTCATGATCTGGGCGGTCTGGGCGGGTGCGGCCGGCGACTCGCCGGTGCCCGCTTCCGTGCTCGCCGATCAGGACTTCAACCCGACAGAACCCGGCCGCCGCTACGACGCGTTGATGAAGAGCTGGGATACCGACGTCGAGGTTCTCGTGGGCGCCGACGGCACGATCGGCTTCGACGGCTTCTACGGCGACTACGCGATCACCGTCGGCGAGACGACCCAGCCGTTCTACTTCAGCCGCCCATCCAGCGACACCGCCGCGCAGGCCATCATCGACGCCTCCCGCAGCAGGTGAAGCGCGGCGGCGCGATCGGACGAGGGCGGCACGTGATCGAGCAGCACCTGCGCAAAGTTCTTGGCTGCGGCGTGGATGCGCTCGTAGTGCTCGAGCTTCTCGGGCGTCGCGTGGTGGTGGCTGAAAACGTACTCGGGGTCGAAATCGGCTTTGCTCATCGTTGCTCCTTGATCTCGTCGGCGTCAGGCCAACGCCGTGACGCGATAGCTCCGCGTGCCCTGTGGTGAGTCGACCTCGACGTCGTCACCGACGTAGAGGCCGATGACGGCGCGACCGAGCGGACTCGTCGGCGTCAGGGTCAGGATCGATTCGCCTTCGAACTCGATGCGTTCGCCGCCGGCGGCGGCAGCGACGAAGTAGCGGCCGCGCGCCGTTCCGTGCTCGAGCTCGACGAGCGCCGACATTTCGACGGCGTCGTCGGACGTGAGCGTCCGGAGCTCCATGCGCGACAAGAGAACCAGCGCCGTCTCGAGCTTGGCGACACGCTCTGCCTGACCCCGCGCCACGTACGACGCCTCCGTCGAGCGCATGTCCTTGATCCCTTCCGGGCGATTTTCGGTGTGCGTCGCGCCGGCTGCGGCGCCGATGGCCTGCGCCTTGGCTCGCCCGAGCTCCGCCTCGAGATGGTTCGTGAGCACGGCGAGCAGGGCGCGCTTGTCGATCGGCTTCGCTCGGGCTGCCAAAACGCGAACGAGGATAGCCCCCGAGCCTCGCCGCCGGGTACGTGTTCCGCTCGCGCGTCAATTTTTGAGAAGAGCTCCGCCGGATCCGCGCACCCGCCGCACGTTCGCTTGCCATCGCGATCTGTCCAGCGGCCACCCCGTAGTGGTAGAGCGCCCCCATGACGAAGCGGATGACCGTCTACGGCATGGTGCTCGCCACCCTCGGACTCTGCTCTTCCCTCCTGATCGCGAGCTGCGTCGGACAGAAGCCGGGCGCGAAGGCTCCCGAAGAACAGCTCGGAGGCAGCGATATGAAGGAAGGCAACGCGAAGTACGGTGAGGTGCCGGGCACGCCGGTGCTCGGCGCGGCAGGTATCAAGGACTTCAAGGTCGACAACGACGCCAAGAAAGTCGCCATCTCGTTCGTGCCGGTGGAAGGGCAGCCGTTCAAGGAGGCGATGCGCGTCGAGATCAAGCAGAGCTCCGGGAATCCGTGGGACGTCCAGGTCCACGCGTACACGACCAAACCCGTCGAGCGCGGCGACGTGTTGCTCGCCACCTTCTATTTTCGGACGGAGTGGGCTCCCCAGGAGAGCGGCGAGGGCCAGACCGAGTTCGTGTTCGAGCTCGGGAAAGACCCTTGGACCAAGTCGACGAGCTACCCGGTCCGCGCGAGCCGCGAGTGGAAGAAGATCCACGTGCCGTTCGCCGCCGCCGAAAGCTACGAGGCGGGCAAGGCGCACATGATCTTCCGGCTCGGCTACCAGCCGGAGATCATCGATATCGGCGGTGTCACCGTCGAAAATTTCGGCAAGAAGCTCGCGGTGGCGGACCTGCCCGTGACCCGCATCACCTACGCGGGCATGGAAGCCGACGCTCCCTGGCGAAAAGCCGCGGCCGAGCGCATCGAAAAGCTCCGAAAAGGCGAGCTCTCGGTGGTCGTGAACGACAAGGCAGGCAAACCGGTGGCCGGCGCGAAGGTCGAAGTCGAGATGAAGAAGCACGCCTTCGGCTTCGGCACCTGCGTCCCGGCAGATCTCATTGTTGGCGCCACGAATGAGAAGTTCGCCGCGCTCATCCCCGAGCTCTTCAACGTCGCCACGCTCGAGAATGATCTCAAGTGGGTGCCGCTGATGGGTGACTGGGGTTCGTCCTTCACGCTCGAGCGCGCCAAGCGCGGCGTGGCGTGGCTGAAGGAGCGCGGCATCCCGACGCGCGGGCACGTGCTCGTCTGGCCGGGCTGGAAGAATCTGCCGAAGTACCTGAAGGCGTTCGAGTCACAGCCGCAGAAGCTCCAGGCCGAAGTCCGTGATCACATTCGCAAGCTCGCCGGCGAGATGAAGGGGACGCTCGCGCAGTGGGACGTGATGAACGAGCCTTTCGACAACCACGACTTGATGGACATCCTCGGCGAGGACGTGATGGTCGAGTGGTTCAAGGAAGCGCGAGCGGCGGATCCGGCAGCTCAGCTTTTCATCAATGATTATGCGATTTTGTCGGGCGGCGGCGGCACCACGCCGCACCGCGACCACTACGACAAGACGATCCAGCTCCTGCTCGACAAGGGCGCGCCGGTCGACGCCATCGGGCTTCAAGGCCACTTCGGGACGTCGCTCACGTCACCGGAAGACATGCTGAAAATCTTGGACCGCTACGGGCGGTTCGGAAAGCCGATCTGGATCACCGAATACGACGTGGTGATGGATGACCTCGAGACCGCGGGCGCCTTCACGCGCGACTTCTACACGACGCTGTTCAGTCATCCCGCCGTGCAAGGCATCGTGATGTGGGGCTTCTGGGACGGCTCGCACTGGAAGAACAACGCCGCGCTCTACAAGGGCGACTGGACGCTCAAGCCCGGAGGCCAGGCGTACCGCGACCTCGTCCTCCGAGAGTGGAAAACTAATGCTACGGGCACCACCGACGCGCAGGGTCGCTTTTCGACCCGGGGCTTCTTCGGGGACTACGAAATCAAAGCATCCAGCGCCGGAAATGCGATGACCGTGAAGCACCGCTTGGAAGCGCGAGGGGGCGCCGTCACGGTGACGCTCAAGTGAGGCGCCCGCCTGGACTAGCGCCGGACGGGTACGCTAGGGTTCGAGCCCCAACGTCGCTGGCTCCGCAACGGAACTTCCGACCAGTCGGTGCTCGATCCGCTTGGGCTTTTTTGGAGGTTCATATGGTCCGCTCTTTTTCGTTCGATGGGCAGAAGCTGGTCTTAGCCGCGGTGGTTGCCGCCACGACGGCGTTCGGTTGCATGGTCGACGACAGCACCGACGCACCAGCGGCCGCGGGCACTGGTGGAACGGGGAGTGGCGGATCGGCGGGCAGCGGCGGCAGTGCCGGCACTCCTCCGTCGACCTGCATGCCGAACCCGGCGCCGCTCACGTGCGACCCCTTCCTCGCCCCGGCCTGGGGTGATCCTCCCGGCGCGACCCCCGGCCTCATGATCAACTGGGGCACCTACACGAGCGACGGCAAGTGGGGCGCGTCGGCAAACGGCGAGCTCACGGGCGGCACGTCGTATTACCAGGGCCCCTCGGACGTCGCGCCGACGGCCGTCGCCGACGCTGGCTCACTGCACATCACCTCGACGATCACGCCGGGCGGCTACACGGGGCTCGTCTTCTGGTTCGGCCCCTGCGTGGACGCGTCGGTGTTCACGGGCATCACGTTTTCGGTGGGTGGCTCGCTCGGCGGGGCGATCCTGAAGGCTCAGATCCAGACGCACGCCGACTACCCGGTCGACGTCGCGAACTCCAAGGGCGGTTGCACGTTCACGAGCTGCGACAACAGGTTCACGGAATGTGCCGGCCCCACCACCCAGGTTGCGGTTGCGACCGACGCAACGCCGGTCGATCTGCCCTGGGCAAGCTTCACGGGCGGGACCCCGGTCGCCGAGGTCACGCCGGAGGGCCTCGTCGGCATGCAGTTCCAGCTCGAGTGTCAGGTCGACACGGCGTGTACGGCCGACTTCACCCTCGGCTCGATCAACTTCACGATCCCCTGACCGGACCGCGCGGGCAGAGCGCTCACTCTCGATTCGACGATGATACCGATCCACCGCTGGGCTCTGCCCGTCGTGTACGCCGGGGTCGCGCTCGGGCTCGCGAATTGCGCGCGCGAGCCCGGGCTGCCCGCCGAGGACACGCGGGTTCCGGTCAATCAGATGGACCTCGAGCCCGGTGCGCGCTGCGTCGACAAGTGTGAGCCGGACTACGGCTCGGCTCCGGTGGATTGTGCGGCCGCCGAAGCGGGGCTCGAGTTCTTCCCTGCTCCGGTGTGGGATTTCGAGGGAGGCGTCGCGACCAACCTCTACGACTACGACGACAAGACGACGACGTTCACGGCGACGACACCCGACACCTGCCTGCCGGGAGGCGACGAGAACGCCTGCTCGCCGTACGAACCGACGCCGACCCCCACCGAGCGCTGCGGGCGCGCCACGCAGGCCATGCACGTGCGCGGCGGGCCATGGCGCGAGTGGGGCGGCGGTATCGGGCGCCGTCTCGACAATCTGGCCTCGAACGCGGCAGCAGCGCTCGGGTCGTCGTGCGCCTTCCCCCTGGCAGCCGACGCGCCGTCGTTCTGCCCGAAGCAGGAAGCCCGGATCGACGACGCTCCCGGCACCACGTTCCTCGACGGCACGCCACGCCCGCTCGACTCCACGAAGACCGCCTACTACACGATGGTCGTCGATCTCACGGACTGGGAGGGCATCAGCTTCTGGGCCCGCCGCGGACCGGACAGCCAGGGCGGTTTTCGCGTCGTGGTCGGTGATCGGCAGACGGACGACGACGTGAGCTTTCACGAGTCCATCCTCGGCGTGCCGCTCAGCTGCCGGCGCTACAAGGAGTGCGAGTGCCACAACCACAAGCCGTGCACGCCCCATCCGACAGCTGGGATCTTGAGCTGCTGGGACCCCGCGGTCGACATCCCGCCCGGCAGCCCCAACGCTCCGACGTACGAGCTCTGCGGCGTCGACAAATGCGACGAGGACTACCCGGCGTACCCGAACGAAGCCGATCTGGTGTTCAACACGCAGTCCAACAGCAGCGCGCAACAGCGCGGGACCAACACCTGCTCCTACTACGCCTTCAACACCGATCAGACCGGTGAGTACTGCTACGACACCGTGAGCGGGCCCCCGCCCGCCGAGGGCAAGGAGCGCTGCGGCGACAACTGGATGGATCCGGTCGCGCTCAATCCCGACTGGACCTTCTACAAGATCCCCTTCAACGAGCTCCGCCAGGAAGGTTGGGCCAAGCAGTTTTCCCACTTCGATCAAGCGGGCGTGACCCTCGTTCGCTTCACCTGGAGCGTCGGCTGGATGGACGCCTGGATCGACGACGTGCGTTTTTACAGGAAGGCGAAGTGACGCTCGCTTCACGCCCTTTCTGAGCTACCCGATGCTTCGCTTTTCACGCGTCTCGGGCTCGGCCCTCGGCCTCGCCCTCCTCGCCGCCGCACTGCCCGCGTTCGGCCAGGGTCCGCGTCCGGCTCGGCCCGATAAGCCCTTCGAAGCCGCGCCGACTCCGACACCGCCCGCCGCGGAAGCTCCTGCGCCTCCAGCGCCGGCCGCGCCGCCACCCGCCGCTCCGGCACCGGCGGCACCCGTCGAAGAGAAGAAGCCAGAGCCGGCACCGCCTCCCGCCGAGGCACCCGCCGCGCCCGCACCCGCGCCCGCACCCGACGCAGCGCCTCCCGCCGAAGCGCCCGCGGCCGAAGCTCCGCCCGCCGCCGCGCCCGAGCCTGCGCCCGAACCGCCGAAGCCCGCCGAGCCACCCAAGCCGCCGCCCGGACCGGTGCTCGAAACGACCGACGATCTCCCCGACGCCGGCTACCTCCCCGGGTACAGCAAGTACCAGGGGATCGGGACCTCGCCGTACGCACCGCGGCTCGCCGGGTTCCCGGGCGGCATCACGCCGTCGTTCGGCGCACCGAGTCCGTCGGACTCGTGGCTCTTCACCTGGCACGGGTACATGAGCGCATCGCTCCAGGTGAGCGTGTACGAGCGGCCTGACCCCGGCACCGGCCAGAGAAGGCTCGCCCTCCACACTCCGCCGAACATCATCGAGGAGTACAGCGCGTTCCCGTCGACGAACGCCCTGCCCGGTAACTGGATCGGCTCGAACTTCAGCTACGGCAACAGCCTCGTCACCGCGACGGTGTCCGTCGACACCTGGAACCCGACGCGTCCGACGCAGAACTACGGCCTCGGCAGCCAGTATTTCATCAACAACGCGTACCTGAACCTGCGCGTCCCGCCGATGGGCAAGTGGCGCCTCGCCTTCAACGTCGGTTACTTCAGCGCCAACTACGGCACGCTCGGTCGCTACGGTGGAGGGTTTTACACGAACCCGATGACCGCGACGATCCAGGGCGTGGGTGTGACGCCGATCATCGAGTACGACCTCACCGACACGCTCGTGGTCGCCGTCGAAGGCGGGATCATGGGCCTCGGCGGTCCGCGCGTGAACCTGCTGCCGGACGGCGTCGTCGCCGGCACCGGCACCGGCGGCTACGGGGGCGAATCCCAGTGGCCGGCGGCGTTCATCAACCACGTCCACGCCGGCGTCGTGCGCAAGGGCGACATCCAGATCAGCGCCCAGGTCCATTACCTCTCGAACTGGTTCCAGGACGAGCGCGTCCAGCGCGAGCCCGACGAAGACGGCGTGTGTGACCTGCCGGACACGGACGAGCTCAACGAATGTTACGTCCGCGACGGCCGCATGCGCGTCATCGGCGCCGACGTGAAGATGCTGTCGAACAGCTACGGCGTGCTCGGTATCGGCGGCTCGCTCATCGACGCGGATTGGGCGTTTCCGCTCAAGGGCATGGCCACGTTCGCCGGCGACGGCGAACGTCTGACGAGCGCCTGGTTCGGCACACGCAGCCAGGGCAACGGGCAGCTGCTCGTCGCCGGCGCCGCCTACAACCTGAGCATCGCATCGCTCTTGCTGGCGCCGGAGCCGTTCAACGGGCAGGCGCCGGACATCGTCGTCAACGCCGGGTTCCACCTCGGCAAGATCAAGACCGCCGAGGAGCCGTTCAACGGGCGGGTCCGCCACAAGTACGGCGCCGAGGTCTTCTACACGCCGCTCCGTTACCTCGGCATGGGCGTGCGCTTCGATCGCGTCGTCCCGGCGTCCGACGACGACGAGCAAACCTTTCATGTCGTCGCCCCGCGGATCCAGTTCAAGACCGATTGGACGAGCCACGAGGCGATCGTCATCAGCTACGTCAAATGGTTCCTCGGTCCGCACTCGCACTACGACGGCCTGAACCCGCGTTCGAGCGAGCGCATCGACGACCAGATGTTCACCCTCAACTTCAACATGTGGTGGTGAGGATGACCCCCAAAGCTTTCGTTCCCCGTAAAGGAAGGTTTCTCATGAGGCCCCACATGGCAGTCCTGTTTTCGGGGCTGGTCGCGACGGCGCTCAGCGCGCCTCCCGCCGCCGCCCAGGAAACGGAAAGCGACTCTCCTCCCGAGTCGTTAGGCATGGACCCCGCGTCGCCCGGCGCGCAAGCGCTGCCCGGCGGCATGGCACCGCTTCTCGGCGAGCCCGCCGGTCCCGATTGGCGCTTCGACTTCCACGGCGTTCTCAATGCGCCGCTCCGCGTCGGCATCAACCAGCGTGACGACGCCCAGCCGGGGCAAAGCAAGACGGTGCTGCACACGCCGCCGCAGGTGCCCGGCGATCAGGCCACGTTCTCCTACACGAGCGTGACGCCGATGCCGTACGCGCAGCTCAACTTTTCTTACGGCAACGACATCGTCACTGGCACGGCGAGCCTGCTCGCGCGCCAGACCACCGTGTCCGCGGCCTTCTTCGATCCGCCTGCGCAGTCGGGCATCAACGATCTCTTCCTCGCCGTGGTTCCAAAGCTCGGCGAGCGCTCACGGCTCACGATCCGCGTCGGTGCGTTCTCGAACCGTTACGGCTCACCCGGCGAGTACGACGAAGGCCGATACGGAACGCCGCTCATCGCGCGCACCAACGGCGCCGGCGAAAACGTCGAGTTCGCCCACTCGTTCGGCGACTTCATGGTCCAGGTCGAGCAGGGCTTCCAGGGCCAGACGAGCAAGGCGTCGAACGGCATGACCCCCGAGGGCTGGAACGATTTCGCCGATCCCGGCATCGGCTCGAGCTTCGTCAATCACCTTCACCTCGGCGGCGGCTGGAAGAACCTCGTGCGCCTGGGCGGCCACTACATGTTCGGCTGGGGCCAGGACGAGCGCACCGGCGCCTCCACCATCGACCCCAGGATGCACATCTTGGCCGCGGATCTGCGGCTCACGCTCGGACGGTTCGGGCACCTTTACACCGCCTACTCGTACGTGAAGGCCGACCACGTGCGCGCGCTCGGCCGCGTCGTCGAGGTCCTGAACACCCGCGACGGCCCCGGCCTGATGAAGCACTACCTCGGCCCCGACGAATCCGTGACCGCGGCCGGCACGGGTAACCTCAGCATCTTCGGCGCTCAATACGACCTCAGCGTCGGGCGGCTGGTGAGCTACCCGGTGCCGTTCTCCGGCGACGGCCCGGACATTTTCGTGAGCCTGTTCGGCATGCTCGTGAAGGTGAACAGCAAGGATCAGTCGCTCGACAACCGCCCGCGCGCGCCGACGGAAGGCCCGCCCGACAAGCAATACGACGACGTGACGAAGTTCAAATACGGCGGGGAGGCAACGTACAGCTTCCTGCCCTGGATGGGCGCGGGCCTCCGCTACGACACCGTCGTGCCGATGGCGAGCGATGCGAAGCGCTCCTACGCCGTGATCTCACCGCGCCTGATGTTCCACACCGGCTGGCAGTCGCGCGATCTCGTCGTCCTCCAGTATTCGAATTTCATCTATGGCCAGTACACCGAGATCCCGGTCGGCTACCCGCCGGTGCCGAGCACGACCGCGGCGAAGGACAAGCACGTGATCTCGCTCACCGCGAGCATGTGGTGGTGACGGAGGCAGGATGAACCCGCGCTTCGAACCTCGTCTGCTCTTCGTCGTCGGCCGCACGCTTTCGGCGCTGTCGCTCGCGGCCGGGTTCGGCCTCGGTGCGGGCTGCGTCGGCAAATCCCAAACCCCCGCTGCGGCCCCCGGCGCGGCGGGCGGCGAGATGGCCAAGTGCCGGCGCGGCGTCCAGCCCGCCGTCGACGGCCTGATCGACGACTTCGAGGACGGCACCAACCAGGTCGCGACGATGGGCGAGCGCGACGGCTACTGGTACCAGTCGGCCGATCAGCTCGGCACCAAGATCACCCACCCGCCCGAAAGTTTTGCCGCCTCCGAGGGCGGCGCCAACGGCTCGGCCATGTCCGCACACCTCACCGGTCACACGGTGGCGGCGGGCGACCAAGCGTGGGGCGTCGAGTTCGGCGGCAACTTCCTGTCCGCGAAGGGCGAGTTCTACGACGCGTCCCGCTACGCCGGCATCTCGTTCCGCGCCAAAGCCCCCGGCAAGGGCATCAAGGGCGTGCGCGTCAACCTGAGCGACGTGAACACGCACCCCGAGGGCGCCACGTGCAAGGCCTGTTACAACCACTTCCGCAAGGACGTGAACCTCACCGGCGAGTGGAAGGAGTATCGCGTCCTCTTCAGCGAGCTCCAGCAGCGCCCCGGCTGGGGTGACCCGCGCCCCGAAAGCGTCACCCCGAGCAAGCTCATCTCCGTGACGTTTGCCGTCGGCGGCGTCGACTCGGATTTCGACATCTGGGTCGACGACATTCAGTTTCTCGAGTGCAAGAAGTAACGCGAGTCGAAAACGCTCGTCCCGCGATCAGTACGGCAATTCAAGTGCCGAGCCGGTGACGCGGAGCTCGATCGCGAGCGGCGTTTGGCCGGTCAGGGCGACGCTCCGCGCGTCGGGCTGGCTGCCGCCGATCGTGAGGCGGAACTGACCAGGCTCGAGCACGCGGTGCCCTCGCTCGTCGATCAGCGATAGATCGCGGGGCGTGACCTCGAACGTGACGCGCCGCGACTCGCCGGGAGCGAGCGTGATGCGCTCGAAGCCGCGGAGCTCGTGCACCGGAACCGTGCAGGACGCCTCGAGATCCTTCACGTAGAGCTCGACCACCTCGTCGCTTGCGCGCGAGCCCGAGTTGGTCACCGTGGCTGCGACCTCGACACTCTCGCCGGACGGGACACTCGCGCGAGAAAGCGCAATGTCCGTGTAGTCGAAGCGCGTGTACGAAAGCCCGTAGCCGAACGGATAGAGCGGTTCCTTTTCCGCGTAGCGGTACGTGCGCCCCGCCATCCGATAGCTCGAAAAATCGGGCACGTCGGCGAGTGAGCGCGGAAAGCTGATCGGCAACCGCCCGGCGGGGCTGTAGCCACCGAACAGCACGTCCGCGAGCGCCGTACCCGCCGCTTGCCCCGGGTACCACGCCTGCACGATCGCTCCGACGTGCTCGTCCGCCCAGCCGACGGCGAGCGCACTGCCGGCGATCAAGACGAGCACGGTCGGCTTGCCGAGCGCGACCACCGCCTCGAGGAGCTTCTGCTGCAACCCGGGCAATTCCAGGCTCACTTTGTCACCCGCGGCCTCCGAGTTTCCCGCGTCGCCCTGCTCACCCTCGATGTCGGCGTTCAACCCAAGGCAGAGCACGACGACATCCGCCCGCTCCGCCATCGTCAGCGCCTCGGACAGGATGCCGTGACGGCCGAGCCCCTCGGTCTTCTCGCCGGTGTGCTTGCAGCCCTGCGCGTACCAAACCTTCGTCTCAGGCCCGACGCCGCCGCGGATCCCGGCGAGCGGCGTGACGGGGCGTGACGGCGTGCCGTGGTAGTTGCCGACCAGCACCGACGCGTCGTCCGCGTTCGGCCCGATCACGGCAATGCTCCCGACGTCGCGCGATAGCGGTAGCAGCCCGCCCTGATTCTTGAGCAGCACGATCGACTCGCGCGTGGCGACGAGCGCGAGCTCGCTGTGCCGCTCGGAATCGTTCACCTCGTACGGGATCTGCGCGTACGGCACGATCTCGTCCGGATCGAACATGCCGAGCTCGAGCCGCGCAGCGAACAGCCGCAAAAGACAAACGTCGAGGTCCGCTTCCGCGATCAGGCCCTGCTCGACGGCCGACGGAATGTGCTCGTAAGCGCAACCGCAGTTGAGGTCGCAACCCGCCTTCACCGCCAGCGCCGCCGACTCTTCCCAGCTGCTCGTGACCTTGTGATTCTCGTGAAAATCCTTGATCGCCCAGCAATCGCTGACGACGAAACCGTCGAACGCCCATTCACCGCGCAAGATGTCGACGAGCAAGGTCTGACTGGCGCAGCAGACCTCGCCGTTCGTGCGGTTGTACGCGCCCATGATGCTTTTCGCGCGCGCTTCCACGATGCACGCGTGGAACGCCGGCAGGTACGTTTCGCGAAGATCCTTCACGCTGACCTTCGCGTCGAAGCTGTGACGGAGCGCTTCCGGGCCGCTGTGGACGGCGAAGTGCTTCGGCGTCGCGACGACCTTCAGGTATTTTTGATCTGCACCCTGAAGGCCCCGGCAGAACGCGACACCGAGCCGGCTCGTCAGGTGCGGACACTCACCGTACGTTTCGTGGCCACGGCCCCAGCGTGGGTCACGAAAGATGTTGATGTTCGGACTCCAGTAAGTGAGCCCCTTGTAGTAGCCGCGGTCGTCGTGGCGGGCGAACTCGTGATGCTTCGCGCGCGCCTCGTCGCTGATGGCAACAGCGACCTCGTGCAGGCGGCGTGCGTTCCACATCGCCGCGAGGCCAATCGCCTGCGGAAACACGGTCGCGATGCCGGCGCGCGCGACACCGTGGAGCCCCTCGTTCCACCAGTTGTAGGCAGGAATGCCAAGCCGCGGCACTGCCGGCGCCTCGTGCAGCATTTGGCCGGCTTTCTCGGCCAGCGTCAGCCGCGAGACGATGTCCTTCGCGCGCTCGGTGACCGAAAGCTCGGGGTTTCGAAACGGGAACGACGCGGCTTCGGACATGGCGTGCGGGGCGCTCTTTTAGCACGGCCCCGCGCGCTCGGTTCGTACGCCTGGCACGTCTGCGCGACATGCGACTACGCTCGGCGGTCGTGACCGTCCCCGAGCCTCCACCGAACGACGATGGTTATCGTTTGTGGCTCCGGTACGACGCAATCGCGAGCGCGCGGCTCGCCGAGTACCGCACGCGGTTCACGGAAGTGGTCGCGCCCGGTCGCTCGCCGACACTCGAGGCCGTACGGAGCGAGCTCGCGCGCGGCCTTTCCGGCTTGACCGCGGCCCGGGTGTCGGTGCTCGGCGCGCCGACCGGATCCGGCGCGGTCCTCGCCGGCACCAAGGAGACCTCGGCGCTGATCGCGGGCCTCGGGCTCGACGAGGAGCTCTTGGCGCTGGGAAGCGAAGGCTTTCTGATCCGCACGCTGGAGCTTGCCGGGCGCGCGGCGACCGTGATCGCGGGATTGACCGAAATCGGCGTCCTCTACGGCGTTTTCCACTTGCTCCGACTGCTCCAGACGCAGGCCGACGTGCGGTCGCTCGATGAAAAGAGCAAGCCCCGGATCCACCATCGACTCCTGAACCACTGGGACAATCTCGACCGTACGATCGAGCGCGGCTACGCCGGCTTCTCGCGCTGGGACTGGCACAAGCTACCGGACTACGTGAGCCCCGAGCTCACGGACTACGCACGGGCCAACGCCTCCGTCGGCATCAACGGGGCCGCGCTCACCAACGTCAATGCGAACGCGCTCGTCCTGACACCGGCCTGGCTCGACAAGGTGGCCGCGATCGCGGAAGCCTTTCGCCCCTGGGGCGTGCGCGTGTATTTGACGGCGCGCTTCAACGCCCCGGTGGAGCTCGGCGCGCTCGCCACGGCCGATCCGTCGGACGACGGCGTGAAGGGCTGGTGGCGGCGGCTCGTCGACGCCATTTATGAGAAAATACTGGACTTCGGCGGCTTCGTCGTCAAGGCGAATTCGGAGGGGCAGCCCGGCCCTGCGGACTACGGGCGCTCGCACGCGGACGGCGCGAACCTGCTCGCCGACGCGCTCGCGCCGCACGGCGGCATCGTCTTCTGGCGCGCCTTCGTCTACGCGAGCGAAGTACCGGTCGATCGCGCCCGCCAGGCGTACGAGGAATTCGTCCCGCTCGACGGCACGTTTCGCCCGAACGTGATCGTGCAGGTGAAGAACGGGCCGATCGATTTTCAGCCGCGGGAGCCGTTTCACCCGCTGTTCGGCGCGATGCCGAAGACGCCGCTCGCGCTCGAGGTGATGCTGACGCAGGAGTACCTCGGGTTCGCGACGCACCTCGTCTACCTGGGCCCGCTGATCGAAGAGTGCCTGCGCTCGGACACCTTCGCGAAAGGGCCCGGCTCCACGGTGGCACGCGTCGTGGACGGCTCGCTCGACGGTCACCAGGCGAGCGCGATCGTCGGCGTCGCCAACATCGGCACCGATCGCAACTGGTGCGGCCATCCGTTCGCGCAGTCGAACTGGTACGCGTTCGGCCGCCTCGCCTGGGACCACGAGCTCACCTCGTCGGCGATCGCCGACGAATGGCTGAAGCTCACTTTCTCGAACGACCCCGCGTTCGTCGACCCGGCCAAGGACATCATGCTCGCCTCGCGCGAGGCCGCGGTCGAATACATGACGCCGCTCGGGCTCCACCACTTGATGGCCCGCGATCACCACTACGGGCCCGGCCCGTGGGTGGACGGGGGCAAGCGTCCGGATTGGACCAGCGTGTATTTTCACCGCGCCGACGCGGGCGGCATCGGCTTCGATCGCTCACCGAGCGGCAGCAACGCCGTCGCGCAGTATCACCCGCCGCTCGCCGAACGCTTCGGCTCGCTCGAAACCTGTCCGGAGGAGCTCCTCTTGTGGTTTCACCGCGTCGGCTGGGACCACCCGCTGAAATCCGGAAGAACGCTGTGGGAGCAGCTTTGCACGCTGTATGACGAGGGTGCCCGCAGCGTGGTGCGGATGCGAGCCGAGTGGGACGCGCTACGGCCTCTCGTCGACGAGAGTCGCTTCCTCCACGTCGCCGCGCTCCTCGCCATCCAGGAAAAAGAAGCGCGCTGGTGGCGGAACGCTTGCGTCCTCTACTTCGCCTCCCTGTCCAAGCGCCCGATCCCCGCGGGGCTCGCACCGCCCGAAGGAACCCTCGAGGGTTATCGCGCCATCGAGCACCGTCTCGTTCCAGGCATCTGACGTGGAGGTGTAGGCGGATGTGGTCCTCGATGACGCCACGTCAAGAGTGAGTGTCGAACGGCTCACGAATCGCACGCCTCCCAGGGGACATAATGAGCGATTCGAAAGTGGAGGCGCGCATGGGGACGGTCACCGGAACTGGGAGCTCACACAGCACGAACCCGAAGGCGGCCGCCGCCGAAGCGCTACGGCGTGCGTGCGAACGCCTCCGCGGAAAACCACCGAACTTCGGTTTCGTCTTCGCTTCACCGGACCGCGATCTCGCAACGACCCTCACCGCCGCGCGTGACATCATGCCGGGGACTTCGTTCATCGGCTGCAGCACGGCCGGCGAAATCACGGAGTCCGGTTCCGCTCACGGCAGCACCGTGCTGATGCTCGTCGCATCCGACGAGATGGTCGCCGTGCCGGCCTTCGCCGAGGGTCTCAAGGCCGATCCGGCCGGCAATGCGGCCCAGCTCACGGCGGACGTCACCAGGCAGCGCAAGGCGGCCCTCGCGCGCGATTTTCGCCACCAGACGACAGTGCTGCTCGCCGACGGCCTGTCAGGCACCGGTGAACAGCTCGTCGCCGAGCTCCAGGATCGCGCCCACGGCCAGGCGCAGATTGTCGGGGGTGCGGCGGGCGACGACGGAAAATTCAAGCTGACGACGGTCGGTACCGGCGAGCGCGCTGCGTCCGACGCCGCAACGGCGCTCAGCGTCTTCGGCCTCTACCGCTGGGGCGTGGGCGTGAACCACGGCCTCCGCCCGACGACCAAACAGATGCGCGTGACCCGAGCAACCGGCAACGTGATCGAGGAGCTCGACGGCCAGGTCCCGTTCAGCGTCTATCGTCAGCACGCGAAGGAGCGCGGCGTCAGCCTGCGGCCGGAGACGGCAACCAACTATCTGGTCGCCAACGAGCTCGGCATCCATTTCTTCGATCGCATCGCCCGCGCACGCGCGCCGCTGTCCGTCGGGCCCGACGGCTCACTCACCTGTGCGGCGAGCGTCCCCAAAGGTTCGATGGTCAGCATCCTCGACGGCGACGTGGACTCGATGGTGGACGCGGCGCGCGCGGCCGCCGAGGAAGCGAAGGAAAGCCTCGCCGGCAGGCCCGCGGCCGGCGTGCTCCTTTTCGACTGCGTCTGCCGCGGGATGATCCTGAAAGAGGCATTCCGCCGCGAGGTCGACGCAGTCCGTCAGGTCTTCGGCGACACGCCGATCGCCGGGTTTCTCACCTACGGCGAAATCGCCCGCTACCAGGGAAAGCTCGACGGCTGGCACAACGCCACGGCGGTGGTCGTGGCGATCCCCGGCTAGGTTCCCGCGACGCAGCGCCCACCGAGCGTCGAGCTCGAATCGGTCTCGCAGCGAGCGCTACCGCTCGGGCAGCTCGACGGACAGCTCAGCGGGGGGCAGTCGGAGCTCAGCCAGTCGTCAAGGAGGTTGAGCAGGCTCTCGATCGCGAACGGGTCCTTGGGTTGGATCGGAACGCTGCAGTCGCAACCTGGGACTGCCCTGGCTAGGCTCTCGCAGACGTTCGACGTGTTCGGGCTGCAAGCAACCTGCTCCGCCAGCTCGTCGGCGTACTCGGTCGCGAGCTCGCTGCAGCGGGCGAGATCGGGCCCACCCTGACCCGCGGCTCCCGCGTTGCCACCGCTCGTACCCGCGGCGCCGGCAAGCGCGCCCGCCGCACCGGCGCTCGCGATGCCGCCCGCGCCGCTCGCGTTTCCCGCCCCGGCCGAACCACCGCCTGCGCCGGCACCATCGCCGGCCGTTCCACTCGTGCCTCCAACCGCGCTCGCCCCTGCCGCCGCGCTCGCGCCCGCCACGCCGCTGCTTCCGGCGAGGCTTCCCCCCGCGCCGCTCGAGCTGCCGCCGCTACCCGAAAGAGCCCCGACCCCGGCGCTGCCCCCTGCCCCGGTCGCGCTCCCGGCCGTGCCACCTGCACCCTTGCCGCCCGCACCGCTTTCGCCACTCGTCGCACCACTCACCCCCGGAACGCTGCCCGCTGCCCCACCGCTCCCCGCACCCCCGGTGCTCTCCGCACGGCCCGCGTCCGCGCAGCCGACGCACGGGACGAGCAGCAGGGACAACGCGCACCCGCGGAGTGCGGGCGGGCTCCGGCGCGCACGTCGGCGGGGCGTCACGCGAACCAAGTCACGCGACGCGGGCAAGAGCAATCAGGAATCGTGATCGGCTTGACTACGTCTTCAGCACGGCCAGACGCTCGCGGTGCCGCGCCTGCGACGCGTTGTAGTCGCTTTGACTGAGGCCGAGTGCCGTCGTGATCTGGCGGAGCGCGTTCGTCTCCGGCGTCGTGATCTGGCCGTCGGCGGCCGCGAGATCGACGAGCACGTCGAGCACCTCCGAGCGGAGCTCAACGTCGCCGAGCTCTTTCAGCTCGCGCGTGTAGCGCGGGATCTCGACGGCGCTCGCCGACACCATGTGGCGGCGCATGGCGTCGCATACGGCGTCGACACCGGGGGCAGTCATGCCGTGCACGCGCCCGAGCGCCGCCCGCACGTGGGCCTCCTCGGCGCTCGAGTAGTCACGATCGGCGTAGGCGACCGCCGCCAGCAGACCGGCCATCGCGGCGACGACACGGGCCGTCTCGTCGTCCGCGCCCGGCAGGTGCGCTCGCACGTGGTCGAGGATCTCCTGCGCGCCGGTCGGCGAGTCGAGCTTTTGGGCGGGGGTGAGCCAGCGACCGAACATGGCCGCCATCGTACCCCGTCAGCACCGCCCCCGGCGCCGCCGACGCCTGTGGGCCGACGACGCCGGGATGGTCCGGCCACCCACCCCGACCCCGCCCCTACCCACCGTTCGTGCCGACTCCTCGCGGGCGGAGCCTGAGCCCCCCACTCCCGTGGACCACCACCGACAGACCACGAGCCGATACCAGCATGCCCCTTAGTGCGCGGACCCCTCGGGATCCGTCACACAAATCGACCCAGGCGCCCCCGCGCTCTATGCTCGGACGCGCCGACCCCATGAAAATCACCGATGCAAGGGTCATCGTCTGCTCGCCGGGCCGGAATTTCGTGACCCTGAAGGTGATGACGGACCAGGGGGTCTACGGGCTCGGGGACGCGACCCTGAACGGGCGGGAGCAGGCCGTCGTCGCCTACCTCGAGGAGCATTGCATTCCGGCTCTGATTGGCCGCGACCCGCGGAACATCGAGGACCTCTGGCACTACTTCTATCGAGGGGCTTACTTCCGTCGCGGACCGGTGACCATGACGGCCGTCTCGGCCATCGATCTCGCGCTCTGGGACATCAAAGGGAAAACGCTCGGCACGCCGCTCTACAACCTGATCGGCGGCAAGAGCCGTGAGCGCGCGCTCGTCTACGCGCACGCGAACGGCAAGGATCTCGGACAAGCGCTCGACGCCGTCGGGAAGAAAATCGAACAGGGATTCCTCGCGGTGCGGGTGCAATCGGGCGTCCCCGGTGTGCCCGACAGCTACGGAGTGCCGAAGGGAACGGCCGCGTACGAGCCCGCGGGCCGCGGGATCGCGCGGGAGGAAGCCTGGGATACGCCGAAATACCTACGCTTCGTGCCGGAGCTTTTTCGGAAGACGCGCGAGAGCTACGGCGACGACGTGCATCTCCTCCACGACGTGCACCATCGGCTGACGCCGAGCGAAGCCGCGCGCCTCGGCAAGGATCTCGAGCCGTATCGCCTGTTCTGGCTCGAAGATCCTGTCCCGGCCGAGCTCCAGGAGGGCCTTCGGCACCTGCGCCGGCACACGACGACTCCGATCGCGATCGGCGAAGTGTTCAACACCGCGTACGACTACACGACGCTCTTCACCGAACAGCTGATCGACTACGCCCGGATGCCGCTCGTGCACGGCGGCGGCGTGACCCACCTGCTCAAGGTCGCGGCGTTTGCCGCGCTCTATCACGTCCAGACCGGGTTCCACGGCGCCACGGATCTCTCACCCGTGAACCTCGCGGCCTCGATCCACTTCGATCTCGCGGTGAACAACTTCGGCATTCAGGAGTACATGCCGCACGAGCCGATCGTGAACGAGGTCTTCACCACCAACTACCGCTTCGAGAGCGGGTACCTGACGATCGACGACACGCCCGGCATCGGTGTCGACATCGACGAGGAAGCCGCCAAAAAATACCCCTACCAGATGGCCTCGCTGCCCGTCGCCCGAAAGACCGACGGCACGATGTTTCATTGGTAGCCACACCCTCAGCGCCGAGCGCGCTCGAGCAGGTTCGTAAGACCGAGTTTCGCGGCCCAACGATCGAGATATGCCACGTCGAGAAGCGGGCCGCTGACGCGCAGCACCGCCACGACGTCCCGCCATTGCTTGTCCGACACCCCGCCTCCCTGTCGATACCAGAGCAACTTCCTCAAGACGGTGTCTTCCGGCGTCTTCACGAAAAGCTCGTCTCCAGCCGCGTTGACGGCCACCCGGCGCCGGCGCGAAAACTCGCTCTCGTCGAACGGCTCCTGACCGCATCCGAAGAAATCGATCTTCGTCACGAAGGGGAGATAGAAGCCGTTCGCGCACGTCGCATGCCGCAGCGCTTCTCGCAGCATGTCCGTGTCGAGCTCGAAATCCGGGCCGAGCTCGTCGCGCAGGGCCGACACCTTTCCCAGCGGCAGAGCGATCACGAAGTCGATGTCGTTCGTGGATCGGGGCTCGCCCTGGAGCGAGCTTGCCAAGCTTCCACCGAGAAAGTAGTCCGCTCCGACGGCTGCCAGCGCCCGTGCGACGCGGAGCGCAATGTCGATCGGATCGCTCTCCGGCTCAGTGGGCATTCTGAGGGGGAAAGAGCCGAGCCGAAACTTCCGGTCCGTACAGACGAGCGGCGAGCTCGGCCTGGACCTCGCGCGTGCTCAGGCTGGGTTCTCGCGCGACGATCGCGGCCTTCGCAAGCTCCCTGACCGCGCGAGTGAGACGAGAGGCGACCGCCAGTCTTTCCACCGCTGTCCGCCCGCGCAGGAGCTCGAAGTACCGCGCCATGCTCGGCTCGGAAGTGTCGTGCATCGGGCTTGAGCATACTCGAGCGGGACGACCTCGGCAGCACCTTTGCAAACTCGTCTCGACGGTGCCCGGTGCTAGATTGTTCCGCCAACCTCGTGACGCCCGATCGCTCACGCCGCATGCTCTCGCTCACTGCTCGCCGGTGGACGCTGCCGCTCGCCGTGCTCGTCGCGTCTGCGTGCACGAGCGCGCCGGGCCCTGAGTCCGAAGCGCCCGGAGGAGCGGGCAGTACGGGGCTGAGTGGCGCAGGTGGCGCACCGACGAGCGGCGCGGGCTCGGGAGCGGCGGCGGGTTCCGGCAACGGCGGGACGGGGGGCGCGGCCGGTGCGGCAACTTCGACGGGCGGCTCAGGATCAGGGGCCGGCGGGACGACGACGGCGGGCACTTCGGGCGGCGCCGACGTGAGCGGCGGCGCTGGGACGGCGGGCGCGGCGACGGCGGGCGCACCTGCGGCGGGATCAGGCGGCACGAGCGGTGGCGCTGGGGGTAGCGCGGGAGCGTCGGTCGGGGGAGCCGGTATGGACGGCGGTGGAGCCGGAGCAGCCGGATCCGCGGGACAGCCGGACACGAACTGCGGCGGCCTCACGAACACCCCGACGGGGCTCGCCTCGCGGTACCTCGGCTGCTTCCCGATCGGCGCGGCCGTGGATTCCGGTTCCTACACGTCGCACTCGGCGCTGCTCCAGACGCACTTCAACAGCATCGTGGCGGAGAACGAGATGAAGTTCACCTCGCTCCAGCCGAACGAGGGCTCGTTCACCTATTCCGCCGCCGACGCGATCGTCAACTTCGCGATCAACAACGGGATGAAGGTCCGCGGCCACACGCTCGTGTGGCACAGCCAGAACCCCTCGTGGGTCTTCACCAACGCCTCGAAGGCCGTGCTGCTCGATCGCATGCGGGCGCACATCACCGCCGTGATGACCCACTTCAAGGGCAAGGTTTACGCCTGGGATGTCGTCAACGAGGCGATCATGGAGGACGGCACGTACCGCGACGGCAACGAAGCCGACGACACCAAGAAGAGCCGCTGGTACGAAATCATCGGCGAGGAGTACATCGCCGAGGCTTTCAGGGCCGCGCACGCTGCCGATCCGGACGCGAAGCTCTTCTACAACGACTATTACGACTACATCCCTGCGAAGCAGCAGGGCATCCACGCCATGCTGCAGCGGTTACTCGAGCAGGGCGTTCCGGTGCACGGCGTGGGCATGCAGTGTCACCTCAACATCGAGCCGTCGGCCGATCCGGCGAACCAGGGGTACTACCAGGACGTTCAGCACCTGGAGGACGCCATCGAGCTCTATTCGTCGCTCGGCCTCGAGGTCCAGGTCACCGAGCTCGATCTCTCCCTCTACATCCCCGGTATCATGTACACGCAGGATACCTACTACACGGCCGCGACCTTCACGAACGAGCTCAAGGCCAAGCAGGCCGCGCGCTACGCGGAGTTCTTCGAGCTCTTCCGCAAGCACCGCAACGTGATCACGGGTGTGACGTTCTGGGGCATCGCCGACGACAACACGTGGCTCTCGGAGTTCAGCTCGGGCCGGGACGACTTCCCGCTCCTCTTCGACGTGAACCACGCCCCGAAGCCGGCCTACGATTCGGTGATGACCTTCTGAGCGGGGAAGCCAGCTCAGGGGGAAGCAGGCCGCACGCAGCGGAATCCACGCTCGAGCACCCCATACTCGGCCGTGGCAAACCCCGAGACCAGGGGATCCGGCTGGGCGTACTGGTAGCTCCCGCCGCGCTCTCCGGGCCACTCCACGTCTGACTGGAAGATCGTCACCCACTCTTCGACGTTGCCGACGAGGTCGCAGACTCCCTGCTCGGTCACGTCGCTCGCGCGACTGCAGCCCGGCCACGGCTCTCCGCGGCCACATCCTTGGCCGGAAGCGTCGTCGAGGATTGCTTCCGCACAAGTCGCCGGCCCCTCACCCCACGGGAAGGTCACGTCGGCGCCCCCGTTGCGAAGCGCGTACTCCCATTCGACGTCGCTCGGCACCTCGGCTCCGACGAATTCGCAGAAGGCCACGGCCTGCGCGAACGTGACGCACGTGACCGGCAGGTCGCCGTGGAGCCACGGGCTGCGCGGCGTGAACTCGACCTGGCACTCGGCCATCGGCGCGGAGCAACGCCCCGCCGCCTCGCACTCCGCGTATTGCGCGATGGTGACCTCGGTCTCGAGCATCTCGTAGTCGGCGAGCTCCGCGATCACCCCGCTCCGCGCCATCTGGAACGTCCCACCCTCGATGGGTCGAAAAGCGATGTCGCGCGGACCTGTCTCGTCCACCGCACAGAGCCCCCGCCCGCCAGTCTCCACACAATGGGTCGAGAGCGCTGCGCAATCGCGGAGGATCTCGGGGATGCCGTTCTTACATCCGTACACGCGCTCGCCGTCGCACTCGGTCCGCCCCGACCCACAAGGGAGATCGAGCGCGCAGACGGCACCGTCAGGACCGGCCGAAGCGACGCGGCAGACCTCGCCCGGTCCGTCGCAGACTTCCTTCTCGACGGGATAACCGTTGACGCAGCGGACCCGCGTGGTCCCCTGGCACTCGCCGCCGTCACCGGTGACGGTTTCGCAGGGCTCGTCCGAGAGCGAGCACACCGGCTGAGCATGGCCGCTGCCGTCCGGAACCATCCGGCATTCGGCGTCGATGCCGTACGCGGCGCAAACGTCGATGTGCGGGGAGAGGAGCTCGCCCGCGCAACGGATGGCTCGACCGTCACGGCAAACGCCGTCGCCGCCGTTCGGGCACGGCTCCTTCGGACGGGCCACACAGGCACCATCACGACACGTCTGGTCATGCTCCGAGCAGTCGGTCTCGTACGCGTTGACGATGCAGTCATCGCTGGTCTCGTAAGAGGGGGTGACGGCATAGTCTCCGTTGCAGTAGGGCTTCAGCTCCCCACAGTCGTCGGCCGCCATCGCTAACGCCCCGATCACGTAGCAGCCCGAAAGGAGCGCTCCCGACGCGACGAACAGCACCACACCGACGATCTCCCTCAGCATGCGACCTTTCGTAGCAAGGACCCTGCCAGCGCTCTTCGTCCCCATCTAGCGGCGCTTCGTCGGTCGCCTCGAACGCAACCGTGACTCTGAGTCACGCCTCCGTGCCCCCGCTGCACCACATCCGTCCCTGCCCCTAGCTCTCGCACTCCCCCTGCCCCTGCCCCGCTACCCGTCCGCCTCGCACAGGGGCCGATCGACGGTGCTGACCTCCCCGGGGCAGTTCAAGCATTCGGTGAAGTCCGCGCATTCAGTGAGGTCCATGAGCTCGCCGCCCTGATAACCGAAGCGATCGCACGGTGGGGCCGTGACGTCGTACATGAACTCTCCGGCGACCATGGTTCCTGCGACGAACTGGTAGCGCCGGAGGTTCGCGAAGGTCTGGAAGGCGAACTCATCGACGCCGCAGCCGGAGCGCCGGTAGGTACAGCCAGCAACGAAACTACCCGCCCAAGCCTCGCTGAACGTCGGACAAGGGACGGCGCCGCACAGGCACGCGACCGTCAGCCACTTCTGCGGCGCAACGGGCATGTCCATCGGCGCAGGCTCGCACGCGCAATCGGTGCAGTTCGGGTCCTCACTCGGGTTGCACCCGTTCGTCGAGCACTCGGGCTCCGGACCACTCCCACCGTCAATCGTACGGACGGGCTCGGGCGACGGCTCCGTCATGCCGACGCCCGCGTCCCCGCAGCCAAGGAACGGGAAGAGGGGCAGCAACGCGCTCGCAAGGGCCCAGAGCGGAGAAGTCTTGCTCGTCCTTTGCGACTGCATGCTCGAAGTGTCCCCGACACGAAGTGTGACGGTGGCGACGGAGGAGCGCCACTACGAAAGAGCTACCCCTTCACCGCTCCGCTCGTCAGCCCGCTGATGAACTCGCGCTCGAGGGCGAAAAAGAGCACCGCCGGTGGGACGATCGCAATCAGCGTTCCGGCGAGGAAGACCCCGTAATCGGCGCGGTAGAGGCCGAGGTAAAGGTTCAAGATCACCGGCAATGTGAGCTTGTCCTGCGTGTGCAAGAACACGCTCGGCGCGAAGAAGGCGTTCCAGTTGCCGAGGAACGTGACCAGGCAGAAGGCGGCGCACATCGGCCGCACGAGCGGCATCACCAGCCGCACGTAGATGCCAAGCTCGCTCGCGCCGTCGATCCGGCCGGCGTCGAGCATCTCGTTCGGCACGCTGACCATGCTCTGGCGAAAGAGGAAGATGCCGTAGGGAACGGTGAGGATCGGCAGAATCAAGGCCGCGTAGCTATCGACCAACCCGAGCTTGACGACCATCTCGTAGAGCGGCGCGAGCAACAGCACGCTCGGGATCATCATCGAGCCGAGCATGAACATCATCAGCGCTTGCTTGCCGCGGAACTGGAACTTGGCGAGCGCATAGCCGGCCGCCGAGCAAAACAGCGTCTGCAGCACCGTGATGGTCGTGGTCAGGAACAGGGAATTCAGGACGTACTGCCAGAAGTAGACTTTGCCCTGGATGCTCGCGTCACCGGCGAACAGGCGCCGGAAGTTATCGAGGTTCATCGTCTTTCCCGACCACTCGGAGAGCGGTGGGAAGAAGATGTATTCGTTCTGAACGAGCTTGTCCTTGAACGCCGAAGCGATCAGCCACAGGAACGGCGCCAGGATCAGGCTGGCCGCAAAGCCAAGCAGCACCCAACGCAGATAGGCGAACGCGGCGCGCGGGTTCTTCGGCGACTTCAGCCACAACGCGACGAAGCCGAGGAGGAGCAGCAGGCAGGCAAGGCGAAGGGGGTTCACGGCTAGTCCTCCGCCACGCGGGCGAGTTTGATCTGCGCCAGGCTGAGGCTGAAGATGATGAACGCCACCATCCAGCCGACCGCCGAACCGAGGCCGAGGTCCCCCGTGATGAACGCGGCGTCGTAGAGGTAGGTGACGACGGTGAGCCCGGCGTTGTCGGGGCCGCGCCCGTTGCTCTGCGACAGGAGCGCCAGCGGAAGCTCGAACAGCTGATAGGAGCCGATCAGGCTCGTCACCACCACGAACACGACCACGTGGCGCATCGACGGCAGGGTGACGTGGAGGAAAACCTGGAAACGGTTCGCGCCGTCCACCCGCGCGGCCTCCTCGAGCGACTTGTCGACGCCCTGGAGCGCCGCCAAAAAGTAGATCATGTTGAACCCGACGTAGAGCCAGAGCGCGGCGATCACGATCGCCGGCATCACGAGAGCTGGGTCGTTCAGCCACTGCTTCTCGAGCCCCCAACCGAGCAGCGCCTGCAGGAACTGGTTCACCAGGCCGTAGCGTGGCGTGAAGAGAACGCTGAAGAGAACGCCGACGAAAATCTGACCGACCAGGTTCGGCGAGAAGAGCACCAGGCGAAGGAGCCCCCGCGCCCAGCCCTTGCCGGAGTTGAGCAAGAGCGCGAGCCCCATCGACAGCGGGAGCTGAACGAGCACCGAGCAGAGCGCGAAGATCGACGTGTTGGCGAGCGCCTGGCCGAACGTCGGGTCAGTGAGCAGGTAGCGAAAGTTCGCGAGGCCGACGAAGGCGCGCGCGGCGGGACCGTTGGTCTGGTGGAAGGCGAGGATGGCCGCGTTGATCAGCGGGTAGACCATGAACACGGCCGTCACCAGGAGGTACGGCAGGAGAAAGAGGAGCGGCGGCTTCTGCTTCACGTCATTGCCTCGAAAGCACGAAGCGGCCCATGTAGCGCTCGATGTCGGCCGACACCCGCACGAGCTCGCGCTGGATGACGGCATCGAGCCCGTCGTTGCCGTGCACGCGGTAGTGCTCGAGCGCGCGCAAGAAAACGTCCGCGAGCTTGTCCGCGGCGCGCGTCTTGTACGGTGTGGACCAATCGGCCGGCGTGTCCGGCGCCAGTGCGGCGTAGAGCAACCCGAGTTTCTGCCCGCCGTAGAAGGGGCTCGGCGTGTGAAACTCGGGTAGGCTCCAGGAGTCCATCAGCGGTGGGATGATGTTCGTGAACTGAAAACGCCGCCCGAGCTTGGCCGGATCGAAGTACAGGGACTTGGCGAGCTGCCACGCAAGCTCGGGGCGTTCCGTGGATTTGGTGATCGCGAGCCCCGAGCCGCCCCAAACGCTGGTGCGCCGGCCACCCTCTTCCCAGGCCGGCAGTGGCATCACCTTGAACAGGCCCTTGATGTTCGGCGCGTCCATCTGGATCGCGTAGGTCCGCCAATCAGGGGCGATGTAGAAGATCGCGAGGCCGTCGCGCATCGCTTTGTAGAGGCTCTGGCCCCAGCCGCACTGGGTGGCGATGCGCTCCTTCCCTTCCACGGCGCGCACGTACCAGGCGATGGTCTTCACCGTCTTCGGCTGGTTCATCGTCAGGTTGCCGCGAGCGTCGAACAGGCTCACTCCCTGCTGGAGCAGCAGGATCTCGAGGCCCCAGGCCTCACCGATCGGCAGATCGATCAGGTAGCGATCGATGACCCCGTCGCCGTTCAGATCCTTCATGAACCGCGAGCGCAGCGCGATGAAGTCGTCCCACGTCTTGATCGAGCTCGGATCCACACCCGCTTGCTCGAGCAGATCCGCGCGGTAGAGGAGCTGCACCGGGTGCACGTCGTGCGGCAGCGCGAAGACGTGGCCCCGCGACGACCAGAGGCTCAGCCGCGGCTCGACGAGGCGCTTCCTGAGCCCTTCGCGTTCGAGCCGCTCGGTGAGATCGACGAAGCCCACGTCGGAGAGCGGGCCACGGGTGAAAAAGGAGATGTCCCCGGCGCCGATCTCGACCAGATCCGGCACCGGCGTACCGGCGAGGATCGCGTTCTGGAGGCGGGTCTGGAGCGCCCGGGAATGGACCAGCTGGATCGAGACGCGGACGCCGTGCTTTCGCTCGAACGCCGGGATCATGTCCTGGTACGCCTCGACGTGATTGGCGGCGGACGTGGCGAGGACGAGGTCGGCCTTCCGAACGGCGACGAGCCCCTGGGTGACGAACACCAGCACCGTCGACAGGATCGCCATCGCGAGGAGCCAGAACGGCGCCTTGCCGAACGGAAAGCGTTCGATCATGCCGGGGCGGGAGCCTACACGCCCGGGGCGGCGAGCGGAAAGACTTAGGCTCTACCGACGCCGGCGGGCGTCGTCGAGCTCGACGAC
>Ga0315910_10000995_pt1 | contig 26779 bp, 15 predicted proteins | sample EdamamesoilMG_FD_204470 | JGI IMG/M metagenome (GOLD analysis project Ga0315910, IMG submission 204470) | Garden soil microbial communities collected in Santa Monica, California, United States - Edamame soil | ecosystem: Environmental > Terrestrial > Soil > Garden | place: USA: California... | reverse complement strand
TCGTCGACAGGACCTGGAAACGTCGGGCGACGCGTTCACCGGTGTCATCGACCAGGGTCAGTATGTGCTCGCCGGGGTCTATGTCCAACGCCTGGCTGTGAAAAGTGTGCGTTTCCCCAAGGTATCGGCCATCGAGATGCCAATAAATCGTCGCATCGCGCCGCCGTGAAACGGCCTCGAACACCGTGCGTCCACGCGATCCATCGAGCTCGCGCGGGATGAGCACGCGTGCATCGGCGTCCGGGTACAACATGGCGAGCGAGCCGCGGCCGGCGCTCGCCGCCTGACAATCCGCGCGCAGCGGCGGCAGCGGGCGGTACTCCGCGTGCGCGCGCCGGTAGTAGTACTCCTCGGTGGCCGGCAGCACGAACCAGTCCACGTGGCGCATGCGCGCGGGCGACTCGCAGCCGCCGTCGACGCGTTGCGAGGTGGCGTCGAGATGCACGCGCAGGTTGTGAGGACTGAGCAACGTGAAGCGGCTTTCGCGCGGCATCCACGCGGTCCCGGTGGCGCAGTTCTCGGTGGCGAGATAGCCGTCGTTGGCGCACACCTCGATCTGGCGCAACGCGTGCACCGGCATGTCGATCCACGGGCTCGCGGGCAATCCGTTGAACAGCGCGAACATCAATGGCGCTGCCATCGTGGAGCCGGTGAGGCCGGGGCGGCCTTCACCGCTGGCATTGCCCACCCACACGCCCACCGTGTATCGACCGGTGGTGCCCACCGACCAGCCATCCCGCAGTCCCCAGCTGGTGCCGGTCTTCCAGGCGATGCGGCGGCTCGACGCGAAATTCTTCCAGTGGCCTTCCTCGCCGGGGCGAGGCACTTCGAGCAGCGTGTTCAGCGTGAGCCATGCGGCACCGGTGCCGATGCCCTGGCCGCGCGGCGTGGCCTGGTCCTCGGGCCGCACGCGCAGCGCGCGGAAGCGCGGCGTCGAGGAGGCGAGTCCGGCGCGCGCGATGTCGGTGAGGCCGGCGTACATGGAAGTGATGTCCCAGAGCGAGCCTTCGGCGCCACCGAGGATCAGCGTGAGGCCGTAGTCGTCGGCGGGACGCGTGAGCGTCGACATCCCGGAATCCCGCAGCAGGTCGGCGAATCGCGCGACGCCGTAGGTCGCGAGCATGCGCACCGCCGGCACGTTGAGCGAGTGCGCCAGCGCTTCGTCGGCCGGCACGGCGCCGCGATACTGGCGATCGAAGTTCTCGGGTGCGTAACCGTCATAGTGAGTCGGCACGTCGGGCAGCAGCATGCGCGGCGTGAGCGCGCCGTCCTCCAGCATGGCGGCATACAGCAGCGGCTTGAGGATGCTGCCGGTGCTGCGCGGCCGGCGCACGATGTCGACCGCGTAGCCCCGGGAAATGGGGACAGAAATGGGGACATTCCTCGTTTCCTGGAAACGAGGAATGTCCCCATTTCCAACGTAGGCGAGGACCTCGAAGGTGCGGTTGTCGACCACGAGCGCGGCGGCGTTGTACACCTGCTGGCGCGCGAGTTGCGCGGAGTGTTCGCGTACGCGCTGCGTGGCCTCGGCCTGCAGCCGTGGATCCAGCGTGGTCACGAGTCGATGCTGCGCCGGATACTGGGCGCGCAGCGTGTCGAGCAGGTGTGGCGCGAGATCGGGCAGGTCGTGGGGCTCGGCGGTGAGCGGCTCGCTCAGCGCCAGGTCGAGATCGAGTTGCGACAGGTCCCCCGCGGCGTACAGCCGGCGCAGCACGAAATCGCGGCGCTGCTGCAACCTTTCGCGATTGCGCCGCAGGTGCACCAGCGACGGGTTGTTGGGCAGCACCGCCAATGTCGCGCACTCCGCCCACGACAGCGCCGCGGCGTCGCGGCCGAAGTAGCGCCACGCGGCGGCCTCCAGCCCGACGACGTTGCCGCCGAATGGCGCGTGCGCCGCGTACAACGCCAGCAGCTCATCCTTGTCGTACGCGGTCTCCAGGCGCAGCGCCAGCGCGGCTTCGGCCATCTTGGCACCGAGATTGCGCGAGTCCGGGGCGCCGCGCCTGGAGGCACGCGACAGGCGTGCGAGTTGCATGGTGAGCGTGCTGCCGCCGCTCACCACGCGACCCTTGGAAACATTGAGCTTCAGCGCGCGAGCGACCGCGAGTACGTCGACGCCGGGATGATCCTCGAAGCGCTTGTCCTCGAACACGATGAGCGAGCGGCGGAATTTCGCCGGCACCTCGCTGCGCGGCGGAAAGCGCCACTGGCCGTCGGTGGCGATGCGCGCACCGAGCAAGGTGCCGTCGCGTGCTTCCAGCACGTACGACTCCGGCTCGTCGAACAGCCTCTCCGGCAACAGCGCCCAGAACCACACGCCAGCCACGATCATCGCGAGCAGGACACCCGCAACGAGCAATCGCAACCGGCGTGTGAGCGGCAGCTTCATGGCCCAGGTCTCACTTCGCCCCGCGCGCCACGACTTCCACCCACTGGCCCTTGAGGCGCGCCTGCTGGGTGGCGTCGTACATCGCCTCGGCCGAGGTGCCGGGCAGATAGTAGCGACCGAGGTAGGCGGCATTGAGTCGCGTGCGGAAACGGATGCTGTCGCCGGCGCGCAGGCTGAAGTACTGCATCACGCGATCGTCGCGGATGTCGACGTACTCGGCTTCCTTGCGCGTTGCGTCCGGCGAACCGTCCGGGATCCACCACCCGAGATACGGCTTGCGCGTTTCGGCCGGAGTGGTCTCGCCCAGCGCGTTGCCGCCGTCCATGCGCTCGTTGCGTATCTCCCAGCCCGCCGGAATCATCTGCGTGAGCGCGAGGTTGGTGAGGCGGCGCTTGCCGGTGTTGCGGATGGTGACCTCCGCGATGAGATCGTCACCCTGGGTGAGCCGGGACACGCTGCTCAAGGGCGCGCCGCTGGCGTCGCTATAGGCCACTTCGATGCCGAGGCCATTGGCGGAGGCGTCTTCTTCGCCGCTCTTCGCGATGCCGCGCACCGCCACGGTGGCGTACAGCGTGCGGCCGGAAGTATTGCGGATCTTCAACGGAGTTCCCGAAGACGAGGGCGGTGGCAGCGCGAGGTCGACCACGGGCGCATCTCCCGCGACGCGGTTCACCTTCGCGGCGCCCGCCGTGTATTCGAAGCTGTAGGGCTCGAACGGTTTCGCCTGCGACCAGCGCGCGACGGCCACCAGCGCCAGCGCCACCGACTGCGTGCTGTACCAGTTCTGGTCGGCGACCTGCGCCGAGATGTCGTCGACGAAGCGTGCCGCGTCGTCTTCGCGCCCCATCAGCGTCAGCCCCAGCAACACGATGGCGCGATCGCGCAGCCGCGAGCCGAAGGTGTATTCAGCGCCGGCGAACTCGGGCACTTCGAGACTATCTTCCTTGAACTGGCCCTTGATCAGCCCCGCCGCGGCATCGGGCTGGTTGGCGAGCTTGTACGCCGAGGCCAGCAACCAGCGCTCGCCGATCGACATCGAGGTCGACTCGCGCAGGCGATTCATCGCGCCGAGATCGGGCTGGCGCGCCAGGGCCAGCGTGAACAGCCGATAGGCCTGCGAGTAACGCGCGGCCTCCGAAATCTCGGCGCTGATGTTGCCGGCCTTGCGCACCTCGTTCAGGTCCCAGCGCTGCGCGGCGGACTTCTGGTAACGCAGCCACGAGGCCTTCATGTCGGCCGGCACCGCGAACCCGGCGCGCTCGGCTTCCAGCAGGAAGTGGCCGGCGTAGGTCGTGCCCCAGTCGTCGCGCCAGCCGAGTCCGTACTCCGTGGCCCAGCCACCCGGCCAGTACACGAAGCCGCCATTCGGCTGCTGGAACCCGCGCAGGCGCGCGATGGCCGCGCGCACGTTGTTCTCGACTTCCGCGCGGCGGCGCGGCTCGAGCCGCAACAGCGCGGGTAGATAGACCTGCGGAAAGGCCCCCGAAGTGACCTGTTCGAGACAGCCGTGCGGGTAGTGGATGAGATAGTCCAGGCGGCCGTCGAGGTTGAGCGGTGGCAGCGCCGACACCTCGAGCCGGGCGCTCTGCGTGCCTTCGATCCCGAAGCCGCGAACCTCGGCGTTCCAGCTTTCGCCGGCCGGCAACGTGCCGCGCGTGATGCGTGTCACCGGCGGATTCGGGCTGCGCACTTCGAGCCAGATGTCGGCCTCGGCGCGATGCTTGCCGCTGGTGGCCACGACGTGGATCTTGCCCTTGCCGAGGCGGCCCTGGGACTTGAGCGAAAGGAAGCCGAGTTTTTCCTCCGGCTTGCTGAACGAAAGCGAGGTGGTCCTGCCATTCACCTCCGCGAAGCGCCCGTCGAGTTCCATCGACAACGACACCTCGCGGATTGATGGATCACTCGTGAACACCGACACCGGCATGGTGATGCGTTCGTCCGGTCCCACGACGCGCGGCAGCGTCGGCAGGATCATGAGCGGCTGGCGCACGTAAACGGACTTTTCAGCGGATCCGTACGCATGGCCGTCGCCGGCCACCAGCATCACGCGCACCGCGCCCACGTACTGAGGCAGAACGATTTCATGAGCGCGCTTTTCGCCCGCCTTGAGCGCAAACGGCCCGAGGAAGCGCACCACGGGCGGAAAGCGCGACTTGCCTTCATCCGGGTTCATGGGCTGCGCGCCATCCGAGCCACCGAGCGCCAGCAGGCGGTCGAGCGCGCCGCCATACGCGCCCGCGACGTCGTCGAACAGGTCCCAGGTGGTCACACCCAGCGCCTCGCGCTTGTAGAACTCGCCGTGCAGGTTCGGCGTACGGAAGTTGGTGAGGCCGAGCAGTCCTTCATCGACGATGGCCAGCGTGTAGTTCATCGGGCGGCCCGCGGCCTCGGCGACCTGGACGGACGCCTTCGACTGCGGCTTCCATTCGTGGGCCGTGGTGATGAGCGGGGCAATCTTCGTCGCCGGATCGCTCACCTTGAGCGGGATCACGCCGTAGAGGCGGATGGGGCGGTCGTTGCCCTTGTTGGCGTGCGGCTGCACCAGCGTCACCGCGGCGTAGACGTTCGGCGCCATGTCGCCGGTGATCGGAATGCTCACGCGATTGGCTTTCGGCTTCGCCTCGATCCAGCGGTATTCGAGGATTCGGCTGCCGGTCTCGAGCGTGAGCAGCGCGCGTCCCTGTGACGTCTCGGGCAACTGGATGACCGCGGTGTCGCCGACCTTGTACTCCTCCTTGTCGGAGGTCAGCGTGAGGATGTTGGCCGCGGGTCCGGACTGGTCGCGCGCGTTGCCGGCCCACGAGGGCCAGTCGATGTAGAACGTGCGGCCCGTGCAATGGCCGCCCGACAGGTCGCAGGCGCGCACCAGGTAGCGGCCCCACTCCGGATACTTGATCTCGAAGGTGAACGCGCCTTTGCCGTCCTTCGTGCCCACGGTTTCCTGATGGATGACCGACTGGCTCTCGCTTTGTGCGTACTGCGCGAGCGAGTCACCGTTCTGGTCCCACCACCATTTCCACTCGATCTTGTAGAGCGACACCTGCACCTGGTCGACGCTCACGGATTTTCCCGCGGCATCGAGCGTCGCGAGCTCGACCACGTGTTTCTTGTCCGTGAGCAGCATGTCACGCGCCACGTCGCCCTTGGGCAGACGCAACCCCACGAAGCGCGCGAACGGTGCGAGCGTGCGCGTCTCGCGGCTGATGCTGAAGGCGCCGCCGTTCTCGAACACTCGCGTCACGAACACGCCGCTCAGCATGCCGGGGGCATCGCGCGGCAGCTCGAGGTTCTTGGAAAAGTGCGCGGAACCATTCGCATCCAGCGCGCCATCGAACAGCGTGAGGGGCCCGCCGGAGAAGGCTCGCGCCGGATCGTCGAACACGAAGTCGGCGTTGCGCGTGAAACGCGTGGGCGTGGGCTTGAGCGTGAGCTCGATGGCCGCCCGCAGGTTGCTGGCGGTGGCGCCGGACAACCACTGCGCGTCGAGGCCGGCGGCAAGCGGCGTGCTCTTCAGGACTTCATCGTCGCCGAGCTTGAGGTCGATCTTGAGCCGGTTCGGCATCACGGTTTCGATCTTCAGTGTCTTGCGGAAGCTGGTGCCGCCGACCAGCACGGTCGCGGTCCAGTCGCCGGTAAGGGCGTCCGGCTCGGTCTTCAGTTCGAAGGCATGGAACTGGCCCACCGGCTTGCTGTTGGTGAGCGTCTGCACCAGCTGGTTGCGCGGATTGCGCAGCTCGAGCGTGACCGGGTGGTTGGCCGGGAGCGTCTTCAGCTGGTCCTGCAGCGCGAAGGTCAGGTAGATAGAGTCCCCGGGCCGCCAGACGCCGCGGTCACCGTAGAGATGGCCCTTGAGGCCCGCGACCACGGTCTCGCCACCCACATCGAAGTGACTCACCGGCAGTGCGCCGCCGTTCGAGACGCGCAGGTAGCCGCGTCGGCCGTCGACGGAGGCAATCAACGCGAAAGGCTGGCCGGTGGGGGAGAGCTCGGCGAGTCCCTCGCGATCCGTGCTGGCGCTCGCCAGCAACTGGTTCTGGTAGTTGAACGCCTCGACCTTCACTCCGCCCAGCGGCTGCGCCGAGTCCAGGGCGGTTGCCGCCACCAGCAGCTTGCCGCCCTGGCCGCGCTTGGCGATGAGGCCGATGTTGGAGGCCAACAGGTTGCGTCGCGCCGTGATCTGTTCGCCGTAGACGTAGTACGCCGGTCGGCAGGGATTGTCGCGTTCATTCCAGATGAGCTCCTGCCCCTGGTAGTACTCCTCGAAGTAATTCCAATTGCTCGGATCGCGGGAGTCGTCATCCTCGGCATTCTCGATCCCGGTCTCGCCCGCCACCTTCACATCGCCGGCGCCGGTGTCATCGGGGCAGTCCCAGATGACGTCCCCGCGGATCAGCGACAACTTCAACTGGAAGAGTCCGCCGGGATGCTTCTTCACGAGTTCGGTCACGTCGAGGTCGTAGCGTGTCCAGCGTCCGGGGACCGGTGCGGCCAGTGGCAAGGTCTTGCGCCACAGAATGCGGCCCACCCGACCCAATTCGTTGTCGCCGTCCAGGCGGTTGACCTGCAGGAACTGCGGGATGTTGTCCTCGAACACTTCGAGCGCCATGACGCGCACGGCGCGTACGTTCACGGCTTCAAACGACACCGTGAGCCGCTCGGCATCCGGGAGGATCACGCCCTTGCCGACGAAGCGCACCTGCGGCTTGGTGCTGGAGAAGCTGAGTGGAAAGCTCCGCTCGCCCATGAGTTTTCCGCCGGCGCCGCTGCGCAGCGATTCATCCAGCGTCAGGACCACGTCGCCCATCACCTGCTCGCTCACATACAGGCGCAGCTCGTTGCCGCGAACCTGCGTGGTGAACTCACCCTGCGACAGGCGCACCAGGCCTTTCAGATCCTGGCGCGATGCGAGCTTCTCGGAGAACTGGACGATGACCTGGCGGGAGCCGTTGTCGTCGTAGGCCTGGGCACTGGTGACGCTGAAGGCATCGCGGCTCGGCACTTCGACGGTCTGGCTGTCGTGCGTCTTGATGCCGAGCGGTGCGCCGTCCCAGGCGAGCGTGAGGTCGCGCGCCTGTTCGCCGCGCACGATCGCGCTCACCGTGAAGTCGTGGCGGTGGATCTCGGGGTGGTGCACCCAGGCGATGGGCAGCGCGGTGTCGATGAGCCTGGCCTTGAGCACCTGGGTCACCTTGGCGTCGTCCTCCATGTCGGCCGTGGTCACCGAGCCGCGCAGGATCATCCGTGACGAATCCGCCGGGTCGAGATCCAGTCCGCGGGAGGTGACGTCGAAGTTCGGCTCCAGGGTCTGTACCAGGAATTCGTAGGCCGAGAGTTTCTTGTCCACGCCGGCCAGGCCGTTGGGCAGCACGCGTACCTTGTAAGTGGTGCCGGGCGCGAGTTCGCCACCCTGGGCGGTGAACACGATCTCGCGGCGGCTCGACCAGGTCGCCTTGCCCTTGGTCGCCGGTTCCACCACCACCTGGGCCGAGGCGTCACTGCCGACCTTGTCGGCCGGGATGAGATCGCCACCGAACACAACGCGCAGTGACGATCGCCGCGAGATGGCCCCCGTGGTGTGAGCGGCGATGAGCGCACTCCACAACGGATCGGCGGGCGCGGCGGTCAGCGTGGTCGCGGCGGGCGGGGTGGGGTTGCAGGCAACAAGCAGCGCTGCCATCACAATGGCGGCACCGACGAATTTGCGGGACATGCGGGCTCCGGAGGCGGGTCGGGTGGATCGGCAGTCTCAGTTCAACCGTGGATGCTGCAAGACTGGTGCGGCAATTGTGGCAATAAAATGGAAGCGGGGCGGGCGCCCCGAAGGACGCCCGCCCCGCATCGTTCAATCAACGATCGATCGGCCGTCAGGCCTTGATCTTGAGCTGCTCGCGCACCTCTTCGCCCATGCCTTTCACGGTCCTCGCCTTCTGCGTGGCTTCGACCGGCTTGCCGGACTTGAAGTCGTCGCTGGCCTCGGCCCAGGTCGACTTCATCGACGCCAGGCTGGTCTTGGCGCCCTCGAATTCATCCTTGCTGACGCCGAAGGGCAGATGCTTCTTCTTCGACAGCTCATCGACGCGCGACTGGATCGTCTCGACCAGCTTCGGCACCTCGACACTCAACGATTCCCACTCGGTCTTGGCCGCGGCGAGCGCGGCGCGTGCCTGCTCCTTGCCCGATTCGACCGCCTCGCGGAGGGAGTCGACGGCCTTGCGCAGTTGCGGCGTGCCGGCGATGACATCGTCATATTCCTTGTTCTTGAGGCTGGTCTGCAGCCGCTCGAATTGCGACTCGACGCCCTTGAGCCCCTCGGGCGCGTAGCGCGCGGCGTCGGCCTTGATGTCGGCCAGCGAGCTCTCGACGGATTCCAGCACCTTGGTGGCATTGGACTTCTGCTGGGAGCAGCCGCCGGCGATCAGCGTGGCCGCGACGACGGCCAGAAGAATGTGGTAACGACGCATGGAGTTCTCCTAACAGAGCCGGAAAGGGACGGCTCTCGAAGGAGGAATCTTGTTAGTTGTGGGGCCGCGGCGCTGCAGCGCGCTAACTAACTTGAGCGTAGGACGGGATCACCAGCAGCGACGGCATAGGCCTGCAAGGCCTGGAATCGACGCGTAACGGCGACAGCGACTACTCGCCGGCGGCCTTGGCCTGGTCGATCCACACGCCCTGTTCGAGCGTGGTGGCGAAGGCGGCGCCGACGATGCCGGCATCGGCGCGCAGCGCGCCCAGCTTGAGGCGGGTGGGGACCTTGAGGTCATCGACCAGGTTCGGGTGATCGCCCGTGATGCCACCGCACAGCACGATGAGATCCGGCCAGAACAAGGCGTGCGTGCGGTTGAGCACGTAGTTGAGCTCGGTCATGTAGCCCGCCCAGTCGAGCTTGCGCTCCATGCGGGCACGGCCGGAAGCGCGCGCCTCGGCTTCCATGCCATCGAATTCCAGGTGGCCGAGCTCGGTGTTGGGCACCAGGTGGCCGTCGACGAACAGGGCGGAGCCGATGCCGGTGCCGAGGCTCAGGACCAGCACGGTGCCGGCGACCCCGCGCGCCGCTCCGAACTGCACTTCGGCAATTCCGGCGGCGTCGGCATCATTGATGGCCACGACCTTGCGCTTGAGCTTCTGCGCGGCGGGTTCGGCCAGCGGCTGACCGATCCAGGACTTGGCGACATTGGCGGCGGTGTGGACCGTGCCCGCGACCACGACGCCCGGAAAGGTCACACCGGCGGGCAGGTGCGCGGTATCTTCCGGCACGGCCGCGGCCATGGCGTGCAGCATCTCGCTGACCGCGGACATGGCGGGCGAAGGCACACTGTGACGTTCGCCGACAAGGCACCCGCGGGTCAGATCGACCACGGCCGCCTTGATGGACGAGCCACCGATGTCAATTCCAATCGCTTGTCGGTGCATTCCGTAACAACTCGCAGCCAATGTTGGTGCAGCGCGAGCACGGTGGCATCGGAAACTTCATAAACACTGGCCCCCGCTCGCGAGGTGCCTATGATACCGGTCTGTTGCCGTCGACATAGTTTTTGCATGCAATTGCGTGCAATGTCGGTGACGTCATCGAAAATGTCCTGAAATGTCTCGTCTGATGGATGAAAGGTAGTTCGAGTGTTGAATGAGCCGACGCTGACCGCGGGGTCGATACTCAGGCGCGGAAGTCTGCGCGCGGTCATTTATGACCGCCTGACGCGCAGCCTGGGCAAGGAACCGGACACGGCGACGCCGCGCGACATCTACGACGCGTTGTCGCTGGGCATCCACGAAGAGCTGACCGCGCGCTGGCTGGCGACGCAAAGGCGCGTCGCACGCGCGCACGTCAAGCGCCTCTGTTACCTGTCGGTGGAATACCTGCCCGGGCGTTCGCTGTTGAACGCGTTGTCGAGCATCGACGGCGAGCTCGTCGAAGAGGCGCGCTCGGCGATCGCGAGCATGGGCCACGACTTCGAATCGGTGGTGGCGCTCGAGGTGGATCCGGGGCTCGGCAACGGCGGCCTCGGAAGACTCGCGGCGTGTTTCCTCGACTCGCTGGCGACGTTGCAGTACCCGGCCACCGGTTACGGCATCCGCTACGACTACGGCATCTTCACGCAGTCCATCGACACCGACGGCGCGCAGCGCGAGTCGGCCAGCACCTGGCTGCGGCTGCACAACGTGTGGGAAACGCCGCGTTCGGATGCGCGCTACATCGTGCGCTTCGGCGGGCGCGTGTTGACCGCGCACGATGTGGGCGGCGCGCAGCGGTCGCGCTGGGTCGAGACCCAGGACATCCTCGCCGTCGGTTTCGATCAGCTGGTGCCCGGCAATCGCTCGCCCACGGTCAATCATCTGCGGCTGTGGTCGGGCCGCGCGCTGCAGCCCTTCCACATCGAGGACTTCAACGCCGGCAACTATCCGGCGGCCGTGGAAGATCAAATCGAAGCGAAGAATCTGTCACGCGTCCTGTATCCGGACGACTCCACGCCGCAGGGCAAGGAATTGCGTTTCAAACAGCAGTACTTCTTCGTCAGCGCCAGCATCCAGGACATGCTCGCCACGCATCTCGCCGAGGAGCGCGCGCTGGAGGAGCTTCCCACCTCGCTCGCCATCCAGTTGAACGACACGCATCCGACGCTCGCCATCCCGGAGCTGATGCGCCTGCTGGTCGACCAGTACGACATGGCCTGGGCGGATGCCTGGAATCTGTGCCGCAAGGTGTTTGGTTACACCAATCACACCTTGCTGCCGGAGGCGCTCGAGACCTGGCCGGTGCAGTTCTTCGAACGTTTCCTGCCGCGACACCTCGAGATCATCTACCGCATCAACGAGGATTTCCTGCTGGAAGTGGAGAAGCGCTTCAAGGGCGACGACGCGGCGAAGACCACGTTGAGCATCATCGGAGAGTCCCATGGCCGGCGCGTGCGCATGGCGCACCTGGCGGTGGTGGGTTCGCACAAGGTCAACGGCGTGGCCAAGCTGCACTCCGAGCTCATGCAGAAGACCATTTTTTCCGGCTTCGCGCAGATGTTCCCGAACCGCTTCACCAACGTGACCAATGGCATCACGGTGCGCCGCTGGCTGAAGCAGTCGAACCCGCGCCTGTCGCGGCTGCTGACCGAGCGGCTGGGCAGCGCCTGGGAGAACGATCTCGAGGAGATCGAGCGGCTGCGCTGGGCGGCGGACGATCCAGGATTCCGCGCGCAATTCCGCGACATCAAGCGGGGCAACAAGATCGCGCTGGCCGAGGAGGTCGACCGGCGCACCGGCATCGACATCGGCGTGGACTCGCTGTTCGACGTGCAGGTCAAGCGCATCCACGAGTACAAGCGGCAGCTGCTGAACATCCTGTACGTGATCACGCGCTACAACCGCATCAAGGCCAAGCCCGATGAGCACTGGGTGCCGCGCACCGTGATGTTCGCGGGCAAGGCGGCGCCGGGTTACGTCATGGCCAAGGCCATCATCCGGCTCATTAATAATGTGTCGACCACCATCAACCAGGACCCGCAGACCCTGACCCGGCTCAAGTGCGTGTTCCTGCCGGACTACGACGTGTCGCTGGCGCAGTTGATCATGCCGGCGGCGGATCTCTCCGAGCAGATTTCCACCGCGGGCCTGGAGGCTTCGGGCACGGGCAACATGAAGCTCGCGCTCAATGGCGCCCTGACCATCGGCACGCTGGACGGCGCGAACATCGAAATCGCGGATGCCGTGGGCGCGGACAACATCTTCATCTTCGGACTCGACGCCGAGCAGGCATCGAACCTGCGCGCCACGGGATACCGGCCGCGCGAGATCGTGGCCGCGAATCCGGAGCTCGCCAACACGCTCGAAATGATGCGCAGCGGCGCGTTCAGCCGTGGCGATGTGGACTACGCGCGCATGATCGTCGACCGGCTGATCTCCGACGGCGAGCCCTTCCTGGTGCTCGCCGACTTCGACGCATACTGCGAAACGCAGGATCGCGTCGACGCCCTGTACCGGCAGACCGAGGAATGGAGCCGGCGCGCAGTACTCAACACCGTGGCCATGGGGCCTTTTTCGAGCGACCGCAGCGTGCGCCAGTACGCGGACGGAATCTGGAACATCCGACCAGTGATCTGAATGGCTAACAAGACGGGCAAACTGACCAAGGCTGAAATCGGCTCGCTGCTGCAGGCCACCCATCACGAACCCCGCTCGCTGCTCGGTTACCACGAGTTCCCGCGCGCCGACGGCCAGCCGCTGGCCATGGTGCGGGTATTCGAGCCGGGTGCCGAATCGGTGGCGGTGTTCTGGGAAGACGACGAAGCGGACAAGGCGCACGAGCTCAAGCGCGTGCACGAGGCCGGCATCTTCGAAGGCAGCATTCCCTATCGTCGCCCGCTGGTGCCGTACCGGTTGCGGGTGCGCTTCGGCGCCGGCAATGAGGTCATCAAGCACGACACCTATTTCTTCTCGCACGAACTATCCGACTTCGACCTGCACCTGTTCAACGAAGGCCGGCACTATGGCCTGTACCACAAGTTCGGCGCGCATCCGCGCGTGCGCGAGGGAGTGGCGGGTGTGCACTTCGCGGTGTGGGCGCCGAATGCCAGGCGCGTGAGCGTGGTCGGCGACTTCAATCTCTGGGACGGTCGCAAGCACGCCATGCAGGCGCGCGGCAGTTCGGGCGTGTGGGAGCTGTTCGTGCCCGGCATCGCGGTGGGCGCGGCGTACAAGTACGAGATCCGCTCGCAGCGCAACGACCTGCTGATGAAGTCGGATCCCTTCGGCTTCCGCATGCAGCTGCGGCCGGAGACCGCGTCAATTGTCGATGACCTCGATGGCTTCACCTGGGGCGACGAGGCCTGGATGCAGCGCCGCGCGCAGACGGATTGGCGGCGTGCGCCGATCAACATCTACGAGGTGCACCTGTCGAGCTGGCGCCATGCCTGGGATCGCCAGCCGCCGTTCTACAGCTGGAGCGAGGCCGCCGAGAACCTGGTTCCGTACGTGGTGGAGATGGGCTACACGCACATCGAGCTCATGGGTGTGGCGGAGCATCCCTTCGACGGTAGTTGGGGTTACCAGGTGGTGGGCTACTACGCGCCGTCGTCGCGATATGGCACGCCGAAGGAGTTCATGGCCTTCGTCGATCGCTGCCACCAGGCGGGCATCGGCGTGATCCTCGACTGGGTCCCCGCGCATTTCCCCAAGGACGCCCACGGGCTCGCCGAGTTCGACGGCTCATCTCTATATGAGCACTCCGACACGCGCCTCGGCGAACACATGGACTGGGGCACCAAGATCTTCAATTTCGGCCGCCACGAGGTGAAGAATTTCCTGGTCGCCAATGCGCTGTACTGGATGGAGCGTTACCACATCGACGGACTGCGGGTGGATGCGGTCGCCTCGATGCTCTACCTCGATTACAGCCGCAAGGCGGGCGAGTGGGTGCCCAACAAGTACGGCGGGCGCGAGAACCTCGAAGCTCTCGAATTCCTGCGCGAGTTCAACGTCGTCGCGCACCGGGAACATCCGGGAGTGCTGACGATTGCCGAGGAGTCGACGGCTTTCCCGGGCGTGTCGCGTCCCGTGCACCTGGGCGGCGTGGGCTTCTCGTTCAAGTGGAACATGGGCTGGATGAACGACACCCTGCTTTATTTCAGCAAAGACCCGGTCTACCGCCGCCACGAACACAACAAGATCACCTTCTCGTTCATGTACGCGTGGACCGAGAACTTCATCCTGCCGATCTCCCACGACGAAGTGGTGCACGGCAAGCGCTCCCTGCTCGACAAGATGCCGGGCGACGAGTGGCAGAAGCGGGCCAACTACCGCCTGTTCATGGCGTACATGACCGCGCACCCCGGCAAGAAGCTCATGTTCATGGGCTCGGAGTTCGGTCAATGGCACGAGTGGCGCGATCACGAGCAGCTCGACTGGCCGCTGCTGAAGGAGCCGACGCACCAGGGATTGCGTGACCTGAACCGCGAGCTGGCGCGCTTCTACCGCCACTATCCGCAGCTGCATGCCAGCGACTGCGACGCCGGCGGCTTCCGCTGGAGCGACCTGCACAATGCCGACGAGAGCATCTTCGCGTTCCTGCGACAGGAGAATGGCCACGCACCGCTGGTCTGCGTGTTCAATGCGACGCCGGTGCCGCGCGAGGATTACTGGTTGGGTGTTCCGGACGGCGGCCGCTACGAAGTGCTGTTCGATTCGGACTTTCCAGGCTTCGGCGGCTCGGGTTTTGCCGGCGTCCCCGGCTACGAGGCATTCGCGCACACCGTGCACGGTTATCCGTACGCGATCCGCATGCGCCTGCCGCCACTCGCCGGGGTATTCCTCAAGCGCGTATGAACAACGGCTCGCCGGACATTCTCGGAGCCACCTGGACGGGCGAGGGCGTGAATTTCGCCATCCGTTCGCGCGCCGCCACGCGCGTGGACGTGTGCCTGTACGACTCGAGTGGTCAGCGTGAGAAGGCGCGCATCACGCTGTCGGGACGCACGGGCCCGATCCATCACGGCTTCGTGGCGCGGGAGCTGGCGCGCGTCGGCACGTTGTACGGCATCCGCGTGCACGGCGTGTACGACCCGCGCGAAGGATATCGATTCAACGCCAACAAGCTCTTGCTGGACCCGTGGGCACGCGACATCGTCGGCGAGCCCAAGGCCGATCCGAGCGTGCTCGGTTTCGATCCGACCGATGCCGAAGGACTCAAGCCCAGCCTGGTCGATTCGGCGGCCTCGATGCCGCGCTGCCGCGTCATCGACGGGGCGTTCGACTGGGCCGGCGACAAGCAGCCCGCCGTGCCCTGGCGCGACACGCTGATCTACGAGTTGCACGTCAAGGGATTCACGCAGCTCCACCCGGACGTGCCGCCGGAGTGGCGTGGAAAATATCTCGGCCTCACCGTGCCCGCCGTGCTCGAGCACCTGAAGTCGCTGGGCGTGACCGCCGTCGAACTCATGCCGGTGCACGCCTTCACCAGCGAAGGGTTCCTGCAGGAACGCGGGCTCACCAACTACTGGGGCTACAACACCATGGGGTGGTTCGCGCCGAGCGCGCGCTACGCCGTCAAGGACCCGGTCGTCGAGCTCAAGCAGGCGGTCAAGGCGCTGCATGCCGCCGGCATCGAGGTGATCCTCGACGTGGTGTACAACCACACGGCCGAGGGCAATCACCTCGGGCCGACCCTGTCGTACCGCGGCATCGACAACCGGGCTTACTACTTTCATCGCGCCACCGACCGGCGTTACTACGACGACGTCACCGGCGTCGGCAACACGGTCGCGTGTGACCATCCCATCGTGCAGGCGGACATCCTCTCGAGCCTGCGCCATTTCGCCGAGGAATATCGCGTCGACGGCTTCCGCTTCGATCTGGCCACCGTGCTCGGGCGGGACCGTTCGGGATTCAACTCCAACTCGCCGTTCTTCGCGGCGCTGCGCGCCGACCCGGTGCTGGCGTACGTGAAGCTGATCGCGGAGCCGTGGGACGTGGGACTCGGCGGCTACCAGCTCGGCAACTTCCCGCCGGGATGGTCGGAGTGGAACGATCGCTACCGCGACACCATGCGCGCCTTCTGGCATGGCGGGCGTCGCATGCTGGGAGGGTTCGCGGAGCGCTTCGCGGGTTCGAGCGATCTGTTCCGCCGCAACGGCCGCAAGCCCACGGCCAGCATCAATTTCGTCGCCGCGCACGACGGCTTCACCCTGCGCGACACGGTGTCGTACAACGAGCGGCACAACGAGGCCAATCTCGAGAACAACCACGACGGGCATTCCAACAACCAGAGCTGGAACTGCGGCGTCGAAGGACCCACCGACGACGTGCACGTCATCGCGCTGCGGCGCCGGCAGGTACGCAATCTCCTCACCACGCTGTTCCTGGCGCAGGGCGTGCCCATGCTGCTGGCGGGTGACGAGCTGCATCGCACGCAACGCGGCAACAACAACGCCTACTGCCAGGACAACGAGATCAGCTGGGTCGACTGGGGAGCTCTCAAGGAAGACGATTCGCTGCTGCATTTCGTGCGCGGACTGTCGGCCCTGCGGCGCGCGGAACCGGGATTGCGGCGCGACACCTTTCTCAAGGGCGCGCTGCACTCGAGCCATACCCGCGACATTTCCTGGTGGCACGTATCCGGGCACGAACTGGCCGATCACGAGTGGAATGATCCGGAACTGCGAACCTTGGGCGTGGGACTCGGCGGCACCGCCGGCTCCCCGGACATGTTCCTGCTGATGAACCCCACCGAAGTGGAGTGCGAGTTCCTGCTGCCGGCCTTCAAGGATGGCGGCGGCTGGGACGTGGTGGTGGACACCGCGCACCCGATCGGCATCCTCGATGCGTTCCGCCTGCCGGCAGGTCCCGTGAAAGTCGGGCCGCACCAGGCGCTGGCGTTGAAACGTGCCCGCTGAAGCCCTTGCGCCGCTGATCGAGCGCCTCGCCCGCGCGCGCGGCATTGGCGATGCGTATCACTCGTACAAGGGCGAGCTCAAGCATTTCTCGCTGGCCACCAAGAGCGCCATCCTGCGCGCCATGCATTGCCGGCTCGACGATGCGCAGGTGCTGGAGCAGCAGATCCGCGAGTCCGAGGCCGCGCACCCGGACGGGTTGTTAGGCGAGGTCGTGGTGCTGCGCAACGGCGCGCGCGCCGCGAGGATCAACACGCCGGCGGTCGACCACAACGCGCTGCTGCGCTGGACCGTGACCCTCGAGTCGGGCGGCATGCGGGCCGGGGAGGTGCGCGCCTGGGATCTGCCCGAGCGCGGTGCGCACCAGCAGGATGGGCGCTGGTTCATGCTGCGCGATCTCGCGCTGCCCGAAGACCTGCCGCCCGGTTATCACCGGCTGGCGGTCGATCTCGAACACGCGGAGAGCGAAAGTTGCCCGCTGATCGTGACGCCGGACAAGTGCCACGAACCCGCGAAGCTCACCGCGGGCGCGCGCCTCTGGGGCGTCGCCGTGCAGCTGTACACGCTGCGCAGCGCCGGCAACTGGGGCATCGGCGACTTCACGGACCTGAAAGAGGTGCTGCGCCTGGCCGCGAAGGCCGGTGCGGATTTCGTGGGTGTGAGCCCGCTGCATGCGTTGTTCCCCTCGGACCCGACGCTGTTTTCGCCGTACAGCGCTTCGAGCCGCCATGCGCTGAACGTGATGTTCATCGACGTGTCGGCGGTGCTCGAGGTGCAGGGCTCGCGCCGTGCGCAGGCCATCATGGCCGATCCCGGATTCCGCACGCGGTTGTCCAAGGTGCGCGCGACCGCGCAGGTGGATTACCCGGCGGTGGCCAGTCTCAAGATCCCGGTCTTGCAGGCGGCATTCGAACGCTTCCGCGATGAGCACCTGTCGCGACATACCACGCGCGCCGCGGCCTGTCGCGCGTTCCTGCGCGAACGAGGCGAGCCCCTGCGGCTGCACACCTTGTTCGATGCCATCGATGGATACCTGCGCAAGCACCATGGCACTTCGGCGGGCTGGCACAGCTGGCCCGAGGAATATCGTCACCCCGCCAACGAAGCCGTACGCCGTTTCGGCGAGAAACACGCCGACGAAGTGGATTTCCATGGCTACCTGCAATGGCTCGCCGCCGAGCAGCTCGCGGGCGTGCGCGAGCTCGCCCGCGAATTGGGACTGAGCATCGGCTTGTACGGCGACTACGCCGTGGGCGTGAACGCCTCGGGATCGGAGACCTGGTCGGACCAGGCGCTGTACTGCACCGGCGCGGCCATCGGCGCGCCGCCCGATCCGATCGGGCTCGGCGGGCAGGAGTGGGGCATTCCGCCGCAGGATCCGCGCGCCTTGCGCCGGGAGGCGTACGCGCCGTTCACGGCGCTGATCCGCGCGTCGATGCGCAACTGCGGCGCGCTGCGACTGGATCACGTCATGGCGCTGTTCCGCCAGTGGTGGGTGCCGCGTGGCCTCAAGTCCGCGGAGGGTGGTTACGTACACTATCCACTGGAAGAACTGCTCGGCGTGGTGGCGCTGGAGAGCCAGCGGCAGCAGTGCCTGGTGGTGGGCGAGGATCTCGGCGTGGTGCCCGACGAGATCCGTCGCGCGCTGCCGCAGTTCGGGGTCTATCACTACAAGGTGAGCATGTTCGAGCAGAAGAATGGCGAGTTCGTGGCGCCCGCCGACTATGTGCGGCACGCGCTCGCGACGGTCACGACGCACGACTTGCCGACGCTGCACGGCTGGTGGAGCGGCCACGACATCGATCTCTGGGAGAAACTCGGCTTCCACCCGGACGCCGGGGTCACCGCGCAGGCGCGCGCCGAACGCACCGAGGCGCGCGAACGGCTGCTGCGCGCACTGCGCCGCGAAGGCCTGTGGCCGGAAGAAGAAGGCGTGCCCGAATACTCCGCGCGCCTGTCGCGCGCCGTGCACGTGTTCCTGGCGCGCAGCAACGCGGCGCTGGTGACCGTGCAACTCGAGGACATGATTGGCATGCTGGAGCCCGTGAACGTGCCGGGTACGAGCAGTGAATATTCCAACTGGACGCGGCGCATGACCGCCACCACCGCGGAGGTGTTCGCGCGCGAAGACGCACGGGCGCTGGCGCAGGCCATGAACGAGGCGCGCCGTGACTGAAGCCAGTGCACTGGTTCAATCGCTGATCTACACCGCGCAGCGCGCCGGCGCCGCCATCATGGCGGTGTATGCCACCGACTTCGCCGTGCGCGACAAGGCCGATGCGTCGCCGGTGACCGCGGCGGACGAAGCCGCGGAGAAGATCATTCTCGCAGACCTCGGCAAGATCTCGCCCGGCGTCCCCGTGGTCGCGGAAGAAGCCGTGGCCGCGGGCAAGGTGCCCGTCATCGCGGACCGGTTCTTCCTGGTGGATCCGCTCGACGGCACGCGCGAGTTCATCAGTCATCGCGACGAGTTCACCGTGAACATCGCGTTGATCGAGGCCGGCCGGCCCGTGGTCGGCGTGGTGTTCGCGCCCGCGCGTCACGAGTTGTACTGGGGCGACGTGGGCGCGCGTCGCGCGGGGCGCATCGACGCCGATCCCGACGGCACCATGCCGTCGCTCGGGAATCTGATCGAGGCACGCCTGCCACCGGCGGAGGGTCTGACCGCCGTCGCCTCGCGCTCGCATCGGACGCCGGAGACGGACGCCTTCCTTGCTAACTACCCCGTCCGCGAGTTCCTCTCGATCGGTTCGTCGCTCAAATTCTGCCTGGTAGCCGGCGGCGCGGCCGACCTCTATCCGCGCGTCGGCACCACCATGGAATGGGACACCGCCGCCGGACACGCCGTGCTGTCCGCCGCCGGCGGCTCCGTGACCGGCCTCGACGGCGAGCCGTTCACCTACGGCAAGCCCGGCTTCCGCAACGGCAACTTCGTCGCCTGGGGCCGCAAATAATGCCGAAGACGGTGCCGGGATCGGAATCCGGCATTGTTCCCGCGGATCCACACACCGCCGACTATGCGCGGCTGATCGCCGTGCCCGCGATCTGGGGCGGAACCTTTGTCGGCGGAAAAGTCGTCGTCTCCTCGCTCACGCCGCTGATGGGTTCGCTCGCGCGCTACGTAGTGGCCTGCATCGCCTTGCTCGCCGCGGCGTTCGTGCTCGAAGGCGGGCTGCCGCGCCTGACCCGCTCGCAATGGTTCGGCACCTTCCTGCTCGGGCTGGTCGGCGTGTTCGCATACAACCTGTTCTTCATGGGCGCGCTCCAGAAACTGCCCGCGAGTCGCGCAGCATTGATCATCGCGCTCAACCCGGCCATCACCATCGCGATCTCGGCGCTGGTGCTCAAGGAGCGCCTGAGCGCGCGCCGATGGGTGGGCGTCGCAGCCGCCTTGTTCGGCGTCGCCATCGTGGTGTCGCGCGGCGACCTCACCACTCTCGCGGGTGGAAGCCTGGGTGTCGGCGAACTGCTGATGTTCGCCGCGGTGGTGTCCTGGGCGGTGTATACCATCCTCGGCCGCAAGGTCCTCGGCGGGCTCACGCCGCTGGCCGCAACGAACTATGCCGCCCTGTGGGGGACGCTGATGCTCGGCATCGTGACCGCGCCGCAGTTCACGACGCTGCACGCCGCGCAGTTCGACTGGCGCGTGAATATTTCCCTGCTGTACCTCGGCGTGTGCGGCACCGCGCTCGCCTTCGTCTGGTACTACATGTCCGTGAAACGCTTCGGTGCCGGGCGCGCGAGCATCTTCAACAATCTCGTGCCGGTGTTCGGCGTCGCGATCAGCGTGCTGCTGCTCGGCGACAAACTACTGCCGTCGATGCTGATCGGCGGCGCCGTGACCATCCTCGGCGTCTTCATGGTTTCGCGCGGGTAGACCACGGCGCGTCCGCTTCCAACTCGCGCCATTCGCCGGGCGGAATCCCCCGCACGCCAACGAGGCCCACCGATGCGCGTACCAGCCGCAGCGTCGGAAACCCCACCTTCGCCGTCATGCGCCGCACCTGGCGGTTCTTGCCTTCGCGCAGGGTGATCTCGAGCCAACAGGTCGGGATCTTCGCGCGATAGCGGATCGGCGGATCGCGCGGCCACAGGTCCGGCGGCTCTTCGATCAACCGCACCTCGGCCGGCTGCGTGGTGAAGTCGCCGAGGTTCACGCCCTTCTGTAGTTTGGCGAGCGCTTCTTCGGTGACCAGGCCTTCCACCTGCGCCCAATACACTTTCGCGAGCTTGTGCCGCGGCTCGGAAATGCGCGTCTGCAGGATGCCCTCGTCGGTGAGCAGCAGCAGGCCCTCGCTGTCCGTGTCCAGCCGGCCGGCCGGATACACGCCGGGTACCTTGATGTAGTCCGCGAGCGTCTGCCGACCGGGTTCCGGCCGGAACTTGCAGATCACGCCGAAGGGCTTGTTGAAGGCGATCAGCACGCGATCAGGCGAGGTAACGCTCGATCAGCGTGGATGGGACCGTGGTCGCCGGCACCGTTTGCGCGGCGCGCCGGCGCCCGCCGTGCCGCTTGCCATTGCCGCGATGTACACCCGGCCGCGGGTCGAACCACTCGCGTACGTCGGCCTCGAGCCCGATGCCGTGCATGTAGTTATAGAGCGCCCTGCGCAGACCCGCGCCCAGGTAATCGTGATCGGTGCCGGTGGGATCGCGGAACTCCACATCGTTGTGCGCGAAACGGATCTCCGACGGCGGATGCAGCGTGATGCCGTATTTCTCCGGGTGCAGGCCGATGGGCGAGTGCGCCGTGGCGGCGAAACGATGCCAGTACGCCGACTGGATGCAGCCCGCCGCGAACAGCTGCCGCACGCGCTCGAGCGCGTCGATGGTGTCCTGCTCCGTCTCGGTGGGAAAGCCGTACATGAGATAGGCGTGCACCATGATGCCGGCGTCGGTGAACGCGCGCGTCACCCGCGCCACCTGTTCCACCGTCACACCTTTCTTCATGAGCTCCAGCAGGCGGTCGGAGGCCACTTCGAGCCCGCCGCTCACCGCGACGCAGCCCGATGCGGCCAACAACTGGCAAAGCTCCGGCGTGAAGGTCTTCTCAAAGCGGATGTTTCCCCACCAGGTGATGCTGAGCTTCTCTTCGATCAGCCGCTTCGCCAGCGCCTTCATGCCGGCGGGCGGCGCGGCCTCGTCGACCAGGTGAAAACCCGTCTCGCCGGTTTCTTCCACCAGCGCGCGGATGCGCTGCATGACGATGTCGGTTCCGGGCTTGTCGTAGCGGCCGATGTAGTCGAGCGACACGTCGCAGAAGGAGCACTTCTTCCAATAGCAGCCGTGCGCCAGCGTGATCTTGTTCCAGCGCCCGTCCGACCAGAAGCGGTGCATCGGGTTCAGCATCTCCATGATGGAGACGTAGCGATCGAGCCTCAGTCCATCGTAGGTCGGAATACCCGTGTCCTTGGCCGGGAAGTCGTGTTGCGTGGGTTCGCTTTTCAACACGACGCTGCCGCCTTCGCGCACATAGGTGCGCACCAGTGGCGTCGTTGCGCCGCCCAGGCATTCGAGAAGATTCAGCAGCGGGCGTTCGCCGTCGTCGAGGGTCACGTAGTCGAAGTAGTCGAACACGCGCGGATCGCGCAGGCTGCGCAGCTCCGTGTTCACCCAGCCGCCGCCCAGCACCAGCGTCGTCTGCGGCGCGACTTCCCGGATGGTGCGCGCCGTGCGAAATGCGCCGTAGACATTGCCGGGGAAGGGCGCCGTCACCGCCACCACGTCCGGCCTTTGAGTTTCGATGAGTTCGCCCGTGATCTCATCGAGCGCGCGGTCGACGAGCGATGGCTCGCCGGTGAGCGCCTCGTGCAGCGGGTCGAACGACGCCGCGCTCGAGGCCAGGCGCTCGCCGTAGCGCGCCAGCTCGAAGCGCGGATCGATGCCGATGCGCCAGACGTCCGCGAGGTCATCGACGTACAGACTTGCGAGGTAGCGCGCCTGCTCGGTGGTGCCGAGCGTGCCGAAGGCCGCGTGGATCTGGTCTTCGAAGGCCTGTTCGAAGCGCGGCCCTTCGGGAAGCCACGCGCGCCCCACGATACGGAATGCCAGGCTCGGGTCGCGCCGCTGCAGGAAGCGGATCACCGGTTCGACCGTGTCGGCGTAGCGCTGTGCGTGTTCGAGGAAGTGCGCGATCGATGGCGGCATCTTCGCGGCCTGCTTCACGGTATGCGCGCGTTCGCGCAATTCCTCGGCCATGCGGGTGATCCGCGGCGCCGAGAACAACCGCAGGAAGAGCTCGATCGAGGTGTCGGCCTGGGTCACCGAGAGACCGAGCCGCTCCGCGTGCAGGCGCAGGAAACCCGTCAGGTACGCCGTCGCGGGGTACGGCGTATTCAACTGGATCATCGGCGGTGTGACGAGCAGGACTCGCATGGGGCGTGCAGGTTAGCGCAGGCGGAAAGCCCGTGACAGGGCACCGGGCCGATGTGATCATCCGGGCCGACGCGGCAGAAATCGAAGAACCAAAAGCCGCGTCACCGGGAGAAAAACACCGTGAATTCCGAATCCACAGTCGTTGCGACTGAATTTTCAGGCTTCTGGCGGCGGGTGGGCGCTTTCGCGATCGATGTCCGGTCGATCGCGCTCGTCGGGCTTGCCTCGTTCTCGAGGTCGCAGACACGCGCCAATACGCCGGCCGCGTGGTTGGCAGAGTAGGGAATGCACATGCAGACACGCGCCCTGGTCATCGCCGGAGGAATCAGCCTCATCGCCGGAGCTCTCGCGTTCGTGGGGGTGTTCAGCTACCTCGCGGCGAATTTCTCATATCCGCAGATCCTCGATGGGTCCGCGGCGGAAGTGCTGCCGCGGTTGCGCGCCGGCGGAGACACGATGCGCGCCGCGTGGGCAATCTACGCGGTGTTGCCGCTGCTGCTGGTGATCGGTGCGGTCGGGGTGTACGCGGCCATTCCGTCGAGGGCGGCCGCCATGACGTTGGCGGTGGCGTTCGCGACGATCGGGGCGCTCGCCATGTGCCTCGGGCTCATGCGCTGGCCGAGCATCCATTGGGAGCTGGCGCGCGCGTACGAAAGTGCGGGGCCGGACGCGCAGCACAGCATTGCCGCGACGTTCATCGGTCTCAATCTCTATCTCGGCAACTACATCGGGGAGTTTTTGGGCGAGGTGTGCCTGGCGGGGTTCTTCTTCGTGTCGGGGCTTGCGATGAGAGGGGAGCCGCGGTTCCCGGGGTGGATTGGAATCGGCGGTGTCGTGTTCTCGGTGCTGTTCGTGCTTGGCGCGTTGCGCAACTTCGTCCCGCAGGTGCAGGCGATCGCGGATGTGAACAATTACCTGTTGCCGCTGTGGATGATCGTGCTCGGCGGTGCCGTGATCCGGTACACGAGGGCGCGCTAGTCAAGTGGACTGCGGGCCGCGATGCCGCCGCGGTTCAGCACGTGCGTGTAGATCTGCGTCGTTTTCACGCTGGCGTGACCCATGAGTTCCTGGACCGTGCGGATGTCCGCGCCGGACTCGATGAGGTGGGTGGCGAAACAGTGACGCAGCGTGTGGCAGGAAGCTGGCTTGTCGATGCCCGATCGACGGACCGCTTCGCGCATGACTCGCTGCATCGACTGTTCGTGGAGATGGTGACGTCGCCACGCACCCGTACGCGGATCGCGCGACGGATGCGACGCGGGGAACACGTACTGCCAACCGAAATCCAGATGAGCGCGCGGGTATTTGCGATGCAGGGAGTGGGGCAGTTCGACGCCGCCAAACCCTGCCGCGGCCACGGCCTCGTGGATCTCCCGCAGGCGTGCCAGGCGGATGCGGAGCGGCGCGATCAAGGAGTCGGGCAGCACCGTCACGCGATCCTTGAACCCCTTGCCATTACGCACGATGAGCGTGCGGGCCTGCAGGTCGAAATCCTTGACGCGCAGGCGTAGCGCCTCGAGTAGCCGGAGCCCGCTTCCATAGAGCAGGCTCGCGATGACGCGATAGGGACCATGAAGCTGGGCCAGCAGTCGCCGCACTTCCTCGCGACTCAGGACTACGGGCAGACGCTTGGGTCGCCGGGCACGAGTGACGTTTCCGAGCCACGGGAGATCCACCCTGAGGACATGTTTGTAGAGGAAGAGAAGAGCGGCCAGCGCCTGGGCTTGGGTCGCGGCCGCGACGTCCTTGGTCGTCGCAAGATGGGACAAGAACGCTTCTACTTCCGGGCCACCCAGTGCCTTTGGATGTTGCCCGTCGTGAAAGCGGATGAAGCGCACGACCCAGCCAACATATTGTTTCTCCGTGCGATAGCTGTAGTGGCGCTTGCGGATCTCCGCCCGCAGGAAATCGAGTAGACGCGGTTTAGCAGCCGGTTGCATAACCAATCGGCCGCGTTTGACGACAAGCGGCGGCCGTGGTCTATTTAAATCAATAGTTAGCGAGGACAGGGAGTCGGTTATCTATGCAATGTGTCGAAATACTTCCCTTGTTTTGGCCGTCTAATTAAGAGTTAGACGACGATGGGCCAGCTTCGCATCGCCATTGTGTACACCTTGTGGTTGGGCGCTCTAGCGGTGGGTGCAGGAATTGTTTTCGGAATTCTCAGTCGAGTAGCAGGTATTGAGCATCAGTGGGGTGCTTTCGATCTTGTAGCTGTGATCCAACTGGTTGCCATCGTCGCAATAACCTTCGGAGTGTTCGCCACACTCGCCAATCGGCACGCCAACCGCTACTACACTACCGGCAGCATCGTCGTGGTCCTAAACACCATCATTAGTGTGGCATCCGCATACGTTATTACCTCCCAATCCGCGCGTGAAGACTATAGCTGGCGAATTGCTGTTATCGCGCCACTTGTGCTGAGCGCTGTCGCGCTGGCATTCGGCGGGCTGATTGGGCGCATGCGGCAGTCGTCGTCTAACACCTCGCTGGAGCGGACGCGTGAGAGATAAAGTGCCAAGCTCAAACGTCGGCGTGCGCGCCGCTCAGCTCAACCGTTAGACGGCAATGAAAGCTAACCTCACGGACCCGTCTGAACTAGCCAAGGCGTTCCCAATTGCCGACCGGCTGCCTGGTTGGTTCTTTCGCATCGACGAGCGCTCTGCTGGCGTTTATGAAGTAGAAGGGGTCGACCTACGGCGTCGCAACGTTAGAAGTGAAGGTACAGATCCAGATCGGGTTCTGAACGAGTGCGTGGCCATGGCCCGCAGAATCGCCGAGGCGAACCCATGAACCAACGTCATCTCAAGTGTTGCCGTCTAACACCTCGCTGGAGCGGACACGTGAGAGATAAAGTGCCAAGCTCAGGCCGCGGCGTGCGCGCCGCTCAGCTCAACCGTTAGGTGGCAGGTCATGGGCCGCGCGCTGAAACCACAAGAGCTGCACGATGTCGTGAAGATTGTCACGAAGGGCCCAAAGGCTTCTGCGTCGACACTCGCCCGCATCGTAGAAGCGAAACGGTCCTCTCTGGCGGCGGCATTGAGGCGCTTTGGTGAGGACGCGGTGGCCACTAAAGTAGAGTCACTGCCGGCTGCGACGATCGATGCAATCCATGCTCAAGGTATGAAGATCGCATTTGCTGGCACCATGCTTCTAAAGGCCTTTTGCCTTGCGGCGGTAGAAGCCGTGGAAGGCGAGGCCCGCCCGCTCGCACGAAAGCGCCGTCGGGCTGCCACCTAACACCTCGTTGGAGCGGACGCGTGAAAGATAAAGTGCCAAGCCCGTTCAACCGCGGTCGCGCCGCTCAACTCAACCGTTAGACCGCACAAATCTTTTCTTCAGTTTCGAGATCTTCGCCAGTTCCTTCCCTTCGTTGTCGCGGCGCTCCAAAGTTGCGGCGGCGCATTGAGTTCGCCAGCCAGGTCAGCGCATCGGAAGTGCTGCTCGAGCGAGCCTCCGAGATAAATCGCAAGTCCATTGCAGGCCGCGGGCCGCCCGTTCAAAGGGTTAAGGTAAGCGCGGTTGCGCCGCTGAGTGAGCGGCGGCATCCTCCGCATCAGCTTCGGTGAGCGCCCTTCGATCCTGTGTCACGGAAGTAGGGCATCCGCCAGATAGATAAAGTGCCAAGGGACTTCAGTCAGCTTCG
>Ga0315910_10000994_pt1 | contig 26783 bp, 27 predicted proteins | sample EdamamesoilMG_FD_204470 | JGI IMG/M metagenome (GOLD analysis project Ga0315910, IMG submission 204470) | Garden soil microbial communities collected in Santa Monica, California, United States - Edamame soil | ecosystem: Environmental > Terrestrial > Soil > Garden | place: USA: California... | reverse complement strand
AAACATTCTCGTGGATTTCGTGAGCCCGACAGAAGACCTCTCCAAGTATCGCCTCGTGTTCGCGCCGTCATTGCACCTGCTTTCGGCCGCGCAGGCGGATCATCTCAAACTCTACGTCCAGAACGGCGGCACATTGGTCGGCACGTTCAACACCGGCTTGGTGGATGAACACCATATCGCCCCGGACGATGGCTACCCGCACAACTTGACTGATCTGTTCGGATTGGAAGTCGCCGAGTTCGACCAACTCCCGCAGGGCGAGGAGAATCACCTGACGTTCAAAGGCGCGTTCCCGACGAGCCACTTGCATCCCGCCCGCCTTTGGTGCGATTTCATCGAGCCGCATGGCTGCCAGGTCCTCGCCACGTACGCAAAGGACTTCTACGTCGGCAAGCCGGCCATCACGATGAACACCTTTGGGCTGGGCAAGGCGATCTACATCGGCACGATGAGCCACCAGCATTTCTACTTCGACCTCGTGGCGTGGTTGCGGCAGATCTGCAATCTCCATCCCCTACTTAAAGTGCCGGATACCGTTGAAGTGGGCATGCGGGAGAAGGAAGGCATGAAAGTTTTCTTTCTGCTGAATCATCAGGCCACGCCGGTGCGCATCCAGTTCTACAAACCGATGCACGATTACCTCACTGGCAACACGTTCAGCGGCAGCTACGATCTCCCGCCGCACGGCGTGCTGGTGCTGGATGAACATCCAGAGCCAAAAACCGATCATCCGGCAACAACGACCGCGCCGGCCGAAGCGACCGCCGAAGCGGTGACAGCCTAGTGTAGTGGGCAATGAAGCTGCTGCCTCATGTCTGATGAAAATCAAGTGCAATTGGGTTTGAGCGCGTTGCTTCTCCTCACTGCCTACCTGTCCATCAGCATAGGATGGCGCCGGCGGAAATTGCGGCGGCAACAACTCGCCGATCGGCTTCCCGACCAACCCGGTGACGGGCAATTCAGACGGCACTGGCAGTCACAGGTGTTCGATGCTTCAAGCATTGCGCCGCAGGTTCAGCAAATTCGCCGCGACCCGGTCTCCGCCATCCGCCATCGTCCATGGCACGCCGGCTATCACCAGCTGTTGCTGGCTTCTGCCCGGGAGACAATTCTCAACCTGGCTTATTTCCAGTTGGCAAAAGACCTGTCGCATGGAAAAACTGAGGGCGAAGCGCAGAAACGCATCGACTGAAATGCCGCCCAAACGCATTCCGCCGCTCGGCCCCCGCCGGCGCACCGCCAGAGAGCGTGTGCTCGCCGCGTGGCGGGGCGTGGATTACGAGCCGCTGGAAAAGGCGCGGCAGGTCCGCAGCCAGGCGGTGGCGACAGTGCTGCCCAAGGTCCTCACCGATTTCAAGATCGAGCAGCGCCGCGCCGATGTCGAAATCGTCCGCGTCTGGAACGAGTTGATTGACCCTGCCGTCGTAGCCCACGCCCAGCCGGCCGGATTGCACAAGGGCACGCTCTTCGTGAATGTGGACAACAGCGTGTGGCTGAGTGAAATCGTCCGCTACCGCCGCAAAGAAATCCTGGATCGGCTCCAACACAGTTTCGGCAGCGAATTGATCAAGCGCATCTCCTTCCGCATCGGCTGACGAAAGCTGCGTCGCAGCACGGCCATGATGGCGACCTTGGTTCCGACCCCGAATGTCCCTAACATTCCGTCCCTGATGAGCCGTTTCGATTTGAAATCTTACGCCACGGACGACGCGCTCGCCCAAGCCGCAGCAGGCGCATGGCTGGACGAAGTGGAACTCGCCAATCGCACTGGCGCTACGTACACCGTGGCGTTGTCTGGCGGGCGCATCGCCAAAAAATTTTACTCGTCCATCGCAGCACAAGCTGGCGTCCGCAAATTCAATTGTGCCTCTGTCCATTTCTTCTGGGCGGACGAGCGCTGTGTCCCACCAACGGATGCGGAAAGTAATTATCGGCTCGCCCGTGAGTTCCTGTTTGAACCGCTCGCGATTCCAGCAAGTAACATTCACCGGATTTTAGGTGAAGAACCACCTGATTTTGCCGCCACAGAAGCCGAGGCCGAGATTTGTCGGATCGCCCCGCTCAACGCCGATGGCCTGCCGGCGCTGGACCTGGTGATTCTTGGACTGGGCGAAGATGGTCACGTGGCATCTCTGTTTCCGGGCGCGTCAAAAAATGGCATCGATAGTCGGCACGCATACCTGGCCATTGCGGACTCCCCCAAGCCACCGTCCGCACGCGTGACACTTTCTTACGCTGCAATTGCGAGTGCGCGGCAGACGTGGGTACTGGTTTCAGGACAGGGCAAAACGGGTGCGTTGCGTAACTCGCTCAACCCCACGGGCTCAACTCCCCTCGCCCGCGTGCTCCAATCGCGTAAGGTAACCCGGCTCTTTACCGACATACCCTTCAGCGAAGCGCACATAACATGAATTGGCTGGAGAATCGGCGCAAATGATTGGAAAACAACATCTGAAAACTTTAGAGAGATTTTTTGAACATTCCGGTGTTTGATGCTATCAGATAGGTGTGAGGGTTAGAGTCGGGTTCGGTCCAAGTGAGTAGGGCCCGAACCATGAAGCAAAAGTTTCGCTGTTCGTTTAGGGTTGGCAGAGAGGTTTTGCTCGCAGTGCGGTGCGAACAGCGCCCTCCAAAGTTGGCCGCACTGCCCTTCTGAGCGCCTGAGTGAAGGCGTATAAACCTCGTCACTAGCGGGAGCCGGACGCAAGTCCGGCTCTCTGCTTTTTAGCCTTCGAATTCCGCGTTGCCTCACCCCTGCCCGCTGGTAAACTGCCCGCCGCATGAAACACCAGCTCGATTTCGAAAAACCGATCTTCGAACTACAGGCCAAGCTGGACGATCTCAAAAAACATCCCGAGAAGCACGCGCTCGACATCAGCTTTGAGGAGGAATGCCAGCAAATCGAACGCAAGATCGAGGAAACCCGTCGCCAGATTTTTTCCAACCTGACGCCCTGGCAACGGGTGCAACTGGCACGACATCCCAAACGCCCTTACACCCTGGATTACCTCAAGCTCTCCTTCGCAGGCTTCCAAGAATTGCACGGTGACCGTCTATATGCCGACGATCGCGCCATCGTCAGCGGCTTTGCAAGATTGGGTGATCACAAGGTCCTCGTGCTTGGCACGCAAAAGGGCCGCGATACTAAGGAGAACATCCTCCGAAATTTCGGCTCCGCCCACCCGGAGGGCTACCGCAAGGCCATGCGCCTGATGCACCTCGCCAACCGCTTCGGTCTGCCCATTATCACCCTTATCGACACGGCGGGGGCTTATCCGGGAGTCGGCGCCGAGGAACGCCATATTGCCGAAGCCATCGCGGTCAATCTCCGCGAAATGACATTACTTGAAGTTCCGATCATCGCCGTGGTCATCGGTGAGGGAGGCTCAGGTGGCGCCTTGGGAATTGGCGTTGCCGACCGGGTTTTGATCCTGGAAAACGCGTATTACTCCGTCATCAGCCCGGAAGGTTGCGCCGCAATTTTGTGGAAAGACCGCGCAAACGCTGGCAAAGCGGCTGAGGCTCTGAAAATCACTGCAAAGGACCTGCTGGAACTCAAGCTGGTGGACGAGATCGTTCCCGAACCACTCGGCGGCGCCCACACCAACCTGCCCGCCACCGCCAAGACGGTGCGGGAGCACCTCATCAAGCACCTTGAGGAGGTTCAGACGCTTCCAGTCGCGGATCGCTTGAAGCGGCGCTATGAAAAATTCCGCGCCCACGGACATTTCCTTGAGAAAGCGCAGCCGGTGGATGAAACGAAGGAAAAAGCGCGCAAGTCTGCCCGGCGCAACGCCGCCACTGCTGCCGCGTGAATTCACCGCTCTATCCGTTCACGTTTCAACCTCGCTTCAAAGACCGCGTCTGGGGTGGACGCCATCTGGAGCGGCTTTACGGCAAACCCCTGCCGATGGGTCAAACCATCGGCGAATCCTGGGAGATCACCGACCGACCGGGTGATATCAGCGTGATCACCAACGGCCCGCTCGCCGGCAAAGATCTGCATTGGCTGGTTCAGAACCGCGGCAAGGAATTGCTGGGCGCCGCTAAATTGCAAGGTGATCGTTTTCCGCTGCTCGTCAAACTGCTCGATGCCCGGGAAAAACTCTCGCTACAAGTTCATCCCCCCGCGCAGCTAGCGAAAGCGCTGGGCGGTGAACCGAAAACGGAGATGTGGTTCATCGCCGACGCCGAACCCGGCGCAGAATTGTATGTCGGCCTGAAACGCGGTGTGACGCGGACTGAGTTCGAGCGTCGGATCCAGGACGGCAGCGTGGCGGAGTGCTTTCACCGCGTGGCGGTAAAGGCAGGCAACACAATGTTCCTGCCGAGCGGCCGGGTTCACGCCATCGGTGCGGGTCTGGTCATCTTCGAGATCCAGCAGAATTCGGACACGACGTATCGCGTGTTCGACTGGAATCGCGTCGGTCTCGACGGCAAACCTCGTGAACTGCACGTGCCACAATCGCTGGCCAGCATTGATTTTGGCGACTTCGAGCCGCCGCTGGTACTGTCCCGGGCTGCGCAGATGTTAGGCATGACCAGCACGCAACTGGTGGCTAACGATCTCTTTTCCGTGGAACTTGTGGAAACATCGGGCGCGACTACGATCAACAAGCTGGATGCCCGGATGGAAATCATTGGAATGGTAACTGGCCACGCCAAAATCGTTTCAGCCGCGCCAGTCCCTCCGATCGAACTGGCCGCCGGTCAGTTCTGCCTCGTGCCGGCAGCCGCGGAATCCACCAAACTTACGACTTCAGCTGGCAGCCGTTTTTTGCGCATCCGCGCGCACTGAATCTCGTTGCGCCTTGTAATTACCCGGACTCTCACCCATTGTGCCGGGAGTTACGCGCATGACGCCCGACCAGCCAACCCAACCGCCGCCATCGCAACTCCGGAAGTTTCTCCAGAGCTGGGCAATCAATACTTTGGCGGTGCTGGTGACGGTTTACATCGTTCCGGGCATCCATTTCACCGACAACAGCCTGCTGACCCCGTTTGTAACTTCGCTGGTGTTGGGCATCCTCAACGCCTTTATCCGCCCCATCGTGATGTTGATGGCGCTGCCGCTCCTGATCCTTACGCTCGGGCTTTTCATGCTGGTGATCAACGCCGTGCTGTTGAGCGTCGTGGATTGGTTGCTGCCGCAATTTCAGATCGATAGTTTCGGCTGGGCACTATTGGGCGCCATCGTCATCAGTATCGTCTCACTGGTCTTGAATGTTCTCACCGGCACCAGCCGCGCGAATATCACCTTCCGCACTCAGCGCCGTCCGCCAGGCGACCGGCAGGATGGCGGCAACGGGCCGGTGATTGATGTTTAGTGGTTAGCTGCGAGTCGCCCAGTTTCAATCCCGTTGATACGCCGCGCGTAATGTTGAAATCCCCTGTGCGTTGAAGCCCTTTTCGAAATCGGTCACCACGGCCACGAGTTCCGCCGGCGTCTCAATCGGCTGAAATCGTTTGTCGGCGGCAAACACTTCCTGCATCTGCTCAAAGTAATCTGCATCGTCGGTCCGCAGGTAAACTTTACCCCCCGGGAGCAAGACCTGGTGCGCCAACGTGGGAAACCGCTCGTTGATCAGCCGATGGCGACGATGCTTCTTCTTGGGCCACGGATCAGGAAAGTAAACATGCAACGCGCTGACTGAATTTGCCGGCAACAACCATTCCAGCAGATACGCGCTTTCGATGCGGATGCCGCGCAGGTTCGTCAGTCCCAGCCGCCGGCCTTTTCTATCGAGCTTGGCGATCCGGCCCATCAACCGTTCCACGCCCAGAAAGTTCCGCTCCGGGTGCATCGCCGCGTAGGCCACGGTGAGGGTGGCATCGCCACAGCCGAGTTCCACTTCGAGCGGCTGCGGCTTGGGAAAGAGTTGTCCGAGTTCCAATCGTTCGACGATCGAAGAGAGTTCATAAACGAGATTGCCAGCAGACGAGGACACGGGATGAATGATGGCAGACTGCAATTAAGAATCCAAAATTGGAAAAATGGTCGGGGCGGTGAGATTCGAACTCACGACCTCTTGTACCCGAAACAAGCGCGCTAGCCAGGCTACGCTACGCCCCGAACCAAGGTCGCAAACACTATCTGGTTACTGCCCACCGAAGCAACGATGTTTTTTGCCGGTCACCGAGCTGCCCGCTGCGCCTGCTTCTCAAAATAGACGGCAATTTCCTCCACCGACGCTGGTTGCGGCCAGACCCAGTCGCGGCCGTTCTGCCAGAACAGCGAACCGTTTTTTTGCGGATTGGCAGCGTCGCCGCCATCATCCACGCCGTCTTTGCCGATCGAATACAGCAGGAAAGATCGCTCGCCAACGGGATGATAATGCAACGGTTTCCCGTCAACCGGATCACGAGGCATAGTTGGCAGGAATTCGGGAGTAAGCGCCGATAGTTCCGCGGGGTAATGTCCGTGCCGAACTTGATACCGGCGGAGCGCGATGCCAACCACCGCCATTTCGCGCGTCGTTTCGTTGGCCATGATCTTGTCGAGTGTCTTTCCCAGACTGAGCAGCGAATCGGTGAACAACCGTTGCAAGTCCGGCTGATTGGACAACAGGCCGGACAGGTCATCGAGCGAACGATTCGTGATTCCCAGTTCTGCAAATTGCTCTCGTTGCCGCTGAATGGCGGGCAGGTAGCAGCCATTCGAGCGCGCCGCCCGGATCGCTTCCAACATCACCTGCTGCCCTTTGAGCGCGGTCAGCTCATCGGTCAGGGACCACGAAACCCGCCAAGCGGATTCCTTTGCCTTGTTCTTCGTCGCGTTCCAACCTTCACCCACTGCCACACCAATCTTTTCCATCCAGTCTTCACTGGCAACGCCACCACCGCCTCCGCCACCCCCGAAACCGGTGGAAACTTTCTGGAACTCGGCGCTGGAATTGCGCATCCGATCGAGCGTCATCAGCGACATTGCGCGTTCCATGGCCAGCGCGTTCTCCATCGGCAGCGAGAAATCCAGCGCCGCCCAATCCTGTTGCACTGTGACGAGTTGTTCATCCGTCACCGCCGGCGACTGGACTGCCGCCCAGGTCGCTGCAAATGCGATGTTCGCCACCGCCATCCGCACGAGTTGAGAAATGATCAACCGCTCGTCGTGCGATCCCTTCAACAACGCCAGCATCACGCGCAGGTGTTTCACCGCGTTGGTCGGATTGTTCCGATGCCATTCCAGCAGCATGGCCGATTGCGCACGCTGGGCCATCTGTTTCATCGGCGCCAGATGCGGCAGGAGCATCGCAAAGCCTTCATGGTAATTCAGCCGCCAATCCAACATCGGCTGCTCCACCAGCATGGCCAAGCTATCGAGCACCTCCCGCTCATCAGCCAATGTGGCTGCCACTTCTTCCCAGTGATTCGTCACCGGCGATTTGCCCTGAAAATCCACCAGATCGGCCTGCTGCCAACCCACCAACGACCGCGCCGGCGCGACCATCTCCATGGACTTCGGTCCATTGGTGTCGAGGAGATTGATCCGATTACGCACCTGGCTCATCGCGCGTCGCAGCCTCTCGGTGCCATCCAAGGCGCGCGGTGGGGGTAACGGTAACATCTCCGATAACGTCAGTTTCTCGGCGTGGGCGAGCAATTCCGCCTTATACCGGGCGACGGCCTGTTTTGGCCGGACATGAACAAAGTAGGTCAGTATCCCACCAGCCACTGTGACCAGTGCGATCATTCCGACCAAGGTCCTGCGGGAACGGGGTTTCACTTCAAGTTGTTCCGATGATTAGACCGTAATCCAGGCAGTGCGTCACTGACCGATTGTACACTGGTTCTGGCTTGCCAGCCTGATGCGCGGTGGCATCGTCATGCAAACCGAATCCTGATGAAACATCCGTCGGCGAAGCCGGAATTGCTGGGGCAGCTGCCTTCGTCCCGCAAAAGCCTTTTGACTGCGGGCGGTGCCTCCCTCGCCCTCCTGGCCCTGGTCGCACTGGGTGATTGGTACACCGGCCCGCAAATCGCCTTTTCGATCTCGTATCTGGCCCCGGTCAGTCTCGCGGCCTGGAAAGGCGGCCGGCGCTATGGACTGGCGACCGCCGGTATCAGCGGCCTGATCTGGCTGGTGATCGAATTGATGACCAACACGGGTTATTCGTCAGCCTGGATCCCCTACTGGAACGGCTTGGTGCGCCTGGTCATTTTTTCCGCGATCGCTATATTGATCGCCGAGGTGGTCGAACGTAAGCGGGTGGAAGCCGCCTTGGAACATCAGCGCGGCATTCTCCAATCCATCCTCGATAGCCTGAAAGAGGGCGTGATCGTGGCCGATCATGACGGCAGACTGTTGTTGATAAATCCCGCAGCCGAAGCGCTGCTGGATGTGGAAGCCGCCAAGCCCGTCACCTGTGCGGAGCTGGTTGCTTGCAGCCTGAAAGATCGTTTCACCACGGCGCGCACGGGCGAGGACGCCTTGTCCCGATCCTTGCGCGGCGAGTTGGTGCCGGAAGCCGAATTCTTGTTGCACCAAGGAGCCGGCAAAGATCGTTGGCTGCGCATCCACGGCCGGCCGTGGCTGGACCCTGACGGTCACCATCACGGCAGCATGGTGGTCCTCAGCGACATCACGTCTCCGCGGAACCTGGAACGGCAGATCGCGGAAGTGAGCGACCGCGAACAACGGCGCCTGGGACAGGACCTGCACGACGGCCTCTGCCAGCAGCTGGTGAGCGCAACATTCGCGGCGCGAACGCTTGCGGACAAACTCTCCGCCCGGGGACTGCCGGAAGCCGGCGACGCGCAACGCATCGGTGAACTGCTGGACGAATCCATCACCCAGGCCAAAGACGTGGCCCGCGGCTTGTATCTGGTGCCGCTGGAAATGGGCGGGTTGATTTCCGCGCTGGAAGAACTCACCGACCAGGTTCGCGACCGGTTTCAAAAGAACTGCACCTTCACCGATCGCAGCAGAACGCCGTTAACCGAGGTGGCGGTCATGAATGATCTGTTCCGCATCGCCCAGGAGGCGGTCATCAATGCCATCAAACACGCTGCCGCCCGCAGCATCTGTATCACACTGGAAACCAGCGCCACGGGAATCTGCCTGCGCATTCAGGACGATGGTCGCGGCATGCCGGCGCCGGACGATTCCGAACGCGGCCTTGGGTTGCACATGATGCGTTATCGGGCGCGCATCATCGGTGCAGAATTGCGGATCGACTCCACGCGGGGCGAAGGGACAACCGTCACCTGCACCCTTCCCCGTTGGGAAGAGCCAGCACCCGCTCCCGCAGAAAAAACTCATGCCCACATCGCCTGAATTGCGCACCCGGATCTTCCTCGTGGACGATCACCCGATGATCCGCGAACACCTGCACGCGTTGATCGATCGCGAACCCGACCTGTTGGTGTGCGGCGAGGCCGCGGACGCTCCCACCGCGTTGGCCCAAATCCAAACCAGCCGCGCTGACCTGGTCATCATGGACATCTCACTCAAGAGTTCACACGGCCTCGAACTTTTGAAGGATTTGCGGGCGGCACATCCGCACGTGCCGGTGCTGATCCTTTCCATGCACGACGAATCATTGTACGCCGAACGCACCATCCGGGCCGGGGCCATGGGCTACATCACCAAGCAGGAGGCCACCCGCAACATCCTTTTCGCCATCCGCAAAATACTTGGGGGCGAGGTTTATCTAAGCGAACGCATGGCAGCGCGGATGATGCGCGGCTTTGTCGGCAACAAAGCCGATGCCACCAGCCCGACTGACAATCTGTCAGATCGCGAACTGGAAGTGTTTCAAATGATCGGCCAGGGATTCGGCACGCGGCGCATAGCGGAAGAACTCAAGGTCGGCATCAAGACCGTTGAATCCTACCGTGCCCGCATCAAGGAAAAGCTCAGTCTCAACGATGGCGACGAATTGCTGCAACACGCCATCCAGTGGTCGCGCAATCACAAGGCATGAAAAGCCAGGTGTCGGGGATTCCCTCGCACCGGTTTCAGGAGTGACACGTCTTCAGCCGTTGCCAGCCTTCAGCCATCCTTCCGCCGATTGCCATCGATTGACGAAGCCATAGCCACGCTGCACACCGCTGCCGCGGACATCCGAAAGGCCGGACGGCAGAAATCCTTGCTGACAGGCGCTGGTGGGTATATCTCCAAGTTGCCCGCGGCTGACTGCATGCTACCCACCGGATCCAGAGTGGGATGTCGGTCAGCCGGCTGGTCAACATGGATAGAATCGGCTGCAACCACAGATCAATCCCAGGAATGGAAGCGCGCCACCGCCCGGAGGTGCGTATGATCGGCTGGTTCTCCCGCCACGCGTATCTTGGCCGGATTCAACGCCAGCTCAGCCAGCGGGGCATGACCATCCTCACCTATCATCGGGTCGGTCGCCCGCCCGCCGGCGCGGTTGATCCGTTCCTTTATGATTCGGTCGAGGAACTCGACACCCACCTGACCCTGGCGAAGGAACGCGGCATGGTCTTGACGCCTTTTAGCGAGGCGGTCATTCCGGAAAGTTTCAAACCCAACACGCTTACCATCACTTTCGACGACGGCTTCACCAGTGTGCTGCAACACGGCCTCCCCATCCTGCAATGTCACAAGGCCAAGGCCATCCAGTTCATCGTGGCGGGCCTGGTCGGAAAGAAAAACCAGTGGGACGCACACAAGGGCGATTCCATCGAGCCGCTGATGGACTGGTTTCAGATCCGCGAATGGCTCGCCGCCGGCATGGAAATCGGTTCGCATTCCATGACTCATCCGAACTTGAAGAAGCTCAAGACTGCTGAAGCCCGCGAAGAGATCACCGCCAGCAAGAAACTGCTCGAGGACAAACTGGGCATGCCCATCCATCATTTCTGCTACCCGCACGGTGGCTGGAATCCGATCGTGCGCGATCTGGTGATCGATGCCGGCTACAAATCCGCCTGCGCAGTGCGTCTGGGCGTCGCGGAATCGCGCTCGGACCTTTGGACCCTGCCCCGCATCGCTCCGCTGACGCCGTGGCGGCTCCTCCGAAAGATCAAACACCGCACTCTGCGCCGTATCGGGGGTCAGCGAAATCCCGCAGTGCTTTCGAGTTCTGAATACTGAACCGGCTTAGCCGGCGAGTGGATCACCGACTTGATTCAGTGCCCGTGGCACCGGCAGCCGCGATGCCCGGCCAGGAAAGCCAGCAGGGATTCGATCGCCGGCAAACCATCCACCTGTTTGATCACCCGCGCACAGTAGAGCAAATACGCCTGCAACAACTGACGTTCGTGACCAGCTATCCCGGCCGTCCGCACGTAACGTTGGAATTCTTGCGTGTGTAACAATTCATCCACCCGCCAGGCGATCTCATCGGTGGAGGCCCGGCGGACGAGCACTTCGGGTTGCACCACCCAATGAAACCAATCCCAGGCCGGCGGCCCGGCGGTTTCGCCCCGCTCCCAATCGAGCACCCGCCAGTTTCCGTGCGAGTCCACACGGACATTCCACGGCGCAAAGTCCCCGTGGTGGATCACGGGATGAAGTCGCACCGCGTTCAATGACTCCACTACCGGACCCCATTGCGCATCGCCAACCAAGGCAGTCTTCAATCGCCGTGCAGCCGGCAATTCTCCAAACTGCACGCTCTCATCAGCCCGCACCCAGTTGCTCAACACGCGCGCCACCACCGCGGGCTCATCCTGAAGGGGGGTTATGCCGGTGGCATATTCCATGGCAAATGCGCGAAGGCCATCCGCTGACCATTCACCCAGCACACGCGGCGCCTGCAATAATTCCATCGGCTGGGTCTTGAGAAAATTCAGTTCGGCTTCGATCAATTTTACCGCCGCATCGTTTGTTCCTGCCTTGACCAAGGCGATCGGCTGGTTGCGTTCGTCGAAAAGTAGAATCACCAACCGGCGGCCAGGCGCTCGGGGATTGCCCAGGAGCATGGCTATCTGTGGTGCTCCCGAAGCACCTGCCATCTGGGAAAGAAATCGCTCGAATGCCGAACTGGCGTCTGCGGCCAGCGTGACTTTCTCTCCCACCATCCCGGGCATATACCTGAGACCAAAGCGTAAACAGCTTTGAGCCCACCTAGCCTTGGCAGTCTGCGCCGGGTACAGCGAGAGTGCCGTGGTCGCCAGCGCACGCTCTTCAGGCAGGAGCATGAGTGGTTCGCCCCGCTTGCGGATCAGCCGGCATTTTCGGGATTGGACAGTTGGTGAAATCCCACTGGAAGGAAACAACTGCTCCCACGGGGCTGACGAAACTTCGGACATGATTTGCTGGCTTGCTCCAGTTGGAATGTTCAACTGCTTCGACCGCCAACCTTGGCTGAGTAAAGCACGAGATTGCAACCCCAGAAACGGTGTTTGGAATCCAATTGGAACTCCGGCCGTGCCAGGACGGCCCGATGGTATTCGTCACTGGGCAGGCAGATGACGATCAGGATCTTTCGCGGATGCGCCTTGAGCGACGAGGCCAACTGGTCCAGCACCTTTTCGAAAATGACCGGTCCGAACGGATTGAACAGAAAGAAAACCGTTTCATCCGGGCGGATGGTGTATTCGGTCACGTCGCCTTTGATGATGGTGATTTCCTTGCGATTCCCGGTCGCGGCATTGAAAGCGGCCACGTTCTGGCGCGCGACTTCACACAATTCACCGGCGAACTCGATACCCCGCGCGGGGAAACCGTGCTCTGCGGCCAGCAGCAACACGCGACCTTTCCCGCAACCGAAATCCAACAGGACGCTCTCGGGCGGCATCATCCGGCGGACGAGTGGGAACATCTTCCGCAACGGTAGCACCCGGCTCGGTTCGTAACGCGCACCTTCATCCCGATTGGTGCTTTCGATGGCCAGCGTGGCACGTTCGCGGATGGCGCAGGTTTCCGTGCCATGAACGCGATCAAACCGGCGGTCGAAATACGGGCAAACGAGTTTGGCCACCGTACCGCCCACGCCCGCGAGTCGGATGGATTTGATGACGCGTTGAAGAACGTTCATAGATTTATTCCGCGTCGCCCGGGGTTTCCGGCGCAGCGGGCTTGCCGCGGCCGAGAGATTTGACACGATAGACCAGCTTGAGCGCGGATTTGGCGATGGGCATGGCGCGCGCGCGTAACTGTCCGAGCAGTCTGTATTTCGACTGGTAGTACATCGGCACGCTGGTCTGATGGCCGCCGAACTTCTGTTTGAAGGCCATGATGCCTTCCATGTTGTAGCTGCGCACACCGCGCGCCTTCCAGTATTTTATCGCGTACCAGTGGAGCAGTTCATTCGGGCGCAGCTTCTGGTATTGCCGCCAGCTGGCGCCGTTGTTGTAGAACGCGAACTCGTTCGCCGCTGGATAGATCCCCGTGGCGATGCAGCGCCCTTCGGCGTCGCACGCCCGCAGCAATAACAACTGGCCGGTGGGATGCACGTGGCGGATCCAGGCCCGGAAACGATCCACGCCAAAGTGCGCCACGAGTCCCTGTTTGGCCATCACATCGTGATACTGTGCGATGTATTCGTCGGCGAATCCCAGGTCGCTGGCCACTTCGATTTTCACGCCCGCTTTCTCCGCGTGGCGGATGTTGCGGCGGCACACACTGGCCATGCGATTGAAGATTTCCTCTTCGCTTTGGGTGAGGTCCACTTCGATGGTGGGATGATCGATGGTCGTGACGCCCAGACCCGCGACGTCGGCGGGCGTGAGATAAGCATCCGTGACCTCGTAGTGAACGCAACCTAGTTCTTGAAATGCAAACTTGGGCAACGCCTCGACAGCCAGCCGGCGCGCCACCCCGGCGCGTAGATTGAAACCGATATAGGGCGTGGACCAGCCGCGAAACGGACTGCCGAGGATGCGCACCCCGAATTTCTTGAACATCAGACCGGTGAAATGCCCGATGGTTTCGTTCCCGTCCTTGAGCGCGGCCAGCACTGGCTCAGCGGGCAAGGTTTCGGCCAGCCCGGTGATCCAGGCGGGAGACTGAAAGCAAATGCGGTCGGGGAAACTGCTCCAGGCTTTTTCCCACGCCGCGCGGTCCAGATTGATGCGCTCGAAGTGCGCCATGTCTCAGTCGTTCTCCGGCAAATTGAGCGCAGAGCCTAGCGACGGTCACAAGTCAGAACAAGCCGCGTTTCCTCCGACACGCTTGAATTGCCGGCGCGCCGGTGACGGAGTAGGCTGAATCGCGTGAAGTCGTTCAACGATTGCAAGCTCTACACGTTCGTGGACACGGCCTACTTGCGGGGTCGGCAGCCGGAGGTCGTGGCGCACCAATTGTGCGATGGCGGCGCCGACGTGATTCAACTGCGCGCAAAGAATTCGACAGCGGATGAAACCCGACGGCTGGCGGAAACGATCCTGCCTGTCACCCGTTCTGCAAGTGTGCCGCTGGTGATCAATGATTTCCCCGAGGTGGCCCGGGCAATAGGCGCGGAAGGTTGTCATCTCGGACAGGAAGATTTTTTTGACAGCGGATTCACCCACGTTTCCAAGATCACTGGCGCCGACCGGTTGCAGGTCGGGCTCTCGACCCACGCACCAGCCCAAGCCGAGCGTGCCATCGCCGCGCAACCGGCCTACATCGCCATCGGACCGATTTATGCGACCGGCACCAAACCGACCGCCCGACCCGTCACGCTCGAATATGTGCGCTGGGCGGCGGCGAACGTGCGCATTCCGTGGTTCGCCATCGGCGGCGTGAACCTCACAACTTTGGATGACGTACTGGCCGCCGGGGCGCAACGCGTATGCGTGGTCTCAGCCATTCTCACGGCACCAGACGTGACCGCGGCGTGCCGTACTTTTCGGATGCGGCTGGGATAAGTCCGGGCTGCTGTCCGGGCTGCTGCAAAAAAATTTCCGCGGGAGATGGACTTGCCAAGCTCGTGCACGGCGTGCATGTTTTGCACCGCATGAAGAATACAATCGGTCTGGCAATCTTGGCAGTCGTGGCCATCGGCCTGGCGATCACTCTTTTCATCACGAAAAAGAGCGCCACGGAGCAAAACACCAAGGCACAGGACACGATTTTAAGCCTGTCGAACAGTTGGGAAAACACCAGCGAGAAGCTTCGGGAGCAAATCACCGTCACCACGGCGCTGGAGAAGGACAAGGCGACGTTGACCCAGGAAAAGGCCGACCTGACCACACAATTGACAAGCACGAAGGCCACGCTGGTCAGCACCGAAAAAACTCTCGTCGAGACCAAGGAAGAGGTCGCCAAGCGTGAGGCCCGGATCACGGAACTGGAATCCGCCAATGCCGAACTCGACAAGCAGGCCGACAATCTTTCGCAATCCATCACCAACCTCACCGACTTGATCACCTCCACGCGGCAAAAGCTCGCCACCAGCGAAGGTAATCGCGAATTCCTCGAAAAAGAACTCCAGCGGCTCATGGCCGAGAAGGCCGAACTTGAACGTCAGTTCAACGATATCGCCGTCCTGCGCGCCCAAGTTGCCAAGCTGAAGGAAGAATTGAACATCTCGCGCCGGCTGGAATGGATCCGCAAGGGGCTCGCCACCTCCAGCAGTCAAAAAGGCGCGCAAGGACTGCTGCAAAGCGGCCCCGGCGCCGGTCCAGCACCGGCATCGCAAACCTCCACGTCGCGCTACGATCTCAACGTCGAGGTGAAGTCCGACGGCTCCGTTCAGGTCATCCCGCCGCCATCCACCAACGTCCCCGCGTTGCCCAAGTGATCCATGGCTGCTGCTGACTCCCTCGTGGATTCGCACGGCCGTGTGCTGCGCGATTTGCGGGTGAGTCTCACGGACCGCTGCAACTTTCGCTGCCTCTACTGCCTTCCCGAAACGGAAGCAGCGCAAAACTTCTATCGCGGCCACTGGGCGCAGATGCCTGATGCCACACCCATTGCCCGGCAATGGGTACCGCGCACGCACCTGCTGAGCTTCGAAGAGATCGAGCGCGTCATCCGCGTCGCCGTGAAACTCGGCATCCAGAAGATCCGGCTCACCGGTGGCGAGCCACTCTTGCGCAACGATGTGGAGCTCCTTGTCAGCCGCATCGCGAAGATTCCCGGCATCGAAGACCTCGCGATGACGACGAACGGCTTCCTGTTCGCCCAAAAGGCGCAAGCGTTGCGTGAGGCCGGCTTGCGGCGCGTGAGTTTCAGCCTCGATTCGCTCGATCCCGCCAACTTCCGCAAGATCACCGGGCGCGATGGCCTCGACGACGTCCTGCGCAGCATCCAGCTGGCGCGTGAACTTGGTTTCGCCCCCGTGAAAGTGAACGCGGTCATCATCCGCGAGATCAACGATCACGAAATCGAATCGCTCGTTGTATTTGCCCGGGAAAACGAATTAAGTTTCCGCTTCATCGAATTCATGCCGCTCGATTCCGCGCACGCGTGGCAAAAGGACATGGTGATGCGCGGCAGTGAGATCCTCAAACGCATCCAGGCCCGTTTTGAATTGCGGCCATTGGCCACCGACAATCCTTCTTCTACTTCCAAGCGTTGGGGCTTTGCTGATGGGCGTGGGGAAATTGGCATCATCGCGCCGGTGAGCGAACCATTCTGCGGTCACTGCAACCGCATCCGTCTCACCGCGGATGGCAAGGTGCGCACCTGTCTGTTCAGTGTGACCGAACACGATCTGCGCTCGCATCTCCGCAACGGCGCAACTGACGACACGATCAGCGACTGGTTGCGCGGTGTCGTCTGGCAAAAGGAAGCCCGTCATCACATCGGCGAGCCGGACTTCGTCGCGCCCTCGCGCAGCATGAGCTGTATCGGCGGGTGATTAAACGATCTGCAACTTGCAGAGGCGGTCCAATCGTGGCAATCTATCCCAGCCTCGGAATCCCATGATGAAAACCTCAGCCATAATACTGCGAATGGCATTCAGCTTTGGGCTTTTGGCCATTCATTCGATTGCGGCTGGGCAAACACCCTCGTTTACTTGGGCTCAACGGGGGGGTGGTAGTACACGAGATTACGCGGTGGCAGCGGCGATTGATCCCGCGGGCAACAGTTTCCTGGGCGCTCGCGTGCTAAGTTTATCGTCAACTTTTGGCGGGCAGAATCTTTCAAACTCTTGCCTGGTTGTTGCCAAATACAATCCCACAGGATCGTTTCAATGGTCGGTTGAGGTGACACCCGACACGAACATCCGCAACCTGCAACTGGGCACCGATCAGGCGGGTAATTGTTACGCTGCAGGTTATCTGACTGGCTCGATCATAATCGGTAATTCAAACCTGGTGATTGGCCCAGCGAACGCTGACTTGTTTTTGGCAAAGTTTTCACCCGAGGGAAACCTGCTTTGGGCCAAGACCGCCGGTGCGGGCCTGAAGACGAATTCAGCCCAGAATCCGAGCTTGAGTGTCGGGCCAAATGGCGACTGTCTCTTGACCGGATTCTACAGCAATGAGTTTGCTGTTGGAACCAATACGATAGGTTTTCCCGGTGCGTTGATCAGACCTTTCGTGGTTCGCTGTAGCAGCGGCGGCGATTGGCTCTGGGCCCGGGATCCTTGCGATTCGACCAATTCTTTTCTTGTCTTCCCAACATCTATCGTCGGCCGACCGAACGGCGAATACTTTCTCGGTGGAAATTTTGAAAACTCAGTAACGTTCGGCAACCAGGTTCTGACCAATAGCAACCTAGGAACGTTTGATTTCTTCCTGATCAAATGTGATCCGACTGGGAACGTGGTTTGGGCGAAGAGTGCCCATGATTGTACGGCTCTCTCCCTCGCTGCTGGCCCAAGCGGCGACTGTTATGTTCTTGGTTCTAGATTCGGGGCTGATTTCGGCGGCAGCGTTTCCATCGACGGTTGTGTGGTCACCAATGCCGGAATGTTCCTCGTGAGGTTTGATTCTTCAGGAAATCCCCTGTGGTGTCGTAATCCAGCCGATCTCGGGCCTGAGCCGCTTTTGATGCCGGGCGGCACCTGGCGACTCGCCATCGATGCGGCGGAGCAACTCTACGTAGCAGGGTATTTCTACGGCACCGCCGAGCTCGGGAATTTGACGATTACCAGTCAGGGGGGTGTCCATTCGAACTCCGGATTCTATAACTCTTCGTTCCTTGCAAAATATGATCCGGCAGGAACAGCCGTTTGGGCCAAAACTTTTGGTGGTGCCAAGCCAGAGTATCCATACCCAATTGACTTTCCACACGACAAGACCGCACTCGCGGTCAACGCCGAAGGCAAATGTTGCATCGTCGGGGTCATCACCATCACCAATGCTCCTTTCGACAACTTCGTTTTGGCTACAGCCGGAGGTGAAGATGCGTTCATCGCTCAACTGAGTCCTGAACCGCCAAAACTTGGTTCATCTCGCAATGGCGCGGACGTGGTGATTTCCTGGCCGACCAACCAGCCCAGCTTCTTGCTGGAACAAAACAGTTCCCTGGCTGTCGGTAGCTGGTCCGCTGTCACCCACGGGATATCCACCGCCGGCATCCATAATTTCCTGACCAATTCAAGCGCCAGCAATTCACTGTTCTTCCGTTTGCGAAAACCCTGAGTCCGTTCACGGCTTCCCCGGCAATGGGGGCGGCATTGGACGCTGCACTTGCAAAGGCGGCGGAACGGCATGGATTGGCAGCACCGCCCTGATCGCAATTGTGCGAAAGTTCTTGAGCAGGCGGTTGCGGGCGAGGGCGATGAACACGATGTCCTTGATCACCGACAGCACCCCGACCGTCAGGGCGATCAGGAAGGGATACCACATGAAACTACTCATGAAGGCGTTGCTGTTCGCGTTGGTTCCGGCCGTATTGGTAAATTTCACGAGCAGTGGCAGGACCATGATGGAGACCAGGATGTAGGAGGCGAACGTGATCACCAGCCACGGGATGATTTGCACGAACAGGAGCGTCTTGAGCGTGGCCAGATTGGCGCTGCGCGATGTCATGCCCATCCACATCCCGAACCAGCAGAGCGCCGCCAGATTGGCGCCGGTCACGACGATGCTTCTCACCGCTGAAACCAGAACCAACAGCCAGTTCACGGCGGCGTCCTGCCCGGGGGCTGTCAATGTCCATATTGATCGCTCCTTGAGCAGGCCCACCGCGAACTCGAGGCAGAGGAAGATAAGGATCGGCGGCGCGAACATCCGGAGCAGCGCCCGCCAGTGACCGCGCACGATTTCCGCGCCCGCGAGCGGCGTGGCCAGCAACAATTCGATCAGCCCGCTGCGCTGCGCCTCCACAAAGAACCGGCAGGATTGCGACGCGGCCCCCAGGTAAAAGAACAGGAAGAAAACTCCGCTGAAATATCCCACAAAGGCCCAGCCTTCATCCGGAAACCCGGAGAGCCTGGCCGCGGCGAATGCGATGAGGATGGCGATCGTCAACAACCAAAGCGTTAGCGACTGCCAACGTTCACGGCATACCAGCCAGGCCATCGGATCGCGGCCCAGCAGTTTTTCGCGCAGCCCGCGGCGGCGTCTCGCTCCACCATAGCGCCAGGCGTAACTCCAACCGCGGATCTCCGACGTCTTCTTGCGCCGTTCCTGCCATGTGCGCGGCGCCAACCAGCAGGCCAGGCCCAGCAACAACCAGGTGGTCACCTGACTCGCCAGCAGCGCGTTCCAAAAGTTGTGATCCCGCCAACGACCCGCCGTGATGAACACATAGCCCGGACTGACCAGGCTCCCACGCGGAACAAAGGGTTGCTCGTCCACGGCCGACTGGATCGCATCCCACACCGGGCCTAGAAAAATCAAACCCAGCAACAAAAACAAAGTCCCCGAAAGCGCTTTCTGCGAATCGCGACTGATCGCAGAAATGAACAACCCCACCGCCAGCGAACAGACCAGCGCGTTGAGCAGGGCAAGCACGGTCTGCCAGAACTGAGTGCCGCTCACGCCACCGAGCAACAGCGTCGTGGCCAGGATCGGGAAGATCGCTAGCAGTGCGAAGCAGGAGCGCAGGGAAGTCGCCAGCAACTTGCCCAACACCACATCGTAGCCCCGCAAGTCGGTCAGGAACAAAAAGCCCAGCGTGCCCTGGCGTTTTTCTTCGCTGAGACAGTCGGACGTAAAAAACAACCCTGCGGCCAGCGCGGCGAAGAGGCTAAACCACGTCAAGGTGCTGAACATGGCCGAACCGAATTGGACGAGCCCGGCCGTCTCAACATTGCTCAGGATAAAGAAACCGCCGCCGATGATCACCGCGACCAGGGCCGCGATCACCCGCAACCAGAACGTGTGCCGCTTCCGCGCCGCCACGCGCAGTTCCCGATCCACGATGGGCAGGAAAATCACGCGCTGAGTTAGCCGACTCAGACTGGCCGAGGCAACCCAATTCAAAAGCGGTCGTGTCCCAAAGCCGCCCGACGCCTTTCCCGCCCTTGTGCCGCGCCGGATTCCCGCTAAAATCCCCGGACTCGAACCGAATCACAGATCAGACCATGCCGACTTACGAATACGTTTGCGCCAAGTGCGGAAAGGAATTTGAGACATTCCAATCCATCTCCGCCAAACCGCTGACCACCTGCCTGCAGGATGCGTGCGGCCAGAAGAAGTGGGGGCGGGGCAAGGTCAAGCGCAAGATCGGCGGCGGTGCGGGCCTGTTGTTCAAGGGCAGCGGTTTTTACATCACGGACTATCGCAGCGAAGGCTATAAGAGCGCGGCCAAGAAAGAGTCCTCTGCTGCTTCGGGCGGGGAATCGAAAGCCGCCAAGTCGAGCGACGTCAAACCGGCCAAATCCGAAAGCGCCAAGCCCGCCAAGCCGCCCGCCAAATCCTAGCGCGCAGGCGTGATGTTCCAGCGTGATACCGGTCCAATGAAACTCATGAAGCAATTCGGATTCGCGCTGCTGGCAGTTGTGGGCTCCATTTTTCCCGCCAGGGCACAGCTGCCGGCCGCGACGCACAGTTTCTCCGGCCAGTTCATCGCACATGTCCCGCCCGTAACGGGCCCGACGTTGATGCCGCCCGATCTGCTCACCAACGCCAGTGCGCTGGAGTTGAAGCCGGAATTGCTCGCCATCTCTGCCGAACGCATCAAACAAGCTCTCTGGCTCGAACTGGCCGCCCACCCGGACTGGCGGGATCCGATCCATCTCAGCCTCCGGCCGGCGCGTTCTGCCGCTGACATCGTGGACGTGCGGGTGGAACGGTACAAGAATTCCTGTGTCTATCGCGTGGAATTGCCGTCCGTGATGCCGCGGCAGAAATTTGTCAACGCGCTGGTCAGCGTGATCCTGCTGGAGATCGCAAACCGTAACACGACGGATCGCACGGCAGAGATCCCGGCCTGGTTGACCCAGGGATTGACCCAGCGGCTGCTGGAGACCCGCGGCAAGGAATTGATGCTGCCGCCGCCGCGCACGCTGGCCGGCGGTTTTCTTTTCACCCCCACCATCAACGAAGTGCGCCGCGACGACCCGATGCGGGCAGTGCGACAGGAGTTGAAACAAAACAACCCGCTGACCATCCAGGAGTTGAGCTGGCCATCGGATGCGCAATTGAACGGGCTGGATCAGGGTCGCTACCGCCTCACTGCCGGATTGTTTGTCACCGAGCTGCAAAACCTGACCGGAGGTCGCGCCACCTTGCGCGCGCTGGTCGGCGAACTGGGACGTTGCTATAACTGGCAAACAGCGTTTCATCGCGTGTTTGCCGCGACATTCCCGCGGCCGTTGGATCTGGAGAAATGGTGGGCCTTGCAGATCGCCCATCTCAATGGGCGCGATCCCGACCGGCTCTGGACGACCAGCGACAGCTTGCGCAAGCTGGATGAGTTATTGAAGGTCCAGGTCGGCGTCCGCCAGGCGCAGACCAATCTCCCGGCCAGCGCGCTGGTTTCGTTGCAACGTGTGATCCAAGAGTGGGACAGCTTGCGCCAGACGCCGATGCTCAAGACGAAACTCATAGAACTGGACGCCGCCCGCTTGCGCGTGGCAAACGATGTCACGCCGCTCGTGGACGAATACCGGATGGTCATCACGAGCTATCTCAATCAACGCAACGCCCCCGGTTTCGCTTTCATGCCCGGCAAACACGGTCCACCTGGAGTACGTCAACTGGTGCGGGAAGCCATCCGTTCCTTGAACGAACTGGATCGCCGCCGCGGGGAATTACAACCCGCCGAAACAGCTGCCGTCATTCCGCCCAAGAACTGATAGGCGCCAGCATGGCCACCGACATTCAGTTTCTTCGTGAGGCATTACAGCTTGCCCGCCGCGGCCTGGGCACCACGTCGCCCAATCCCACGGTGGGAGCGCTATTGGTGAAGGCCGGGAAAATCATCGGTCGGGGCCGAACCGCCCCACCCGGCGGTCCACATGCTGAGATTCGTGCCCTCGAAGACGCCCGACGTCGCGGTCATCCGCCAGCCGAGGCAACGCTTTTTGTCACGCTTGAGCCTTGTTGCACTCATGGCCGGACTCCGCCATGCACGGATGCGATCATCGCGGCCGGCATCCGGCGGGTTGTCGTCGGAATGATCGACCCCAATCCAAAACATGCCGGCAAAGGCTTGGCGATTCTCCGCCGGGCGCGCATCAAAGTCACCTTGCTCCGGGGTGAAGTGGCCACCGAGTGCGCCCGACTCAACGAAACATTCAATCACTGGATCGTGCATCGCACGCCTTTCGTGACTGTGAAAGCGGCGATGACGTTGGACGGCAAGATCGCTACGGCTGGCGGCGAATCAAAATGGATCACCGGCGAGAAGGCCCGCACGGCTGGCATGCGACTACGCCGGCAAAGCGATGCCATTCTGGTGGGAGTGAATACCATACTGGCCGATGACCCGAGCCTCACCGTCAGAGTGAAAATGGCTGATGGTCGATGGAATGTGGCCAAGCCCATCCGCCGTATCGTGCTGGATTCCCGGGCGCGCACTCCCCTCAGCGCCAAAATTGTGACCGACGATCAAGCGGCGCAAACCACTATCGTTGTCAGCCGGTTGGCGCCGGCAAAACGGGTGACGGCACTATTACAGCGAGTCAATGTCCTGAAGGCACCGCTTACGCAAGGGCGGATCGATTTGCGTTGGTTGATCAAACACCTCGGCACCACAAACGTCACGAGTCTGCTCGTCGAAGGCGGAGGGGAAGTGAACGCCTCATTCCTGCTTGGGGGGTTCACTCATCGTGTGGCGTTCTTCTATGCGCCAAAGATTCTCGGCGGGCGTGATTCCCGGAAAGCCGTCGCGGGCCATGGCGTCGAGCGGCTCGCCGATGTGATTCAGCTTTCAGATCTCGCCTGGCAAAAGCTGGGTGACGATCTCCTGCTCACCGCCCGGGTGACCGCCGGTTAGTCATCCGGCTCACAGTTTTACGATGGCGAACAGTCACTTGCCTCTCTGAACTTTTCACCTGTAACCTGCCTTCATGTTTACGGGCATTGTCGAAGAAGCAGGCGTGATTGAGCAGATCAAACCCGCGGCCAGATCCATCCAGCTGACCATCCGGATACGGAAAATTGCGCGCGGCCTGAAACTTGGCGCCAGCGTGGCGGTCAACGGCTGTTGCCTGACAGTGGTCAGACTGGGGACGAAAGGCCGCGACCGGCTGATCCGTTTCGACCTCCTGCAAGAATCCTGGCGGCTGACAAACCTCCAGTTCACCCGGGTTGGCGACCGCGTCAATCTCGAACGCCCTTTGCGCGCCGGCGGCGAACTCGGCGGGCATTTTGTCACCGGCCATGTGGATGGTATCGGTCGGATCCAGCGCTGGGAACGCAGCGGACGCGATCACGTACTGGACATCAGCGCACCGCCAGAGGTGATGCGTTACGTCGTGCATAAAGGTTCGATCGCTGTGGACGGCATCAGCCTGACGGTGGCGGGCGTCAAACGCGACAGCTTTCGCATCTGGATCATCCCCCATACTTACGAAATGACCGCGTTGCGCGAACGCAAGGTCGGCGACGCCGTGAATCTGGAAGCCGATCTGTTGGGGAAATATGCCGAGAAGTTTATTTCGGCAAAAAGCCGGAACGCTCGCCGGTACTGAATTCCGTCTGGGACATCGAAGACGGGGCAATTTCCCGCACACGCAATTCGGACACCGTGTATTTCTCTCCGCGCACGTCCTTGTAGGTGTAGTAACCATCCTTCAGCTTTGGCTTGCCGGCACAGACCACGCGACCGCCGTTGGTGAGCGTGATGACATAGCTGCGCGCGCAGCCGGAAAGCCCCGCTAGTGAGAGCATCAAAGACAATAAGAGTAAGCGTAGTTTCATGGTGAACGGCTGGTTCGTGAGCATTTCAGAATCGGTATCGTTAGCTTGGACCGGACAAGGACGACTTCGTGTCGCGACTTGATGACATGAGGCTGTGCTGGCTTCAAACAAATTCCTGCGCTGGTCATTAAGCCGGTGGCACAAAGAGTTCGATGAAGTGTCCGTCGGGATCGGCGAGAAAAATCTGCCACGCGCCGTCGGGGCGCTGTTTCCTGGGCTGAAACTCGGCTCCCACTGCGGTCAGGTGTTTCTCCCAAGCAATGAGATCGTCCACTTGCAGCGCAAAGTGATTGCTCCGGCTGCCGGAAGACACTTCATCCGTTCGCCGGCCGATGAGATGAAGTTCCTGGCAACTCCCCAAGCGAAACCAGGCGCCGGGAAAGTCGAACGCCGGCCGGGGCAGCCGCGGGACGCACAGCACCCGTTCGTAGAAAGCACAACTTGCCCCCACGTCGGTGACATGGATGGCCACATGGTTGAGTTCAATGATCTTCATTAGTTGAAAGCAAACTCCAGGCGCAAACCTCAAGGCGGCTGATCCATAAGCGCTGACCGGACGAGCCCGCCAACCGTCGTCTGACCACCAGCATTGCCGGTGTAAACAATCCGTCCGTCACTCTGCTGGTCGCGTAAACGTTTCAATTCTGACATCGGCCGCGAGTTGAGTTCCTTGATGATGGCGAGGTTTCCACCCGCATACACCAGATCTGCAACCCCTGAGACTGCATCCGCTGCCATCGCCGATTCGGTCTTGAGGGAATCGACCAACGCTTCCGGCGTCAGTTGCTTGATCCGCGGTTGGATGGAAGTCAGCAACTGATAAGCAAGTTCGGCCTCGCGCTCGGAACGGGAGACATTGCGGATGACCGGGTGCGACTCGCCACCGGCTTTCCACACGTCGTCAGGCAAATCCCTCTCCACTTCCCGCATCCGCTCGCGCACGTCCGGCTTCGACAGCAATTCATCGAACGAGATGGGTGCCACGACGGCTGGCGAAACGGGAGTCGGACCGGCACACCCCATCCAACTAAGCGCGAATGGGGTCAGCCAAAGCAACACCCATGCGACGCCGCGCTTCACGAATGACTCCACGTCATTGTTGGCCATGTAATTCATCGATGGTCAAAGGGTGGAAGATTTGGTGCGCACGGCAGGACTTGAACCTGCACGCCTTACGGCACTACCACCTCAAAGTAGCGCGTCTGCCAATTCCGCCACGTGCGCACGGAAGGGCCATAATAAAACAAATCACCGCCCTGCCCCGCAAGGTGAATCTCACCCCCACCACCGGAAATTGCGTCCACCCGGCTGATTGACCTTCGTGGCAACCGACTGATACCGGCTGATTACCGTAACCGTGCCCGGACAGTTCAAGGAATTGTCGTAGCGACACCCCCACCCAACGCCTTGTAAACAGCGACGAGACTGGTAGCCGTGCGCGTTTCACTGGCGACAAGTTGCGCCTGGAGATTCAGCAAAGTGCGCTCGGCATCCAGCACGCTCAGAAAGTCGGCGATGCCATCGCGGTAACGCTGTTGAGCCAGTTGCACCGATTCCGCGCCCGCGCGTTCGGATTCGCGCAAGAACTCCGTCCGTTGCCGCTCACGACCGAACGTCACAAGGCTGTTCTCAGTTTCTTCCAGAGCGAGCAGGACGGTCTTCTCATAAATCGCCAGGCTGCCCGCGGCGCGGGCATCTGCCGCCTTGATCCGCTGGCGCACGCGACCCAGGTCAAACGCCGCCCACGTGATGTGCGGGCCGAAATTCCAAGCGGTTGAACCTGGGTCACCAAAGCCCGAGAAACTGTTCGCCTGCAAACCAATGCTGCCCACGAACGTCACCGCGGGAAAAAGGTCGGCCACCTCAACGCCAATGCGCGCTGTGGAGGCCGCGAGCGAACGTTCGGCGGCCCGCACGTCAGGCCGACGACGCAACAAGTCCGTCGGATTCCCAACCACGAAGTTGGTCGGCCCCATCGGCAACGCTGCTGGCTCAATCAACTCGCGTCGCAACGCCGTGGGCTGCTGTCCGCACAGGATGGACAACCGGTGAATGGCCCTTTCTTCCCCTGACTCCAGCAGCGGCACCGTCGCCAACGTTTCATGCAACAGTGAGCGGGCACGCGCTACATCCAATTGGGTGCCCTGCCCGCCATCGCGCAACACCTCAGCCAGCTTCAAGGTATCCGCCTGATTGGTGGCGTTGCGACGCGCCACGGTGAGTTGGGCTTGCAAGCCTCGCAATTCGAGATAATTCGCCGCGACCTCCGCCCGCACACTGACGAGCACGTCATCGCGCGACGCGGCCACCGCTTCGACCGTGGCCCGGGCAGCCTCGACATTGCGGCGAACGCGACCCCACAAGTCTAATTCCCAAGTGGCATCAAAGCCGACGCGATACAGTTCGAGGTGTCGCTCCTCCTTGGTTTTGCCCGGGAGGGTCGCGAGGCTCGCCTGTGAATTCTGGTAATAATTGTCGCTGGTGACCGTGGGCACGTAATCGAAACGGACCGCGGTCCACAACGCCCGCGCCTCGCGCAACCGGGCTTCCGCAAGATGCACGTCGGGATTGTTCGTGGTCGCGTCTGCGACCAGCCGTTCCAGCATGGGATCGCCAAATTCACGCCACCACGCATTCGTCACCTCGCCGCGCGCCGAAGTAGAGTTGCCAAAAGCCGGCGG
>Ga0315910_10000993_pt1 | contig 26798 bp, 1 predicted proteins | sample EdamamesoilMG_FD_204470 | JGI IMG/M metagenome (GOLD analysis project Ga0315910, IMG submission 204470) | Garden soil microbial communities collected in Santa Monica, California, United States - Edamame soil | ecosystem: Environmental > Terrestrial > Soil > Garden | place: USA: California... | reverse complement strand
TGAATCACCAGCGGCGGACGATTGTTGGGATGATCCGGCCGTCCGCCCACGTCGACGCGCAGTTCCGCTTCGGCGACGTGCTCGAGCCGGACTTTTACGGTCAAATCCTGGCGCTCACGCACTTCTCTTCCCGTGGCCGGATCGAGGATTTCCAGCTCACCAGGGAGTTCATCTGCGGGTACGGGATGGAACGTCGCCGACGCTGTGGCTTCATTGCCTGAACCGTCCCGCGCCGTGACTTCAATCTGAAGCGCAGTCTCGTTCGTCGGATGGATGGTGAAACTACGCAGGTTGGGCACCGCGATGGGGGGTCCACCGTTGATGCTCGCCCAGACCTCATCCACGCCAAACTCGTCGAACGCGCGGAGGATGACTTGGGTGTCCTTGTCGATGGGCACCGACGAGCCATTGCTGGGAGCCACGACACTGACCACGGGCGGTGTGGTGTCCTGCGAGAGCGGATAGGAGCTGTGCAGGGTCATGACCGCCCCCAGACCATAGGTGAGCCGGATCGTTACGGGGACCTCGCCGTCTGCGAGCTCCAGCAGCCTGGGGTTGCTGAAGTTGCGCACCCGCACTTCTCTGGTTTGTGCATCGAGCGCCGTCAGCTGATTGATCTGATAGCTATTGCCGAAAATGACGACTTCTGCGCTGCTCGCCAAGTCCGCGTCCAGACCGCTGACGCGGAAGTACACATCCGCGAGCGACTGCTCTTGGACGACCATGGGGTCGGTGAACACACCCTGGATCGCAATGGATGGGTCGCGCAGTCCAGGAGTGATCGAGCGCACACCTTGGTTGCCAGCGCTATCCTGGGCCATGAGTTCGACGGTGTACGCAACATCCGTGTGCCCCACCTCGAACAGGGGCGACCACTTCTGTGAATTGGTTGAGTAGGTCAGCGCTCGAGGGGCTTCGAAACTCAGACCACCATCATGGGAGACGCGCACCCAGTAACGGAAGCTGGGCGACATGAAATCGGACGCGGACGGCCTGAATTCATAGGTCCGGCCCCGGGTCAGTAGTGAGCCCGAGTCGAGCTCAACGCCGTCGCTCCCGCGCACCAGTCGCAAGTCGGTGGGAGCGAGCGTGTCCGGCCCCAAGTAGGTCGAAACGTAGGTGCCCGCGCCAGCGTCACCCGAGGCCAGGTTACCGGCGAGATCGCGCACGCCTTGGACTGTCAGCGCATAGCGACGGTTGGCGAGCAGCTGGAAGCTGCCTATCGGCCCAACCGTGAGCGTGTCACCCGTGGTGGTGAGCCTGAATTGCGCGCTCACGTCCTCTTCGGGGCGCTGGCTTCCGTCGAGGTAAGTCATGATCACCCGGTGGCTCGTCGCCTGCAGCGTCTCGGAGAGCACCAGCTTGTACGGTTGTCCTGGCGCGAGAGGCTGAGAAAACAACCAGCGTGGCGCCTGATCATCCACACACGCAAACGTCGTCGGCGAGGACGTCTCACCCGTCACGCCCTTGTGCAGCGTGACATCGTACGACGCACCGGGAACGCAGGACGGTGAGGTGAAGGTGAGTCCATTCGGCTCAGCTACCACCGAGCTGGAGCGGTGAAGCTCAAGCGGCTGAGAGCCCTGGGGATGAACGAAGACCTCGACCCCACGCAGGCCCGTCCCCAGCGCGGTGATGACGTCACCCCCCGCCTGGCTCATGGCTGACGGCCCTTTGGAGTTGCTCGAAGTCACCGATTGCACGGTCATTCCCTGGGAAACCACCAGGGCGGCAGGCAACCGTGCAACGAATCCATCCCCCGTCTGCACCTCAACGGCAAGGCTTCCGAGAGCCGTTGGCACGAACGAGAGCGTGATGGCGGCCCCCGACGCATCCACTTGCCACGAAGCCACGGTCTGACCGCCAATCCGAACTTGAGTGACCTCATCCAGACCCACGCCGCGCAAGGTCAGCTGCGCTGTGGACGCCAGCACCACCTCCGTCGGCTCGACCCGTCGGAGTTCCGTGAGGGCCAAGCCAAAGAGGGCTGCAGACTTGACGGACCAAGGCAGGTCATGAGTGAGCTCTCCGCCCGAGAACGCCGGCGCAGGAGGATTGAAGAGGCCCGCCGAGTAGACGATGCCCCCTTGCACGAAGCGTTCACCATCCGGTTCAAAGACCAGCTCAGCACCGCGAAGCACGCTCTGTCCCGCGAGCGAAATCCCGTCTTCATCGACGACCGCCAGCGCAACGCGGCGCCAAGCATCCACTGGCCCAGCGATCTCCCAGGCCAGCTCGTCATTGGCGCGCGCGATCTCCCGGCGCGGACTCAGGCCAATCAGGTTGGAGAGGGGGATGAAGGCGTTGGCGTAGTCTTCGACGAGGTTGCCGCGGAGCGTGCGCCACTCGAGCAGTTCACCGTTGAAATCGATTTCGGTGGCTGAACCCGTGGCCACGCGCGCGATCCGCCGCAGGTTGAGTTGACCTGCGCTCACAGGCAGATCGACATCGAAGAGTTGGGCTTCATAACTAGCCGAGGAAGCCACCACGGCCAGGAGTTCTCCTTGGATGGCTGCATCGCGAATGGTCCCCAAGGAGCTGATTGCACCTAGATCCAGGGGCGCCTCGCCGGCGCGCAACGCGCCTGTGGCAAAGGCACGCAGGGCGCTGCTCGACCAGATGGCCAGGCGCTGATGGGCCGCGTCGACTCCGAGCGGGGCGCTGATGCCATGGATGAACGAGCGGAGGACGACCTGCGGAGCGCTCACGCTGCGCACTTCAACTGAAGTCGCGTCGACCAAGTACAAGAGGTCATGGTCGCGTGTGATGGCAATGACGTCCGCGGTGTCCGGCAGCGTCGTCCAAGCGGAACTCCTCACTGAGCCAACGTGCACGCCATCAGCGCCGAATGAGCAATAAGTTTCGCCAGAAATCAGTAGATCTTTGTGCGCCACACCTGATGGGTTGTCGATTTGGCCGATGACCACCGGATTGTAGATATCGCCGTAGTCGATCACCGACATGGTGTTGCGCGGGCCCCACACAGCCAACCCGAGCTGACCGTCGAGAGCCAATCGACTGATGGGCCCTGGAACGCGGACCTGGCTCAAATAGACAGGCGTTGTCCCTTCCTGGGTGGTGTAGAAGTCGGCGCCGTACCACTTCTTGCCGCTATTTTGCCACGTACGAGCAAATACGTCCCCGGAGCGCGCGGTGACCCCAGAGAAGCTCAGCGCCGCCTGGCGCGGGAAATAGACCTCAAGTTGATCATTGTCCGCGCTCGATCCGCCCGGGTTCTCGACCTGCAGGTGGAGTTTTCCGATCGTGTTTGGAGGGAGTGGGAAAACCAGTGTCGACTCATCGACCGCCTGGACGGTGGTGATGTCGCGCTCATTTACCCGCACCACAGTGGCAGGGCCAAACCCGCGCCCCTTGATGCCAATCCATTCGCCGGAGTTGAACACCAATTGGCGATCGTTGATGTCCACGAAGGAGCCATTGAAATAGCCGACACCGTCCAGCTGGGGCTCCGCCACCACCGTGAGCGCACCGGGCACGAAATGCGTCAGCGTTCCGTTCCTTACCTCGAGACCGACCAGACGATTCTGACTGGGCGCGACGGGAAGAGCCGGAGATTTCACGATCAGGCGCGTGGCCGTGCGTTCAACGATGTTGCCTGGCAAAAGCTCAATGCCTGCAATCAAGACACGCGTTGTTGCGTCAAATCCGCTGCCGCGGATCACTACATCCTCGCCACCTTTCCAGGACACGAAGTTGGGTTCCACGCCGAGGACCACGGGCGCCGTAGATGCCGCTCCGACCACCCGGAAGACGTAGTCTCCGTTCAAGCGCTCCCCATCCATGTCCGCGGTGCGGTCGCTCACGCGGAACTCATAAGTCAAGCCTGCGCTCAGCGGCAGAGCGGGATAAAAGTAGAGCGCGGAGCCCGTGGGCTCGACGCGACTCGTCGCGATGCCGGAGACCGCAACGCCATTCAAGGTCAGCTGGAGCAACTGCTGCGCATCGAGACTCGGATCGAGCAGGCGGTTGAGCGCCACACGGATGGGCTGCCCTCCAGGCAAGGCCGCACCTGGTTCGGGGAACTGCTGCAGAATCGCCAGACCATCGGGTAAGAACGTGTTGACCTCGCCCCGCAACTTCGGTTTCCAATCGACCATGTCGGAGAAGACACCTGGGATTGGATTTTCGTAGGCGGTATTGTTCGCAGAAAATGCCGCGGTTCCGGCGTAAAAAGCGCCCCGATCATAGGCAAGCGCGCTGGTCTGTCCTGAGAAGCCAAAGTAGTTGAGCAAGACTGGCTCGCTGCCAAAGCGCCCGGCCAACCACTGTCCCACGTCGAAGATCTGAACGTCACCGCCTGCACCGGCCACGTACAAGGTTTGACCGGTTCTCACCATCTGCAGAGCTTCGAGACCACTGCCTTGGATGAGCTGCACGAGGCGCAACTCAGCGACCGGTTGTGTGGGCAGCTGATCACGCAACGCAAAGGCAACCACCAGTCCAGATGATCCCGTACTGACGAGCAGCACGTCACGTTCAACGAGGATGTCCCGCGGGCTGAGACTGCGACCGCCAAGATCGACGACGTCAATCACCTGCTTGGTGGGGAATTCTCCTGTTGCCAAGTCGATGCGCAGCACCTTCGAACTGTCGGGGAAGGCCACGAAGAGTTCATTGCCACGAACGACCAAGCTCTTGGGTGCAGTCCCCAGGGCTGGGAAGGTCAACTTCTGCACTGGCCGCAAGCGACGCTCGTCGTCGAGTCGCAATATGCGCACGCCATCCTCGACCGCGACGAAAATCATCTCAGCCTGCTGGGCGACTGCCCAAGCAGGACTCGGCGCCCCCGATGGCAGGAAGAAGTCTTCTGTCGACAGAGCCAGCGGAGCCGCAGGCAGGGTCGTGTCGTAATGGAACAACCGGTTGCCGCCCGTGATGAGCAAATCCGCTCCTTGCAGTGCGATGTCGGTGAACCCTTGGGGGTTCAGGGTCATCTCAGCATGGAAGTCGAAGGTGGATCCGCCCAGTTCTTTGGGGATCAACCTTGGTCGCACCGGATCCGATACGTCCAGAACGGAGAGCCGCGCGTCTTGCTCGGCGACCACGCGTCGTGCCCCCACCTGATCAACCAGGGTGTGGGCACCACCGGTAATGGTGTAGAGGATCTGATTTCCGGCGGCAAAACCCGCGACCGGGACGTTCGCGCTGGACCCGCCAGTACCAGCCAGCGACACCGTTCCCGTCGCTTGGTTGGTGTAGAAGTAGCCGCTCGGCAAGACCCCAGCTTCCCCGGGGAAGAGTCGGCTCACCAGAGACACGTTGGCTGGACCAAACGAGCCGGCAGGCACGCGCACACGCAGGCGCGCATTGCTCAACACTCGTACATCCCCCGCAGGTGTCTGGTTGAACAGAACATCGATGTTCGAGTTGAAGCCGACGCCATAGACCGTGACAAAGTTGCCGCCTTGGGGCGGGCCAGTCGCCGGGTCGATGGCCTGCACCCTAATTTGCGGTTGGACGATGAGCGCGCCGGTGAACAAGCCCGCGACCCCATCGCGCACGATGGTCAAAGTCAGCGCGGCGATCGTGCGTTCCATTGGCATCAGCGGCAGGACGAAGCGCAGTTCCGTGTCGGAGACGGAGCTGATGTTGCCGGCGGGGATGAGCGTGTCGCCCACGAAGATCGCAAGACTGCTCGGCTCCGAACCAAACGCCGAGCCCTGCACCACGATGGTCTCACTGCCGTCGCCGTGAACGAACTGTCCGCCCAAACCACCTTGCACGAGCCGTCCAACTCGAGCGATCTTGGGCCGCGGACTTTCCAGGATGTCAAACGAGCGCTCGGTCGACTGCGCCAGATGTGTACCGTCGAGCGCGGTCAGCTCGGTATCGACCACCAAAGTGACAGGACCCGCAGGTGCGTCGGGCGCAACGGCGAGGGAGATCCGACCTCCAGCCAGGGTATTGATCGCCTCCAATTGGTAGGCATCTTCAGGCAGCTCGGTTCCGTCCAGTGTCTGGAGAGAAATCGCTGCAGCCACGTGCTCTTCGGTGGTGTCGAACAGCTTGTTCAACTGCACCACGATGGACTCACCCGGAGCCACCGAACCGCCCTCAGCCGGAGTGATGCTGGCCACGGCCAGATCGGGCGAAGCCGTCACGCGCACGCCGCGTGGTTCTGCCAAGAACGCGTTGCCATCTTGCGCGACGAGGGTGCGGGGATAGTTGTAAACAGTGGGGGTCGGCTCGGGCCCCAAGTACTCCCAGTAAACTTGCTGCCACTGTCCTTGCTCATCCAGGCCCAAGACGACGTAGTTGGCATCCGTCGTGACCAGGATCTGTCCGGATTGGACCGCGAGGGAGGCCATGCTCCAGTTGGTTCCCTGACCCTGACCCAACTCGAAGTCGATGATCTCATACGTCGGTTGCGCAAGCGCGGGGTCATCGAACCTGACCAAGCGCAGGTCATTTTCTTGCGCCAATAGGACGTACAGAGCATCTCCGTCCCAGGCGAGATCGGCTGGTACGCCCCGCAGCTCTCCCTCAGCGAAGCTCAACGTGTTGTACGCCACCGGGCGGTCAAATTCAGGATCGTCGATGTCAAAGAAGCGCACGTAGCCCGTGCCCAGATCGCTGCCGACGCCCATCGCGAGCACGCGACGTCCCTCGTGCAAGGCCAATTTCGTGGCAAAGCTGCCGGGAACCGCAAAATTGTCGATGACTTGCGGCTTGCTCTTGTCGGCCACGGTGGCCACCAAAAGACCATCGCTCCCCGCGGCCATGTAGGCCAACTGGTCCTGAACGACGATGCCCGTCACCGGCTCATCCGTCGTAAGTTGGCTGAGTCGAACCGGCTTTTCATAAATGCCTACGTCGTAGATCTCGAGGCCCGCGTTCATGAGAAAGCGATTGGGGGCCGGGCTCACGCCTTGTAGCGACATGATCCCCACGTACATGGTGTCCCCCTGCGTCACAGCATCACCCATGACCATCGGTGGGTGATTGGGCAGATGAATGTCGCGACCTGCCTCGAACTGATAGGCGATGGACCCGACCAAGGTCTCGTGGCCGGCACTGTCGAGATAGACGTCGTACAAATCGGGAGTCACAACCCCGGGCACCCGGAACAAGAAACTCTGGAGGCTCTGCACGTCGTCGAGCAGATTGGCCACGAATTCACCGGGCGCGATCTGTTCCGTGCGGATCTCGTAGCCGCTCTTGCGCGCACGCAGGATCGCTTTGGCCCCGGGCATGATCACGCCGCGGGTCGCTGCGATGGTGCCCAGGCCACCGCCCTTGATCGAGGAGGAAACCGGGGTGACGGAAAACTGCGTGCCCTCGAGGAAATCACCAACCACCAGCGCACCGAACTTCGAATCCTGCAGGGTGTCGTTGGCGACAACCAAATGCTGTTCCCCCAAAGGCTTGGGCAAGAGCTCCACGCTTCCCGGAGGTAACCGCAGTTCAGTGGGGCTCACATATTGCGGCGTGATCTCGTAGCGATTCAACCATACGCGCGTGTGATCGGTGAAACCGGAGCCCAAGATGGTCAAGGCCGTATTGTCACCCAAGAGCACCTGCCGCGGCTGCAGATCATCGATCTTGGGCTGCTCGACTTCGGCGCTGCCCACGACCCGGCCAACAAACGGCACCCAGAGATGGCCGCCCTTGAGATTGAGCGCGTCGTCCAAACGCACCTCGTACACCTCACCTGCCTCACGCGGGAACGACAGGGCAAATCGCGTCGCCGCTCCTTGGCTGTCCTGGTTGAGCGGCGCCACGCTCGCTACGACGCTCACGCCGGTCGAGAGCTGCTCCACCTCAAAAGCGGACGAAACCGAGCTCACCAGCACGGCTTCGTTGAAGACGACTTCGTACGACTTGCCGCTCGCCAACACCCCCATTTCTTGGGGACGCGTCGCAGCCACGAGCGCGCCCGGCAGTTGCAATGCGCCCAAGCGGCCCCGATTCTGCCCGACGCTGCCTACTTGAACTTCGTCCTCGTTGGGTGCGGTCGCCGTGGTGATGAGGCGGTCCTTGAAATAATCCGAATAGTGACTGGGTTCATCGTTTCCAGCGTTGACGACCTGGGGGTCGAGCGGATCAGCAAGGTCCACCACCACCATACCCTGCGCGTTGCTGACGAACGCCACATTGCCCATCATGCGCACATGGTTTGCTAGCCCCGTGTAGGGCAACAAACCATCGCTGAACGACAACTCGGCCCGCAGATCCACGTCCTCACGGTGCACGACCTCGAGACCTGCTGCGCCCAGTGCCGCGACCAAATACGGCCCGTATTCCACGAGGCTATGCACTGGACCGGAGAACTCGTAGGTGCGCAGGACTTCGGGTTCAAACAGGTTGAGCGCCTGCACCACGCTTTCCCGGTTGGGGTTGTCGACGCTGATCCCCGGGTAGGCGACGCAGGGGCCCGTATTGTTCCACACGGTTTGCTCGCGATGACCGCTCGCAAAGATCCAGTCTTGGTCTCCCACCAAGAACCCGGATGCGTTGAGATCGGGGTGGATTCGGCCCAGGTTCACCGGATCCGCTGGGGTGGTGACACTCAGTCGATGCACCGGAAGCCGACGCGCCAACACCCAATGGTCCGAACTGCAGTAGTCCCTGAGCCCTGGGGGCTGCTCATCGATCGAGGTGTTGCCGCTAAAGTAGACCGCTGAGTCTTTTGCGAGCACCGCAGAGATGCCAAACCCTTGGCTCGCGCCGTGCTCCTGGGCAAGCAGCTGCATGCCGTTCAAGTCGTCCAGGTTGACTCGACTGATCCCGGCGAAACCTGCGGCGACGTACATACGCCTGCGCTCGACCCCGTCCTCGAGCTCCGTGTTCAATGAAAAGTCCAGAGACTCTGCGACGGCCTGGGTCGATGTCAATTCTCCGGCATGCCGCAACACCTCGCCCTCGTGTCGTTCCGCGGTGGTCGAGCCCACGAGAACCGCGCGCAGCGGATCTTGAACGTCAAAGGTGGTCGCCAGGGGCATGGCAGGAATAGAAAGAATTCCCTCGCTCTTGGTCGTATTGGGGCCGCCAAACGTGCCGTTTGCAGTCAGCGCTACGCCTTCGTCCTGAAGGATCTTGATGTGCTCCGTCGCGTTGAGCGTAGCGGTGGCCGCGATCTCCTTCAGGCCATAGCCAAAACCCTGGTCCCCCCGCAGTGCGCTAGTATTTTCGTACCTGTCCCAAGCCACCACGTCGTTCTTGCCCAAACGCCCCGAGGGTGTGACGAACGTCATGTGGGTGGTCGAATAGACCCGCTGCTCCTGCACCGGACGATCTCCGACAAAGAGCCGGATCCCTTCCATCACGGTATTGCCAGGTTCAAAACCCTGACCACGGAGCGTGACGGTCGTACCGCCACGCAACGGACCCCACTGTGCCCGCACTGATTCGAGACGCACGGGGGCATCGACGACTAAGCCACCACGCAACGTCGCGCTCTGCCACAGACCAGCCTTTTCCACCATGAGTGTGACGTCATACTGTCCAGCCAAGTGGATGGGCGGAACCTGCACGGTCACGATGGCTGAGCGCTCTTGTTGAGCGTTGCTCATGACCCCAGTGACGGGGACTTCGCTGCCCGAGACAAAGGCCCGCACCCGCGATTTATCCGTTGGAATGCCCAGTCCGGAGACATTCAACGTCTGTGCCACCGCTTGAGGTACGCGGCGCGGCGTCACCGCGTCCACGCTGATCCGATCAGGGCGCGACCCGCGGTAGGTGAGCGGAAACCTTTGATCCTGACTCAATTCGTAGAGCGTGATGGTGCTGTCCGCGAGGAGCGGTTTGACCGAACGGATCCCCGCCTTCGCCACCAGCGTCAACCGATCACCCACCTGCAAGCCGTGACCCGGTTTGACCACGACGATGCCATCGTTGTTGGCCACGCTGGCTTCGACGGGAAGTGGCGTTCCTTGCGGACCGAGCAGCGAGAACTTGGTGCGGTTCTCTGGGTAGAGATCGATGGCTTTGTTGAACCTGACGCGCACCAGCAATTGATCGAGCGCATCACGATCCAAGATACCGTTCTCCGGATCGATGCCGTTCACTGCCAAAATCACGTCGGGCGTCACCTGAATGGCGCCGTTCGCCCCAGAGATGACCTGACCGATGCCCGTCGCGAGCGTGGTCACGGCAACGTCGCCCAACGCCTCCATTCCGTCATGAATGATGGGATTGGAGGGCACCGTGATGTCGATCGTCGAGATACCTTGGGTGCCCCGCGCGATGTAGGCTACATTTCCGCGCACAGCGACGTCGTAGACAGGACCAGCCTCGAGCACGCGCCGCACCATCCGCGGTGCGCTGAGATTGCTGATGTCGATGATGACCAGACCACCTGGCCCGGCTGCCAAGTAGGCAAAATTGCCCGCGACGGTGACGCGGTAGGCAGGCACCGGCACTGATCCCAGGATGGAGAAACCCGATGTGACGTCATGCCCCACCAGGTAGAATCCGCCTGTCTCAGGGTTCGTGGCGTCGAGGAGAGTGTCCTTGAACTGGTCGTAGTGACCGGAGACGACCGCGTAGACCTCACGGCCCGTCGTGGAGGTGGCGACGGGTGCCAGGTCCACCGCGAAGTGCTCGTTGGGCAACGGGAAGGCCTCGGTCAAATACGATTTGGATTGGAGGAAGATGTCCACCAAGCCAATGCCGGCCTTGCCCATCGCTACGATGGCCCGGCCGTTTTCGGCATCGACACCCTTGGCAAAATCACTGGGCAAAGGCAGTTCGGTGACGATGTGTGTGTTGCGAATGTTGAACGGGTCAAAACCGATGATGACCAGTTTAGCGTCATCGCCTGCGTCCGTGGTCACGACCACTCGGTCTACCCCGCGTTCGAAGTACGTATCGACGCCATAGGCCGCCCCCGGGGTCGCGACGCGAGCGACAATCCGATCATCCCCGGGCAAGCCATCCTCCTCGATCCCCTTGCGCAGATCGTCCAAGTTGAGCGGGTGGTCGCCTCGCGCGGTGTAGGTCGAAGCATCGACGTTGTAGATCACGACCCCCGAGACACCTCCGGCCACGACCAGGTAGGTCCCGGTGGGGTCCATCACCATGTCATACGGCTTGACGCTACTGCGAATGATGGACTGAATCGGACCCTGGTAGGTGTAACCGTCCTCGAGAACGCCCTCTTGACCGTCCTTCAACACCACCCGAATGTCGACCGGACCGATCACGCCGTTGGCGGCCTTCACTTCGAGGATCCCGCCATCGATGACCTGAATGTCCGCAGGCAAGACGGCTACGTTGCCGAAATACACTTGGGGGGTCTCACCGATCGGGAAGCCCTCACCATAAATGCGCACCGACTCACCACCGTTGCTGCTCCCCTCGCTCGGATCAGCGTGCGAGAGGTAGAGCGGCTTGGCAAAATAGACCTGGCCGAGCCGTTGATCCGTGCCCAGTGAGCTGGTCTCGATGCGCAACGCTGCCGGACCAGGCAGCGACGTGCCCACGTTGATGATGTAATCCAACGCATCGGGTGAGGACGATGCCGTGACCGAACTGAGCTGCGAAAACTTCTCACCCACGAAGAAGCTCGGAGACGCACCGCCGTTACGTACCGTGACCTTCAGCTGGCCGCCCTCCGTGGTCAGTGTGGTAGGAGAGCTCGCCAAGATGACGGGGCGAGGCGCATCGTCCAAGGCCGTGCGGAACGGGATCTCGTGATCGAACAAGCCGATGGTGCGGCGCGAGCCCAGTTCTTCGCGAGTACGGAGCACGTAGTCGGCGTTGGGAGCCAAGAGCGCCGTCGGATCGAGCCACACGACGCGGTGGTTCTGCGCATCGAGCGTGGCGGTAAAGTCGAGGCTTTGGCCTGCTTGGGAGCCGTCTACACGCACCAGATCGGTGTATTCGATGACCTCCTGCAGATCCCCTTCATCCAGCTCGCGAGCAAACTCCAACCTGATCGGCGAGCCGGTGGGCACCCCGCTTTCCCCATGACGAGGCGAGCTACGTGTCAAGTCCTGGGTGAGCGTGTCGATGAACTGCAGCGCCTCGGAGGTTGCGGCCACGAGCACCCCGTCGCGAGACAAGCTCGTCGCCGCAGTGCCCCCTACGCCGTCCACAGCGTCGAGCAAACTGAGCCCGTCGGGTCGACTGGCGTCGTAGAGGAAGACGCGACCCGCGTGGGAGTTGCCCGCCAGCGTGAACGACTGAAAATGGTCGCGCGCAAAGTTCCCGTCCTCACTCGAGAAGATCGACAGACCGCGGGGCTCGTACTTGCCGATTGAGACCAACGAGGTCGCTTGCTGACTCTCGAGCAACTCGGCCTTCGTGCCCCAGCTGAACAAGAAGCGCCGCTGTTGCTCCATGGGGTTCAACGTGCCCGGGGTCGAGTGATAGGCAAGCTGCGGCAAGGAGGGTAGTCGCAGATCGAACACCACCACGCCGTAGTGCATCGTCACACCCAGTACGTAGCTCACCTGTGCATGCAGCTCGGAGCCCACCACACTCACCGCGTCGCAAGCGACCGGCACAATGGCCCCGTGGCGGTTGTATTGGTTGAGCAGGCGCACCATCACGGGCTTGTGCGGATCGCTCAGGCTGACGACCGCCACTCCGTCCGGGCCTGCGCACAGGAAGGCCAGGTCATTGACCGTCGCGATGTCCCTCACCTCCCGCGTCGGCAGACGCAACGTACCCAAGATGTCGCGGTCCGCACCCTCCGGGAGATCTTCACCTTCATCTCCAAATTGGCGCGTCTCACGGTCATAAACCAAGAGCCTGCGCTCCCCTTCCCAGGGCAAGCCAAAACCCAACTTAGAACCAAACGCCGTCACCAGCACGTGCCGCTCCGACAGACCGATGGCCTCTGGGATCAGGTGAATGGGCGGATCGTAGTATCCCAAGCCCACCAGCGGCGCGGCCTTACTCAAATCACCGGGCTCGTAACGAACCAGCTGAAGCCAGGGGTGATAGTTGCTGGCCCGAAAGCCATCGAGGGTGTTACTCCCCCCGTCCCGTCTGCCGCGACCCAGCACGTACACCAGGTTCAGGTCGGCATCCGTCTCGAGATCAACAATCGAACCCGCCGGCAAGCGCGACGGATCACGCACCGGATGGCTGCCGGGCAGAGGGACTGGCTCAGCCGGCGTGTGAATCACACGTTCGACCTGGAGTTGCCCGTAAAAGAGCGCGTCGGCGACGACTTCACGTCCGGTGTTCGCGGTGCTCTGCAGATCGATGTCGACGAAACCACGGTACGAATCGCCAAAGTCAGCGATGCTCCACACCAGCTTCTCCGCTGATTCGAGGCGCAGGCGATCTCCGTCCACGTGGAACGTCTGCACACTGCCCGGATCACCGCTCTTCCAGGCGCGCAAGATGAGGTCGCGGTGGAATCCATAGCCGATGATGGACACCCGATCATTTCCGCCGCTCTGCTGCACGCGGACAACGCCCGGGGTCAGGTACGATACGTCGACGCCATCCGCGTAGGTGAACGCACCAATGACTAGGTCCTTCTCACCATCTTCGCGGGTCAGTTCGAGCGTGGCCGGCCCCGGGTAGTTGGGCACCGTGGTCGCCAGCACCATGTCGTAGTTGGCGCTCGCTCCAGGAGTGCCGGCCGGGAGCACACTCTTGACGAAGAGCTTCTGGCCGCCCAAACGCACCTCTGGCGCGGTCCCCAAATTGTGCCCGCGGATGGCGACCTCGATCCCCCCGGCGACGGGGCCAACGGGTGGCTCAATGCCCACGATCTGAGGTGGATGAGAGCTACCCGGCGTTCCAGTAAAGAAGTGGAACACGAACGGATCGGACAACGGGAGCCCCGCAACCGGGGTGAGCCCACGCTCCACAGTGACAAACAGCTGTTCTTTCTCCGGCAAGGGCGCACTGCCCTTGCGCTTGAGCACGATCTTGCGGTGGTGGGGCGCCCCTTCTCGCAATCCAAACTCGACGTCGAAGTATTCGTCGGTGATGTCCTCACCAAACACAGGATCGACCGTGGTGACCCGCACGAAGTCACGCAAGTTGGTGTCGGGTGTGACGAAGCCCGACAACTCGATGTTCAATTCTGGGACATCGAGGGGCACTGAGCTTTGCCCCAGGACCGGGACGTGGGAGAGCACACTCAGGCTGGGCATCTCGAAGCGAACGAGACCCCGCTGCTGGCCCGCGACATAGACGCCACCCTGCGCCACCGCGATGCCTCGTGCGCCAAAGTCATGCGCGGTTGCCCGGCGATGGATCACGCCTGGCAGAGACGGATCGAGGTCGGGGTCGTCCAAAGCAGTCAGGTCGATGACTTGGAGCAGTGATTGAGCAGGTTGGTCCTCCTGGTCCGAATAGTGCACCGTGACAAAGGCTTTGCCGCCAGCGACGTGCACGTCGTACACGCCATCCTGCACCAATGCCCTTTCCTCGGGCAGCAGCGGAACCGTGGTGCGGAACGTCGGGCGGCGGGGGTCGGAAATATCGACGACGTTCAGTTGCGAGACGAAGCCGTCGCCAGACATGTCTGCGACGTAGGCAGTGTTACCTTCCAAGAAGAGTCGCGTGGCCACCCCGAAGGTGTCGAGCTTGGCCACGATGGGCATACTGGGCTCCCGCAGGTCGGCGACCACGAGCCCTTCATGGGACGCAGCGATGAACGCAAAGTGATCTTTGATCGCGACATCCCGCGCGAAGCCATTGGGCTTGATGAAGCCAACGCGGTAGGGCGAAGCCAGCTCACTCACATCGATGACCTGAACGCCACCGTGTCCATTGGCGACGAAGGCAAGGTTGTCCTTGCGCGCTACGCCGAGCACTTCGTTGTACGGCATGTCCAGCCGCCCAGCGAGCACGTAAGGTAGACCAAAGTTCTCGTCCTCGTTGACGAGGTTGAAGATGAGCAACTCGCCGTTGGGATTGTCGAGATAGACCCCCCCCGATGCTGGATCGAGCTCGATGTTCCGCTTGATGACCGCCGCCGGCTCTGGAATTTCTATGGGATCCCCTGGTTTAAAGGGTGGCGCGTCCCATCCCGTCTTCGAAGCTAGAACGAAGTTCTCGTCCGCGTGGAGCTCAGTGATGCTACCGCTGAAGATCTCTGAGGCGCCAAACAGGAGGTCTGACGACACGTACGTGTTGTTGTCCCCTTGATCAGGGATGTAAAAAGCTTCGTCGGCCAGGAAAAGGCCAGAGAAAAAGTTTTCGTCGCTCCTTCTTGTGCGGTTGCCCAGATCAGGTTCGAGCAAGAGCGGGTTGGCCGTCGTCCAGGCACCCACCAAGCCGCCGACGTGTTCGGGCCCGTGAAATTGCGCGACCGCCGAATAGTAGGCATCGCGCCCCGCGCCCGTCGCAAACTCGCCGGATCCAGGGTCCTTGGGCGCCACGAAGACGCGGGCCGCAATGGGGATACCTATCTCATGGTAGGTTTCGTGGCTGACTTCGTGGCGCTTGGTCGACACGCGACCGATCATGCGCACGCGTTCACGATTGGCCCCGGTGCGTTTGGTCACGGCTGCGTCGGCAATCGTTCCCGTGTAGGCGTAGTAGTGATTCTTGAGGTCGCTCTGTGCGGCATCGACATCAAGCTCCAAGGTGCGGCTCGCCAGCTGCAGCCACTTTCCGGGTTGATACGTGGCGCACGCTTGGGGTGCACTCGGATCACAGTCAGGACGACACAAGAACGCCATGCAGCTACCGGTCAGGCAATCCGCATCGCTCTCGCAAATGTCCGGCTGATACTCGCGAATGAACTCCGCGGTGACCGCGCGCTCACTCACCACACCAATGTCAGAGACGCCGTATTTGACGTCGATCGCTTCAGTCTCGGTGAGGACTGCACCGGCAAACGGTGCGATCATGTCGAGATCGGGCTCGACGGTGTCGTCGATCTTACCGATCCGAACATTGTCCGACCTACCCGATTGCCCAAGCGTGTCGTAAGCGACCGCGTAAATGACGAAACCGCTCGCTCCGGCGGGCGGAAAGATGCGAGCCCGATAGTGGTGTTCTTGCGCCGCGGAACCGGTGATGTTGGAGATGGAGCTCGTCACCGTCGCGAGCGGCGCTTCGTTGACGTAGAACACGACGCGATCGACACCGTCGAGCCCAAGATCGTCCCGGACGTCTGCAACGAGTTCGAGCTCCTGCCCGTCGATGATCACCGACTCATCGTTGAAGGGCTGGATGATCTCCACCTCAGGCGGCAGGTCCGCTTCGATCTCCAGAGCGCGTGGGGGCGACAGGCCTGAGCGTCGACCGTCTAGGTCCTTGGCGCTGGCCTTGAAATGTACCTCTTGTCCCACGTGCCCGGTGGGAACCAGGTAGTTGAAGTGGAAGGGCGCAGCATTGTCGGTGGAAAATAGCTTGAAGTCGGCCGGTCCTGGTTGCGGCCCCACGGCCGCGTAAAGTTCCACTGCGTCGACGCCCACTTCACGATCGCTGGCGACCACATCAACCACGATCTGGCGGCCCTCGGTCACCTTGGCGAGGTCATAGCCCATGTGGAAACCGCGTTTGTCCAAGAAGCGGATCTGATCGATCGTGGGTAGGGCGTTGGCCTGCAGATTCACGAAGCGGTGTTCGACGGTCTCGTTCCCTTCTCCGTCAAGCGCCTTGACCGACAGTCGCATCTTGGGCGCTACCGGCGTCTGATTGCCAAAATAATCGGTGAACGCCTTGAGCGGCAGCTGACCGGTGAACGGACCGCGCTGGAAGCTTTGTGAAACAACGGACTCGCTCAGCGCGAAGGCGCCATCGTCGTTCTTGTCGACGAACAGCTGGGCCAAGACCGACTCGACCTTGACGTTGTCCAGTACCTCGACTGAAAACGGCAGGGCTCGTGATTCGACCGCTGTGGCACCCGACGCCACTGGTGCAAACCACTTGATGGTGGGCGCTTCATCGTCATTGATGACGAGCACGTTCACGCTCCGCGGGGCGTTCACTTCGCGCGGGGTACCCCCAGTACGCATTTCCACGGCGGTCGCCGAAATGCGCAAATCATGCCCAGCTTGGCCATAGGGCAGATTGACCAGAAACTCGAAGGGGAAGGTGCGATCAGCAAAGGTCCGGGGACCGGTGATCAATCCCTCCACCAGGATGTTGGCCCGGTCGATGCCCACATCATCAATGGCGCTCAGCTGCACCAAGAGGGAGCGCCCCTCAACCACGCTGTCGCCGTCTCGCGGCAAACCAATCGCCACGGTGGGTGGCTGGTCCTCCACGATGTCTAGATTGATCTCCTCGATGGCCACGTGCTGGTCGAGGTCGCCAAAGGCCGCGCCGTAGGTGTCGATGGCTTCCACCTGCACCCGCAGTACGTTGGCTTCTCCGCCAGCGGGATTGTACGCGGGCAGGTCCACAGCAAATTGGTACGGCGGGGCGCGCAGCTTGACGTCGTAAACCAGCGTGCGGCCAGGGCCGTGTGCAACGCGCAGGCGCAGTGAGTCGATACCCACGTCGTCGAAGGCGTTGACGTTGAAGGCCAGCTGGCTTGATTCTACGACTTTTGCGCCGTTGAGCGGACTTATCAGGTCGATGACGGGGCGCTCGTCATAACGGACATTGTACTTGAGCTCCTTGATGCGCACGTTCCCGGAGCTGTCACGCACCTCGAGCCGGCACCAAATGTCGTAGACCGCGGCTTGATGCGGGACAAAATTGGGGAGCGCCGTGGCGATCTCGAACGCTCGGTCGACATGGACAATGTGTGTGTAGTGCGGCGTGTCTATGTTGGAGACACTCGCCGGGATGCGATCGACCGAGGGAATACCCGAGACACGCCGAATGGGCTGCCCATAACCGCTGTGCGCATACGAGCCGTCTTCACGGTAAGCACCATACGCTGTGCTGAGCAGGATCTCTTCGACCTTGACGTTGTCGTAGGCCTCAAAGCCAAGCGTAAAGTCCGAACCCTCATGAGGTCCATAGGTGGCAGGTGGATCCGTGACCGCCACTTCAGGACGAATGACGTCCGGCACGGCATAGAAGACGAACGAATTCGTTCCAACGCTCCCTTGCGGATCACGATAGACCACGGAAAGTTCCACCGGTTCGTTGGCACGCAACAAACCAGAGGGCACCTCCAAGACCCCCAGGTACACACCGACGTTGTCCGCGCCGACGCGCGCGTATTCGTCAGCCCACTGTCGCCCGTAGCGCTCTTCGATCCCGTCGTACATGGACAGGATGGCCTGCTGATCGGACGCTGGCCATCTCTCGCTGGGCTCAAGGTTGTCAGGATCGCTGAACTTGACCTTGGCGACCATCTGCCGATTGATGTAGTACTCCACCTCGCGGCCCAACGTCGACGTATCGTCCGTAGCCAGCAGGCGGACCCTGAGATTCACAGATCCTGCTGCAATCTCCTGATCGATGGTCGGCACCGTGATGCGCACTTGCGGAGCAAGGTTCTCCTTCGGGTGAATCAGCAGGTCGCGGATCGTCACCTGACCCACCGTATCCCGCACCTCCAACCGATACGTGGTCGCAGCCGTGCGATTGAACAGCACCGAAGCGGTCTGCGTGGTGCTCGTCACCTGAGGATCTGGACAGGCAGCGGCAAATTGCTTCGAAAACAGCGGCTGTCCCAGCGGCTGTCCAAGTCCATCCACCTCTTGGATGGTGAAGCGATCCAGCGAAACATCGTCACCGAGCAGCGCGGACAGCTGGAATGTACTGCCAGTCCTCACCCAGAATTCACCATAATTGAGCCGATCCACGGTGCTATAGGCCTTGTCCGGCGTCGAAAATCCCCTCAGCTCGATCTCTGGGAACTCGTTTTTTTCGACCCGCAAACTCAACTGCTCGGACGCCGCTAGGCCACTTCCGTCTCGGACGTCGACGCTCAGTTCAATGTCACCCCCAGTGACGTCCGCGGGGACATCGTACGCGAGTTTGAACTTACTCTGCTGGTACTGACCAAAACTCTGAGCGATCACCTTGCCGCTCGAGTCGAGGAGCGACACTTCGTCCGTTTGACCAGTAGCCTCGCTCGTTTCGACTTCAACGAACACCCGCTGTCCACTGTGCACCACTGCACCGTACGCAGGAGACTTGATCACAACTTTGGGCGCTGCTTCATCTCGTTGCACCGTTCGGGTGCTCAGCGCCTGGAGGAAGGTATCGGACCGCTGAGACGACTTCCAATCCGTGCCGTGCGCAAAGAGCGAGACGGCGTTGGTCGTGGACCCGGTGGGAACACGACACATTTGCGACTGGTGCGCCCCAGTGCCTGTATAGTGCAGGCGGGTCTTGGGCGAGAGGAAGCTGAGACCCTGCTGGCCATCAGCGATGACGAACGATACGTGCGGCCCCCGCGCTACGCTCCGCCTGTCCACCGTAGCCCGGTAGCTGGTGGTGGTCACCACGTCGGGCGTGTCGACGCGGATCTCCTTGAGGAAAAAGTCGACCGCTCCGCCCGGTCCGGTCACCTCGGGCACGATCACGGCGTGATGCGTCAGCGTACTGAGAAACTGCCCGAGCTGGGTCAGGACCAAAGTCTCCGGGCCGCCGGCGCCGCAGCTGCGATCAGGGAAGTGAGTGACGCGGTACTGGACGCTGTAGCCTGGGGGAAGCTGCAGCGTGATGTTACCCCCGAGATCGGGCATTGACCTCGATTGGAGGCGTCCGCTTTCTGCATTCGCTTCCAATACAGTTTCGGCGCCGATGCGCACGCTGCCGCCCACGCGGCCCAAGACTTCAGGATACTCAAACCACAGCGCCGGGTGCTCCAGATCACCCGTGCCCCAAGCGTTGCGCCCCTCGGTACCGGAAGAAGTCGAAAGCGAGGTACAAACCGAGTGCACGTTCACCGGAAAGAAGTCGTCGCTCACGGTGAACGACTGGAAAGCGAGCTCACCTCGGACAAGCGAGACCTTGGGCGCCTCATCATCCAAAGAGACGACCGGATTTCGGTCCTCTTCGAAGCTCAGCACCTTGACCGCACGACCACTGTTGCCGTGAATGTCCGTAGCCTCAACGACGAGCATGACTTCATCGCCAGGCTGATAGGCGCTGGTATCCAACGTGTAACTTGCGCTGGCAGTGGACCGTCCAACATCCGTTGCTTGGACTTTGACGTTGGACGAACTGTCCACGAACAGTCGATAGTCCGCGATGTTCGAGGCATCGACAATGCCCACCTTGATGTCTTGCGTGAGGTATCCAGCAGGAACCACCGAAACTTGTGGTTCATTGAAGGTAATGTCTGGCGGCTCCGTATCAGGGCGGAGGACGAGCGTTCGCAGCTCCGACTCGGCACGATTGACCCCATTGTCGGAGACGCGCAACTTGAGCCCCAGGCTGACTTCATCTTGCTGCCAAAACTGAGGAGGGATCTCCAGTTTGCCCTGAAAGTCCACATAGAAGCGCGTACCGACGAGCGAAGTGCCGAAGGAATGTGGATTGGGCACTAAAATGCGCTCGGTGCGCTCAGTCCTTTGCACGGACCACGTCTGGACCGTTTCGTTGCCTGACTCGTCCACGAGAACGACCTCGAGGTCGTCGACATAGTAGTTGTCATCGGCTGTTCCCTTGATCACGAGGAAACGCTGATCGCTCTGTAGATAGGTGCTTTCCGACGGCTCCAACATCATCACGCCGGGAGCCTCCTCATCGTCCAAGATCACCAAGTCGAGGAGTTTTTCGGTCACGAGACCAGCATTGTCGATGGCGCGTACGCCAATCTCGACTGGGGCCTGCGCACCTTCCTCCCGGGTCGGCGTGCGCAGGCGCGCAGTGGCATACTTGCCGACAATTTCAGCGATGGTCTTGGGATCGGTCGTCCGCTGCTCGAACAGTACGTCGGGGCCACGACGGGCAAAAAAGGTTACCTCTTTGAGCTCACGGTTGTCGGACGCCGTAGCGGTGAGGATGATCTCCTCACCTTCGATGTAACGGCTGCCTTGAGCGGGGCTGCGGATCGAAACCACAGGCGGCTGATCGGCGACGATGGGGTAAGTCTGCGTCAGCGTGCTCTGGTTGCCTTCACTATCGGTCGCGCGCAACTCGATCGTGAGTTGGGAAGCAGCCGTTGCTGCCGGCACCTGAAACGAAAATGTACCGCTCGCACTATTTTCGCCAGGCTGTTCAGACACGCGCTGCACACCGTTGATGAGCACGCGGAGTTGCGTGATGTCCGTCTCGTCCAGGGCCTTCCAGCCACCCTCAACGGTGGACCCACCGTACAGCGACGTGCCTGGCAGTGGCTGGTAGATCGCGACTTTGGGTCCGTCATTGTCCGAAAGCACGTTGATGGTGCGTCGCGCCGGACCTTGTGCGTCGGAGCGCTGCCCGCGGTTGTCGATGACGACCGCTTCGGCGTTGATGGTGTGTGGCTGATTGCTCAAGTTGAGAGCTGGGATGTCGAGCTCGAAGGTCTCTTGAACGTTCTTCCCCGCCGGAGTGACGGTGCGCGTGCTGGTGAGGGCCGGCGTGCTCGCCCCGTCCACGAAGTAAGACACCAGGACCTGGCTGATACCAAGATCGTCGCGGGCCGACACGACGAAGTTGGCCGAGTCACCAATGGAGTAAGCGGGAAAACTCGCTTCCAAGCTGGTGACCACGGGTGCTTGGTCGTCCGCCACGCCAACATTCATCTGCGCCCGATTGACGTTCCCTGCCTGGTCGACTGCTTCGACCTCCACCGGATAGAGGTCGCGGGGCACGTTGGCCTCGTGCCTAAAGGTAGGCGAACGCAGCAACTTGAACGCCGAAAACGCCTTGAGCACCCCTGGGATTTGCTGCGGGGCAAATTCAGTACCAGAGATCTCATCGCTGAGGTCGCCACTCAGCTTGTAGGTGTCGCCCTCGCGTCGCACGCCCCGCAAAGTGAGCGCTTTGACGAGGACGTTGTCGTAACCCGAGACTTTGAGGACGATATCGCTGTCTTCGACCACTTCGGCGATGTCGAGACCACCCTCGGTGCTCGAGATCGCAGGCGAAACGATGTTGACGACGGGCGCGTACTCGTCTGAACCCAAGGTAAACTCAACGGGTTCGCTGAGGGTCTGTTGGCCGCGTGAGTCCGTGGCGACAGCCTGAGCGACACGTGCGGCGTTCGAGTGCGAATCCGACGTCGTCACGTAGCTCATCGCGAAGGGCGGGCTCGCGTCGGAACCCACCAGCCGATCGTCGACGAAGAAATCGACGCGCCGCACTGCCACGTCATCCGCAGCGGCAGCGCGCAGCTCCAACTCCAGGCCCGCCACATGATTGGACCCAGCGACCGGGTGAGTCACGGAAACGCTGGGTGGGTCGTCGCCTTGCACGCTCAGGTTGACGCGTTCCGACTCAGAAACCCGACCATGGTAGTCGACCGCGATCACCTTGAGGACGGCAGTCGTGCCCACCAGATCGTTGTCTATCGGGACACCGTAGCTGCGCACCTCGTCCTTGAGCTTGCGCGCGTCTTCGGTGCCTGAGTAAATCGAGTAGATGCGATCAGAAGCGACCACCTGATCGTTGAGCGTGATGTGCAGTTCAGTCCCTGCGAGCAGTGCATCGTCAGACACGCGCACCGTCACGGGGATGGTCTGCCCCCCCGAAACACCCTGGCCGTTCTGGGGCTGGGTCAAGGCCACTTGCGGCGCCTGATTCCTGAAAACGCGAAACACTGACGAAAGTGACCGGCTGATGGTGCCAACCCCATAGGCAATGGCGTAGGCGCTGCGAGTGGTGACGTCCGTGGACGTCTCCTCGGCGATCGCGTCCAGTTGCCAAACATACTCGATAGTCTCGCCCCCCAGGATGTCGACCCTGGTCACCGCGCGGGGCGCGAGTGCAGACCCAATGAGCGTGTCGTCAACGTAAAACTCCACGTAACGATGGGGGCCCTTGGGGACCTCAAAGGTCATGGGCGTGCCCTCGACGTACTGCTGCAAGTTGGCAGGCAGCGACAACTGGATAGGCGGCAGCTCCTTGATCAGGGTGTCGACAATCTTGATCGAACGCTCCACGAGTTCGCTGCGTTGACCGGCAGAGTCAGTGGCGATGGCGCCGACGACCGTCCCTTCGTTGATACGATTGGGCGCAACGAACGATGCCTCAAACGGAGGTTCTTCGGCGCGACCCACGAGTAGACCATCGACGAAGTATTCGACCTCGGCGATCCCAACGTCGTCCTTGGGTTGTACCTGAAACGTCACCTCGGTCTCAGCGGTCACCTGACCGGGCGCGCTGATGGTCAGGGTGGGCGGCGCATCCACAGCGGTCACGTCCAGCGTGCCGAAGACGGCCGGATTCGATACCAACGACACGGTCAGCTGGATCGGCTCGGTCGTGTCGATGGCGTCGTAGGCCACCAGCTGCTTGTCCTTGAGCTCAAGGAGCCCTGCGGCGGTTTCAGGGAGCTGGTAGTGGACCGAGAACTGCTTGCCGATGGGCGCCTCGGAGCCGTCGTCGAACACGCCGACGATTTCAGGGACCGAAACGGGAGTGTTGAGACTGGGGAGTTCCAAGTGTCCGTCGTCGATCCCCAAGAACCGCAAGCTCACGAGATTCTTGTTCGGATCGATCTCCACCGGCACAGCTACCGGATCGAGTCCTGGATAGGTGACCTCGATGAAAACGGACGCTTCGCCGGTCGCTTGCTTCGGGTAGACCACGCCACTCGTCGTCACACCGACGAGGTCCGGGTGGGATGAAGCGTAACTGACACCGTTGCCTCCCCCTGTCAGCGGGGTTGGTCCGCGGAACCTGTAGTCCACCGTGGGAACGAGCACCGCCGTCTGCAGCAGGTTCGTGAGAATGATCTTGCTGGGAGCGACGCTCAAACCCAACACTTCTTCCGCGACGTCGTCGCCCGTGAACGCAATGCGGGACAGCATCGTCTGATTTCCCGAGGCGTCTTCGGCGCTGGCTTCGACGATCACGACGCCATCCTGCGCAATTTCTTCAGCCGTCAGTTGGCGGAGCATCGTGGTGCTCAAGGCAAACTCGGTCTGGGTGTCCGCACTGGGGTAAACCCGTGTCTCGGCCCGCGCAAACGCGAGCGGACGAACGGTATCCAGAACCCCAGCGTTGGCCCTCAAGTCGGAAGCTTTGACACCCAAGACGCTGAGGCTCACTGAAACCAAGTCGCTGTCGTCGGTCGCGAGCACCGACACGTTCAGATGTTGGTCATCGCCGGATGACGTCAGGCCGACCGTCCCGAAGGTCAAGTGCGGCTTGGACGTCTCCACAGCAAACGTCTCGGTAGTCACTTGTTCTGTGCCGTCGGAGAACCCAACGATCACACTCGGCGCGAGACGACTCGCACCTGCCACAGTGAACTTGTATTCACAGGCGGAGCCGGCCACCCTGGCCAAGTCCGACACACCGTGTCGCGCTGCTCCGGCTTCTGCTACCCAGACCAGATCGGAGCAGTCATCAATCCTCGCGATGTACTCCGCAAAAGCTGAATTCGCGGCCAACGGCGCGGAGGCGCGCAGGTCGACGTCCACGCGTGTTTCGGCAGCGTCTTGTGCTCCAGCCACAATGAACACGACGATTGCGCACAAAGAAAGCAGGGCGGCATACACCGCCCGTCTGGTCCGTCGAGTTCGAAGTGGAAGCATAGTCCAAGGTTCCGCGCCCTGAGCACTGGGCGCGCGACCGGACTAAGTGACCATTTGTAGGAGGCCCGGCGCAAGGGCCGCTAGCAGCACGGAAAAAACCAGGTGACTACGCGAGGGCTTGACAAGACACTCATGGATCCATCCCAACTGACCGAGCGGTCAGTGACTAGTTGTTGGCTCGAGGGACCGCCGGACTCGGGCTCGGGGGGCTTCCGGGCGAGGAGGAGCCGGTTTTCGAGGATCCGCGCGCCATTTCCGTTTTCTGTTCAGCCTGCATGCGGCGCTCCAGAAGCTGGACCGTCTGTGCCGCCGTTCGAGCCAATTCTGGCTCTTTTGCGTGCTCATGACGCTGCGCCAACTTGAGCGCCTCCGCGTCGGGCCACTGGTAAGCGATGGCGGACAAGGCCAGCGCGCGGGCCTGGAGTTCCAACTTGCGTTCGTTGACCACAGTCTCCAGGAGCTTCCGATTGCGCAAACACTGCTCTTTGGTCGCTCCCCCGCCGGATCGCCGCCGCAAACCGCTGCACAGGTCGCGGTAGGCCGGCAGCGTTCCGCGGCCAAATTGCCCGGTTTTTACCGACTCTTCGCCGCGCGCCAGCAGGGCATCCACGGAACCTCCTGCACATCGACTGAGCAACAGGCTGGCACGAGCCGCCACCATGGGACGCTGGTCCGTCAGCAGACCCTCAGCCCAAGGGCAAATTTCGGCCCGATCTTTGGGCGACCAGGTGCGCATGTTGCGCGGAGCCTCGAGTGCCGCCAACCGGACGCTCGATCGCTCGTCCTGGACTAAATCCTTAATCTTTTTAAAGGCTTTTAGGCCTCCATAGACCATGGTGTGGCGGTAAACGGCTGCCTCGAGCTCGGTGTTTTTTGCCACCGCTGCGTCCAATTCGTTCAACTGGTCAACCAAGGAAGAGCTGTAGGCCACAGCCGGTGCGAGCAACCGCCCCCTTTGTTTTGCCTGCGCGAGCATTTGTTGGCGCAATGCGCCCACCACCGCTGGAGAAAGTGAGGCAGGTTCAACCTTCTCGCCCAGCCCGGCGCGCGTGCTCTCGTAGAGGATGATCGCGGTGGCGGTGAGTACTTTTTCGTCCTTCTCTTGCAACAGAACGACGAACGTCTCCAGCGCTGCGGCGCGTGAGCGCTTGTCCGTCACGAACTCGCTTACGAACGTCTCTTTTTCACCGCCCGGACAAGACATCACGGCGCGCTGCGTATCCAAGTTGCACGTCTGCGCGAAGCCCTTGATCTTCTCCGCCAACACGGCATCTGCCTTGAACTGAGCGACCGGGGCCAGCGCGGCGACGGGAGCAGGCTTCTTCTCCTGCTTGTCCTTGCAGGATGCAAGGAGGAGCGAGAACAAGAGAACCATCATGAAGGCACGACCTGTTGAGCGGATCATTGGTCGTGCCGTACTACGAAACCGACCGAAACCCCAAGGGGCTTCCCTGAGTCAGGGTTTCAGGAGTAGGAGCCTCACTCACCCCACACGGCAAATTCATTGCCGCTCGGCTCGGTGAAGTGAAAGCGACGTCCGCCCGGGAACTCGAAGATGGGGCGCACGATGCTGCCACCCGAAGCCTGCACCTTGGCCAGGGTCTTCTCCAAGTTCTCACTGTAGAACACAAGCAGCGCTCCGCCGCCCTCAGCGCGACTGGCCTTGTCTGCCTTGTAAAAGCCGCCTTCCAGGCCCTCATTGGCAAAAGAGGCGTACTCGTCGCCGTGGTCATGGAAGGCCCAATTGAAGCAATCCTTGAAGAAGCGCTTGGTGGCGAGGAGATCGCGCGCGGCAAACTCAACGTAGTTGAGCTTCTCGTGAGCGTGGCGCTTACCCATTTCAGCCGAGCCATCAGCGGGGCCCTCCACCATACCCGCCGCCACCGTGTTGTTGGTGATGGGGTCGATGAGAATGAACGAGCCGGTGGCGCCGTTGTCGTGATACGGGTCGACGAACAACTTGCGGTGCGCGCTGATGATCACCTCACCAATGTCGTTGAGCTCGATGCGATTGGCCGCCTTTTTCTCCAGCGTCTCCAAGTCGACCAAGAACTCCACCGCCTCCACGTCAGCTCGCACCAGCTGAGTGGTGTGCTTGACCATGTACGTCTTGGCGCGGTCGAGCGGCTCCTCGTTGAGCCACACCACCTTGGCGCGAAAGCGCTGCAATTGCAGCGGCACATTCCCGGGGTGCACCAACATGTCACCGCGGCTGGTGTCGATCTCATCCGCGAGGCGGATGGTGACGGCCATGGGCGCGCTGGCCTCCTCGAACTCACCATCAAAGGTGTCGATGGCGATGACCTGGCTCAT
>Ga0315910_10000992_pt1 | contig 26825 bp, 20 predicted proteins | sample EdamamesoilMG_FD_204470 | JGI IMG/M metagenome (GOLD analysis project Ga0315910, IMG submission 204470) | Garden soil microbial communities collected in Santa Monica, California, United States - Edamame soil | ecosystem: Environmental > Terrestrial > Soil > Garden | place: USA: California... | reverse complement strand
GCCCCTACATTTACGCGGTGCGGGTCTTTGGTGAACGCATCGGCTTTGTCGTGGGGTGGATGTGTTTCGTCAACGCGGTATTTTCTTTTGCGGCGGTGGCCGACGCTGCGGCAAGCTACGCGCAGGAATTGATGTCGCTCGGTGGCGGTGGGACGGTACGCACCTACTTGGCCTTGTTCATTGTGGCGGTCTTTGGTGGTCTCAACTACTGGGGCGCACGCCCAGGCGCGCTCGCCATCCGCCTGTTTACCCTGACCAAGTTTGCGGTACTGGGCGTGTTAGTCTCCGTCCTTTTGCCACAGCTGTCCGTGCAGCGTTATGCGCAGTCATCCGCCGTGGGGGTCGACCTCACGCACGTCGGCTCGGCGGTGTTCATAGCCTTATTCGCCATGCAAGGCTTCGAGGTCGTCCCCGTTCCAGCAGGAGAGGCGCAGCTCCCCCAAACGCGCGTGCCCCGGGCGATGATGTGGACCGTGGCGGTCTCGGCCACCTTCTACGTGATCATTCAAACTGTGCTCGTGCTGGGGTTCGATCAGATCGCCACCCCCAGTGAGGCACCGCTCGCGGAGGCCGCGCTCGCCATCAGCCCGGCGCTGGGCATCGTGGTAGCTGTGGGTGCGCTGCTGTCCACTCTGGGCTTCGTCTCGGGGAGTGCGCTCGGCACTCCGCGCTACTTGTATGCCTTGGCAGCGCGCGCTCATTTGCCGCCCGTGCTGAGTCGGCTGCATCCCCGCTTTGGCACTCCGCATCTGGCGGTGGTGGTGACGTGTACGTTGGCTGGCCTGACCGCCGCCTGCTTTGACTATCGGACGCTCATAGGGATGTCGAACGTAGCCGTAGCGGTCCAATATGGCGTGACGTGCGCGTCCGTATTGCCTGGCTCCTCGACTGGCTCACGATCTTATTTCACACGTCGAGTGGTTCCGTGGTTGGGAATGGGCGTGAGCGCGTCCATCTGCATGGCCGCGACCGCCGGCGAATTGGTGTTTTCGGTCGTGGCCCTGGCCGTGGGCAGCGCAGTGCGCGCGCTGTGTCAGGAGAGGAAGCCCCGCTCAGCGGGATAAGGCGCGGGCACATTGGTCTCGCCGAGCGCCTCGAGCAGGTTGATCTCGATGGTGCGGCACAACGTGGAGAGCGGCAGGTCGTTGAGATCCTCCCCAAAAGGATCTTCAAGTTCGTCGCCCACGGCATCCAAACCAAGAAAGGTGTAGGCGACGAGCAACACCACCAGCGGGGTCACGAAATGAAGAGAATTGACCAGACCAAATGGCAGCGCAAAGACGTAGAGCGCCACGATGCGATGCATGAGGATGGTGTACGAATGGGGGATGGGAGTATTGCGGATGCGTTCGCAACCGCCCGCAATATCGGTGAAGGCATTGAGCAGCTCGGCCAGGCGGACCAACCGATAGTCGGTGATGAGCCCCAATTGGTGGGCGCGCTGGTTCTCGCGGGCCAAGATTTGCAAGATGGCGTCCGGAGCGTTGGAGCGCTTGTTCACGACCGACAGCTCTTCGGGTGATAGCCAACGACTGAGTTCCTCTGTGTGGTCTTGCTTGCGCAGCGCGAGCCGTAGCGCGTGGGCATAACCCACAATCCGGCGTACCTGGGCGGTCTGAAAGGGCGTGGGGCCCACTTGGTCAGGTGAGCCATCCACCAAGGTCAGCACATCACGGGCCCAAGCGCGCGATGTGTTCACCAACGCACCCCACAACTTTCTACCCTCCCAGTAGCGGTCATAACTGGTGTTGTTGCGAAACCCCAAGAAGATGCCGAGCGCCAGGCCCATGATGGACAAGATGGGTGGGGTGAGGGGTGAGTTCAGCGGTCCGCGCTCGTGCAACCAAGTGAGCAATATCGACTGCGCGAGCACCGCCAGCAGACGGTAGCGTATGCGGGGCAGATCACTGCCCCGGATACTGAAGACGAGCCGGAGCCAGGAGGGGCGTTCAGAATAGTACAGCACGACGCGGGCGAGCTTAGCCCAAGCGGCCTGTGGGTCGCTCGAGTGGCGCAGTGACGGTTGTTTTCCTTGCTTTCCCGCCGCCGCTCGACATCCCGTCGGGGACGTTCGATCGTTTTTTAGTTCATCGTGAGTGAAGCGCGCGTTATCGAAATGAAACTGTGATGCCCCCAGGTCTTGAACTGCCACCGATGGATGCAAGTGAGGCCGAGCGCAGGGCCGCGTTGCTCTATCGTCTGCTGCGCGCCATTGCCCTTTTGGCGCTCATCGCGGGGCTGACCTCGCTCCTCAACGAACAGAACAACCTGCTGGTGACTGCAGGATTCTACGGGGCGGTAGTGCTATGGATTGGAGCCGCCACCTGGCTTGTTCGGCGCGGGCGAGTCTTGGCCGCCGCTTGGTCCATCGGCGTGTTCTTTTGGTTGCTCATCGCCTTGGTGACGCTGTTGTTTGGTGGGCTTCAGGGACAGAACGCGTCCACGTTTACGGGTGTCGTGCTGCTCGTGGGCAGTATCCTTGGAGGGTCCGTCGCCATCTTGGTCGCGGTGGCCAGTTCTGCGTGGTGCGCGCTCATCGTGTACCTCGAACTCAATGGCCATCTGCCTCCGCCCTTAGTTGCCTACAATCCCATCAACGCCTGGGCAGCGCTGGTAGCGACAGTGCTGCTCACCTCCGTGCTCTTGAAGGAGTCTCATGCCTCCCTGCGGCGGGCGTATGAGCAGGCAGAAAAGTTAGCCCAAGAGCGCGATGAGGCACTCAGGCGCTCCATCCAGGGGCAGAAAATGGAGATCGTCGGCAACCTGACCAGCGGGATTGCTCACGACTTTAATAATTTGCTCACGATCGTCAGCGGCGCATCCAGCACGCTACGCCGCACGGTCGCCTCCACACTGGAACCGCGCGAGGCGCTCGATGACCTCGACGAGGCGACGAATCGCGCGGTGCTGTTGATTCGACAACTGCTCAGTCTGGGGCGCTCCAACGCCGCGGACATCGAAATCGTCAATTTGAGCGACGTCGTGGGGTCGCTAGCCAAGATGCTGCCGCGCCTGCTCGGGCCTGGGATCCAGGTCAAGACCCAGCTGGCTGAGCAGAGCTGGGTGCATGCATCACGCGTCGCAGTGCAGCAAATCATCCTCAACCTGGCAGTCAACGCGCGCGATGCCATGACCCGCGGCGGCGAGTTTGTCTTGCTCATCGAGACCTGTGACAGCGAAGTCCAGCTCACCGCGAGTGATTCCGGCGTGGGGATGACCAAGGAGGTGATGGAGCGCATTTTTGAGCCATTTTTTACCACCAAGAGCGCGGGTACGGGGCTCGGATTGTCCACGGTGCGACGCCTCGTCTTGCAGTTGGGCGGCAAGATCACGGTCCAAAGCACTCAGGGCAGCGGGAGCAAATTCGTGCTGGTGCTTCCGCGCGTCGGAACGCCAGAGGCATCGGGTAAGTCTCACGAGTCGCTCCCGCCCGAGCACATGGCGAGCGGTTTCCAGGGGCGCGTGGTGTTGGTCGAGGACGAACCGCTGGTCCGCAAGGTGACCAGTCGCGTGCTGCGAGAAGCGGGCTACGAGGTGTTGGCGTTTGCCGATGGGGAGGAGGCGTGGGGCTTTCTAGAACACATGGGGCCCATCGATTGCGTCCTCACGGATGTGTCCATGCCTCGGCTGGATGGGGAGGAGTTAGCGGCTCGGCTCGGGCGCACGCACCCGCAGCTGCCCATCATCATGATGAGCGGCAACCGCGAGCCGCACCCTGAGTGGCTGGACCAAGCCACGCACCGTTACCTCACCAAGCCGGTTGACGCCGACCTCCTGGTGGACACGCTGGGCCGCCTGCTTCGACAACAACGAACGAACGAGGCAGTTTTGAACGGAACGACGTCATGAACCACGCCGCCGGGTTCGCTCAGATGTCCGCGATGGGGTTGCCCATGGGGTCGCCGTAGTCGGTGGCGTCCACACCAAAATAGCGCAGCACTGAGGCGTGGAGCGCCCCGGTATTGCCCTGGACCTGAACAGAACGTCCAGTCTTGAAGCCACCGGCGCGCCCCGCCAAAAGAACGGGCATGTTCTCACGGCTGTGGCTGTCACCGTCGCCGTTCTCTGCGACGAACATCGCGAGCGTGTCGTCGAGCAGCGTGCCACTTGCCGTAGGATAGCTCTTGAGCTTTTCCACCAGATAAGAAAAGCGACGCGCCTTGAATCGTCCCGTGGTGAGCACGCGCAAGTTGGCGATGCGTGTGGCTTCTGCTTGGGGCAGGCTATCGAGATCCTTGGCGCGGTCCGTATCCCCCAACTTGTGCGAGATGAAGTGGTCGCTCCAATCGGAGAGCCCCTCGATGCCTTCGCCGAGATCATAACCAGCGTAGTGGACACCCCAACTGTCACTGTATTGCAAGCTGACCACACGGGTCATGCCGCAGGCCATGGCGAGCACCCCCAAATCGATGAAGTACTTGCTCTTGGTGTGCCAATCGTCGGCCGCGCCAGGGGCATCGGGTGCGCTGCAGCCAGCATCCGTGGTCCCCCCCAGCTGCTTTTCTAGCTCGGAAACCGAGGTTAAGTATTGGTCGACCCGTTTCTTGTCCTCTGTACCCAGGCGCTGATTCAGGCGCCCGGCGTCGCTCTTCACGCGATCGAGGATGCTCGTGCGCCGTGCAGCCATCGCGACTGCGTCGCCGTCGGGTGTGGTGCCGTCGCTGAACAACTGCTCAAAGAGTTTGCTGGGGCTGCGCTCGGTGGAGGCCACTTGGCCATCTTCACGGAAGGAGATGTGCCCCTGCACGATGTCCTGCGACGGTGTCGAGGAGAGCGCGAGGTTGCGGTACGGCGTGTCGCCGCCAATCTGATCCGCGATGACCTGGTCGAGCGTGGGCGCGCCGGGCACGCCCGCTTTGGCGCCCCGGTGCGCCGTCAGCGCTAGGCCCGGTTCATGGATATCCAACGAGACACCTGAATGATTGATGCCGCCTACGACCGTGACGTCCTCATAAATGGCGCCGCCCGCAGGCCAGATTTTCTCCGCTTCAAAGCCGCCAAAGTCCACGAGCGCGGGGCTCAATGTCTCTGCTGTGAGCGGGCCCGCTTGGGGTACCCAGAGCGCCCTTTCCGTTCCGTTGGGGTAAAAGAAGGCGAAAAAATGCAGGTCCGTTGCTGCTGCTGCCCGGGCGGGTCGGGATTGCATGGCTTCGAGAAACGGCAGCGCCATGCACACGCCCGCGCCACGAAGGATTGTTCGACGATGCAATGGTTTGACGATCATTGGTTATCCGACGTGGTGAGAGAGCTTCGTGCGGTTCAGAGAGAGGACGAGCGGTCGAAAGAGGGAGATGCAGCCTAAAGAGAGGGCGGAGCGCGGCGACTGCGGAAGCTTGGACTTCGCACCAAGCTCTTGATGATGGACGTGAAGCTGCCGCCCTCGTCCGTAAATGCGGCGGAGGCCTGCGTGCTCGTGCAGCTGTCGGCGACCTCGGGATGTCGGCCGTGCGCGTAGAGGAAGGTACGTTCAGACAGACACTGCGCTGTCTCTGGCATCTGCTGCACCTTGAGGGCAAGCTCTGCCAGAGAGGAAAAGGTTGGGTCACTGGCGTCGGGAAAGCCGGGCGCGATGGGATAGGTCGCCAAGTCCACCGCAGTGTCGTAGCGCCCGGTGGCGTCAAAGTAGGCCAAGCCCACCCCAATCGGATCGATCAAGCTGTGGCACTTTTTGCAGGAGGCCTCGGTGTTGCGCTCAGCGATGATCTGCGTGCTGGTGAGGCCCACCAGTTGCTCTCCGAGCACGGCCGCCACTTCGGCTGGGATCTCCAGGGACTCACACAAGAAGGTGCGGCGCAGCCAATTGCCGCGACCTGAGATCTTGTCGCCGTCGGTCTTTTGGCTCATCAAGGCAGCATGCCCAAACAAACCCGCGTTGTAGCGTGGGTCGGTGGCGCCAAACTCAACGCGGCCCTGCGCGCCCGGGGTCAGCCCATAATAGTTACCCAGCGCGGGCGCCACTGTGGTGTGGTTGGCGGTGAGCGCATCAAAAAAGTGGACTCCGGGCTCCCAAGCATATTCGGCGATCAGGGCGTCGGTCTCCGCGGTCATGTCCGCGAGCAACTCATCCGACCAACCCGTTGGCGGCTCCTGGGGGCTGCGCAACTGCGTGTACCCGAGCCATTGTTTGAAAAATTGCTGATAATAGTCACGCAATTTTTCATCCTGCACCATCTCCTCCAGCACGGCTGTGAGCCCTTGGTCAGAATCCAGCTCGCCTGCCTCCGCTTGGTCAAGCAGCTCCGCTGAGGGAGCTCGTCCCCATAGCGTGAAACTCAGCTTGGCCGCCAACTCCGTCCCGCTGAGCGTGGAGAGGCCCTCAGCGCTGTCGCCGACCTCAACGCGAAACAAGAACTCAGGTGAGACCAACAGCGCCTCGACGACATAGCGAAACTGGTCTTCGGCATCGAGCGCGTAGCTCGTGGCATCATTCAAAAGGCTCGTCACTTCGTCTGTGCTGAGCGTGCGCCGGTACGCGAGTCGCCCAAATTGCGTCACGAATTCTTCTAAGCATTCAGCTGAGCCAGGCCGGCAGCCGAGAACGGCGTCGCTGCGCGCCGGGTCGCCGAGCAAGTCATCGAATTGCGCGCTGGCCGTGTCCCAATAGCCGCGCAAGTGCCCAGCCGTGACGCTCTGCGTTTCTGCAAACGAAGTGAACCCCTCTTGGGCCACATCGCTGGGGATCAAATCGACGACTGGAGGGTCGGGGAGTTGGAAAAGATCTTGGAGTGTGAGCTGATACTCGAGCTTCGACAATCGTCGTAGTACGCTCGGCCCCACCTCCGCGCTTTGCGCGCTGCAGTCGGGAGGGACGTCGTCGGTGGTCGTCGTGTCCGAATCGTCCGTGGGGTCGGTCGTGGGCTCGTCCGTGGACGACGCGGTGGTTGCGTCTGTGCTCGGCTTGTCCGCCGCCCCTGGTCCGCTGCAGCCCAGGATCAGCGCCGCGCCAGTCGCGGGCAGAGCGATCAGTCTCCATTTGATATTGTGCGTCATGGGCTTATGGCCTTCGAGAGTGGACCAGCAGTACGAGCTGCACGCGGACCCTGGGCTATGCCTCTGGACCCACCCTCCGTGCTGAGTGACTCGTTATTACCTTGTTTCGGTCGTGCTGTCGGCTTGGTCCGAGGACAAAGGGAGAGGTTTGTGATCGTCACTCCAGCAAAGAGGCAAGATTGTGCCCTCGCCAGAAGCTCCCGGCTGTCGACACCGCAGTCGCCTGGGTTCGTTCCCGCTCGAGTGAAGTCATTGCCCTTCGGGCCGAAGACTTGCCCAGCAACCTGGGCAGGTTCGTGGCAGGTCCAAGCCGTTTTCGGGCTTGGCGCGGCTCTCCCTTGGGCGCGCTTGGTTCACGGGTGTATGTGTTGAGCCATGCCAGCATTCAAGCGTGTCATGATCTGGGCTGCGGTCGGCGCAGCGTTCGGGTTCATCCTGTGGTCCATCATTGGCAAGTATGTGATTTCGGCCGTCTTCGGCTCTGTGGGTGGCAGTGTCACGTGCGGGCCGGATGTGGAAGCGGCTCTGGGGCAGTTCGTGCGCTGGGGGCTGTACAGCGCCTTGGCTGGTGGCGTGGGTGTGCCCATTGCCGCGTGGTCCTTGGGGCGCTCACGTTCAAAAAACGCCGTGACGAACAATGTGGGTGGGTCAGCCGCCAGCTGACGCTCGCGTGTTCTGCGGTGTCTCTTCGCTCCTTTCCGCGGGGAGGCGCTTGGAAAGCTCGGGCTAGGGGGCAGGGTCTTCGTCGTCCTCGGCGTCGACCATGGGGCGCCGCTCGACGCCGCTCCCAGGCCGCACGGAGACCAACCGCATCCAGATCCGTCGCAAGCGGAGCCCTCGACCCAGGCTCACGGCGACGGGCGTAAGAAGCAAAAGCGGCACCGCGCGCAGCACGCTCGAGACCAGAAACACCGTATGGTAGTCGGCACCGCCGCGCAAAATGAGCGAGCCCACCAGGCTGCCTACCAATTGCATCACCCCAGCCAGCGCGCTGCTCAAAGAAAAGAACTCGACCGAAATGTGTTTGGGTGTGCCCGCGAGCAGCAGCTGGAAGCTCACGTACTCAAAGCCGGACCACGTGAGCCCGCCCAGCACATGGACCCAGATCAGGTCCGGCATGGTGGTGGCCCACACCCACGCGGCGGGCACCAGTGCTATCCCTGCCACCGAGGTGGACATGGCCGCAGCCAAACCAAACCGCCGCGTGATGAAGTTCCACACCGGCAGACACAGCGCCTTGGTGATGATGGTGATGGACGTCAACTGGGCATACGTGTCGAGCTCCATGTGTAAGCTGCGCAACATGTAGGGCGTGAAGAACGGCACAGAGACGTGGGCGCCAAACTGTAAAAGACTGATGGCGATGGCCAATTTCCACGGTCCAGCCGACAGCGCGCGCCGCAGACGACCCTTGACGGGCACGCTGGTACTCAATGGTGGATCGGGGTCGACATGGAGAACCAGGGTGAGTGAAGAGATGCCGCGCACGACGAGTGCCAACGCGAACAAGACCGCAAAATGGCGCAGCACGTGCGTGGGCCGCCCGGCCTGTAGGTATGAGCCCGCCCACAAGAAGCTCACGAGCAACGCGAAGTGACATGCGAACGTGCGGCTCAATAGATAGCGACCGCGATTGACGCGATCAGTCAGCGAACCGAACCACGCATTCCACGGCGGCGCGATGACCAGCCCCGTGACCCAAAAGGCCACCTTGGCCAAGATGAACCAGAGCAGACTCCGGATCTCGAACAGAGCCAGGGCAATCAGCGCGAGGTGCGAGAGCGCTTGCAAGAGCGCCCCGCCCACGACCATGCGCTTGCGCGACCCCACTTGCAGCACCAACCAAGGCGCCAGCAGCTGCGAGACGGCGCCGAGCAAGGGGGGAACCGTGGCAAGGAGCGCCAGCGCGGTATCCTGATGCCCCAGCTCCACCGCCAACGCGCCCATGTAGCTTTCGCTCAGGCCCAGCATGAGCGCGTGCAGCACGCCGTCGGCCACGGACCACCACAGGGTTCGCTTGAGCTCGCTGGGAGGAATGGACGACTGGGTGGTCACAAGGATTCGATGGGGGCTCAGTGGGTCGATGGTCCGGAACGAACGGGGGGCGGGCGCCCAGCTCGGCTTGCTCGGGCCTCGCCGGATTGAGGAGATCTCACCATATATGAGAAGCCTAATGCACGCCTCGTTACCAGGGTGGGGTACTAGCCAGCTGGGCGGACTTCTGATTTACTCCGCCCGCCGGAAGGCCGGGCAACGCCGGTCGCTTCCGCATCACACGCACCACGGTCGCCGCCCATCGTCGATGATAGAGTTCGATGTTTCTTGGGGAATGCGGCCCTGGATAGGGGAACAATCATGTCAACTCAATCAAGTGTCACCACCGCCAGCGGCAAGGATGAAGGAAGCTTCCTTTACATCATGCTGATCAGTGGCGTCGCCACCATCGGCGGGTTTCTTTTCGGCTTCGATAGCGGAGTCATCAACGGTACGGTGGAAGGGCTCCAAAAGGCATTCGGGACCGACTCCATCAACACTGGGTTCGATGTGGCGTCGATGCTCCTGGGCTGCGCCGTCGGCGCGTTCTTTGCCGGTACGTTGGCGGACAAATACGGTCGCCGCGTGGTGCTCATCATCTCGGCTGTCTTCTTCGTGCTCACCGGCTGGGGTTCAGGCGTCGCGAACGGTTCGCTCGAGTTCATCATTTACCGCATCATCGGCGGTTTCGCGGTGGGCGCCGCGTCGGTGATGTCACCGGCCTACATCAGTGAAGTGTCGCGCGCCAGCTACCGCGGTCGTATGGCTACGGTCCAGCAGGTGGCGATCATCGTCGGCCTGACGGGCGCCTTCGTCAGCAACTATGTCCTGGCGCACCTGTCGGGCTCGGCGCTCAACAAATGGTGGTGGGGCTACGAGACCTGGCGCTGGATGTTCTGGTTCGAAATGATCCCCGCCGTGTTCTTCCTGTTGGCGCTGATCTTCATCCCCGAGAGCCCGCGCTTCTTGGTCACCTCGGGCCAGCGTGACAAGGCGCTTGCCGTACTCACCCGCCTCTACGGGTCCAAGGAAGCTGCCGAAAAGATGGAAGACATCAGCGGCACCATGTCGGCGGAACACGAGTTGCCCAAGTTGGCGGACATCTACGACAAGAAGAAAAGCCGCATTCGTCCCATCATTTGGGTGGGCATTGGCCTGGCCAGCTTTCAACAGCTCGTGGGCATCAACGTGATCTTTTACTACGGCGCTACGTTGTGGCAGGCGGTCGGATTCTCTGAAAAGGACGCGCTCAGCATCAACGTGGTGTCGGGCGTGGTGAGTATCGGCGCGGTGATCGTGGCCTTGTTGCTGATCGATAAGGTGGGTCGCAAGCCCCTGCTCTGGATCGGTTCTTTGGGCATGGGCGTCACGCTCGTACTGGCGGCGGTCGCGTTCTCCACCGCTACGCTCGACGCCGCGGGTAAACCGACCTTGAGCGACGGTATGGGAACCCTGGCGTTCATCGCGGCCAACCTCTACGTCATCTTCTTCAATGCCTCCTGGGGGCCATGCATGTGGGTGATGTTGGGTGAGATGTTCCCCCAACAGATCCGAGGTTCAGGTCTGGCCGTCTCTGGACTCTTTCAGTGGCTGTGCAACTTCGCCATCACCATGACCTTCCCGATCATGCTCACGTCCATCGGTCTGGCCGGGGCCTACGCGTTCTACGCGGTGTGCTCGTTCATCTCGGCCTGGTTCGTAGCCAAGCTCGTGCATGAGACGGCTGGTCTCGAGCTCGAGCAGATGGAAGGCTGAGGCCCTTTCGTACAAGTCGGCGCTCGGTGGCGGAGCTTCTCTGCCCATCGAGCGCCGTTCGCTTTTTGTCGACCACGGCTAAGACGACTGCGGCTCTTCTAGATAACGGGCGCGGTTCATTGCCCATTTCGCTGGGCCGCCCCGGTGGTATCAACTCAGCATGATCGCGCGCTTCCTCCTCTTGGTGGGCATGTTGGCCGCCGCCGGTTGGGTCGGTTACCGTTTTGCCGGCCAAACCCAAGACTCCGCACCCAAGACCACCGAGACGGTCGTTCACCCAGGTGCGACGGTCGTGGTGGCGCTGCAGCAGTTGTCGCGTCTGGAGAGCGCGGCCTTTCACGTGGAGCGCGTCGTCGACCTCAAGCAGACTGAGACGCGATTTTTTGGTTTGGTCGAGGCCAAGGACGCCATCCTGTTGGTCGCAGCGGGCGATGTGACCGCGGGCGTTGATCTGTCGCTGTTGGGTGAGCAAGACGTCGAAGTCGATCACGTCAGCAAGACGGTGCGCATCGTGTTGCCCCGCGCCCAGGTGTTCGCAGCGCGAGTCGACAACGCGCACACTTACGTGCACACCCGCGACACCGATCTCTTGGCCAACCGGCAACTTAACCTGGAAGCCAAGGCGCGTGAGGAAGCGGAGCGGACTTTTCAACAGGCCGCGCTTGATGGCGGGATCTTGGTGGCGGCTGAGCGCAGCGCGCGCAAGACGGTGCACGCGCTGCTCAGTTCACTCGGCTTTTCTTCAATCGAGATCAAGTTTCGCGACGACGACGAGCGGCCGCCCTCAAAATGAAGCGGCCGCTCTCACAGCGACGGCAATCTCGCCCTCAAGGCGAGACCGTGAGCGGCTTGTCGAGAGAAATCTCGTAGTAGCCGTGGGGATTCCACGGCAGCGCTTGACCGTCTTGTTTGAGCGTCCCGCCGGGCACCGTCACGCGCAGGTGTTTACCCGGGGGGAACTGGCCGGGTAGGGTCCAAGTGTAGGTCGTGTCACTGCCGGACGTTTGCTTCACCGCATCGTCGAACGCCTTTTGACCCTGCCAATAGGCTCCAATGTCTGCCATGGTGCCGATCCACACGTCCTTCTTGTCCTTGGCGTACTGGATGGCCGCCACCAAATCATCAGCGTTGATGGGATTGTAGGCGGGCGCGGCAAAACCGTGCACCACGTAGATCACCCATCCACCCGCGCTGAGAGCTGAGTCGATGTTGCCATTGAAGGTGCTTGTCGGCTGATTGGGGCTAGGGATGTAGCAGTTGAGGCTCAGTGGGTTGGCGCTGCCCCCGGGGGTGACAGGCGTCGACGGTTGCACGTCGCGATTGATGAAAAAGAGCCCGTTGGCTGCGCGGGAATACACGTCGTGCCCGTTGGGCGCAGCGAACGTATAAGGATGGACGCCGAGGTTGTCCTCAATGAACTTGGTGGCATTGTTCATGTCAGAGACGGCCGCGGAATCACCTGGCTCCGTCCCCGGATGGCTCGCGGTGTGATTGCCGATCTCATGCCCGTCCTCGAGCGCCTTGGCCCAAATGGCGTTGCTGGCCGAGCCTTGGTTGGTCCACAGGTAGAACGTGTACGGCACGCCTAGCGCGTTGAGCTTGTCGTAGTTGGAGATCTGGGTCTGGTCGTTGTCGTCGAATGAGTAGGTGACGGCAGCCTTGAAGCCCGCCCAATTCAATACCGTGACATCCCCGGGAGTTCCTGAAGGCGGGGGTTGGTTGGCCTCTGTGGGTGGAGCTGGCCAACCCGACGGATCGTCGACGTCGCCACTCCCACCGCCTGCGCCATTGCTTCCGCCGCCTGCGCCATTGCTTCCGCCGCCTGCGCCATTGCTTCCGCCGCCGGTGCCTAGGCTCCCACCCGCTCCAAACTGAGCGCCACCACTGCCGTTGGCTGAGCCACCTGCACCAGGTCCAGCGGCTCCGCCTGTGCCGACTCCGGCTCCGCCAGCGCCGTCCGAAGAACCGCCTGAGCCGTCATCGGGGCCCCCATTGTCCGCTGTGGAGCAGCCTGCCAAGCCCAGCGCTAACCCGAAGAGAGGCGCAAGGATGCCCGGTCGATTCATGCGCAGGCGGGTCATGGAAGAAGTGCACACAGTGAGTCGTTTGAGATACAAGGAAGCCTCCACAGGTTGTTCGTGCGAGCCGCTCGGGTAGGGTGTCTCGCGTGCTTTGGGATACCCCATTTGTAGGAGTCGGCCAGCATCAGCGGGGCAGTTTTGTCGCGGCAACTGCTCGACTAACACGCCTGTCTTCGGGTGTCGATTTCAATGCGCGCTCCGCTGGGCGTGGTCGGGCTAGCCCAGCTTCGCAGAACCGGTAATGGTTCTCGTTTTTAATTGCTCGGCTCGGGTAGCTTTTGCGTGGTGATAGAAGAATAGGATATGAGCCAAATGTCCCTGCGACGGGTCCCGGTACGCCCGCATGGGCGACGCTCCCCCTACAATTCCCGTTAGGACGAAATGTGCTTCTTGTTCGAATTTTCCCATGACCTCGCATGAAGACCACCCAGGAGAGCGCGCACCTACATCGCTCTTCCGCGAGCCGCTGCTGCATTTTTTCGTCGTGGGGCTGTTGCTGTTCTTGGCGCAGCGCTTCCTCCACGAAGACCCACGAGACATCGTAGTGACGTCCAACGTCAAAGCCGATCTGGCGCGCCGCTTTGAAGACGTTCAAGGCCATCCTCCTGACGCACTTGAACTCAGCCAGGAGGTTAAAAAATGGTCGCGCGACGAGGCGCTGTTTCGCGAGGCCATGCGCCGGGGTCTCGAGCAGGATGACGCGGCGGTGCGCAGCGTGCTTGTCGACAAGATGCAGGCCTTGGCCGCTGCCGAAGTGAGCGACCCTACCCCCACGTCAGCGGATCTGGATGCTTGGCTTGCGCAGAACTCGCGTCGGTATGAACGCCCCATACGCTACGAGTTTGAATTCTTGACGGTGGATCTCAAAGAGCAGGGCAAGAGTCAGATCCTACGCCTCGAGCAGGCGCTCGCTGCGGGCGAGCCACCACATCAACTGGGTCAGCCGCTGCGGAGCGCTCACCTGGAGGCGCGCGCCATGCAGGGGCGCATCCCGCAAGAACTCGCGACCGCCATCCCCCAGCTCAGGCCGGGTACATGGCATCAGGTCGATGGGGTGGGGGAAATGTGGTTGGTGCGCGTGAAGCGCAAGACAGGCGGGCTACCCCCCAAAGCAGAGATCATGGACAGCCTGCGCATGGACTTGATCGCGGCTCTACGCCAGAGAAAAGTAGAGGCGATCCTCGAGCGTACCGTCCGCTTGTACCACGTCGAGGAACAGCGATGACAGCTTCGGGACCGCGCGTGTGGCTCGCTTCGCTCGGTTTTCTCTTGAGCACGTTTCTCAGTGCGAGCGTTGCGTTGGCGCACCCCATGGACAACGTTGCGCTCACCATCGTGGAGCGCGCGCCGCGGCAGTTCGTTGTCGATTTTACGGCTGGATCGGCTGCGCTCTTGCGTGACTTGAAGCAACCGGTGCTGTTCCCCCCTCACTGTCAACTGCGCGGGCGGGCGCTGGATTGTGGCGAAGCAGGGCTGAGTGGACAGTTAGAGTTTCCGTGGCTCAAGGGCTCACGCACCCGCATGATGGTCGATGTGCGCTGGTTGGATGGCACGCGTCTGGTGCGTTTGGTGTCCGTTAAGGACCCTCGTGTGAGGCTCTACGGCCGTGCGCGCTCGCCCTGGGCCACGTTTGGTCCGGTGATGCGTGACTACACCTGGTTGGGCGTGGAGCACATCCTTGCCGGATGGGACCACCTTTGTTTCGTCGTGGCGTTGACGCTCCTCGTCACTGATCGCAAACGCCTGATCGGGAGTGTGACCGCGTTTACGGCTGCCCACAGCTTGACCTTGGCTTTGGCGGCTCTGGGCTTGTGGTCCATCGCCCTCCCCCCGGTTGAGGCGCTCATCGCACTTTCCATCGTACTCTTGTGCAAAGAGTGTCTACGCCCTTCTGACTCGCTCACCAAACGTGCGCCGTGGCTCGTGGCGTTTGGGTTTGGGCTCATCCACGGTTTTGGGTTTGCCTCGGCACTTGCGGAGGTGGGATTGCCCGAGCAGCACCTGCTGATCGCCCTTCTGTGTTTCAACGTTGGGGTCGAGCTTGGTCAGCTGTTTGTGATCGCCGTGTGCGTAGCCGGTGGACGGCTGCTGCGTCGGCTGCCTCGGGGCTCAGCTGCGCTGCGCATTGCTTTGATTTACGCGATGGGCAGTGTGGGCGCCGCCTGGTCCATCGAACGCATCGGGGGGATCTTGGGCCAATGATGCGCGACTTTCCGTGACGTCCTTGCCCGGACTGCGCATTTTACGTCACCGCGCGATCCAGAGTGCGCGATTTGCGTGAAGCGGTTGCTGCCAACGGCTTGTGCGCACGTACACTGTGCGACTGAACCTACCTTGCTCAACTGAACCGTGCGTGCGCTTGTCGCATTTCGCGGGAGTGGCCGCCTGATAACCTAGACACCAAGCGACCATGGAGCCACGATAAATGGCTTTGGCATTCAGGTTGCGTCAGTGGCGTCCTCTCTCGCTCGCATTGCTCGCCGGGACGGCGGTCAATTGTGGTTATGTCGGGCTGGATCTTCGCGATGATACGGTGGACATCGAGGGTGCGGGCGGCAAGGCGAACCTAGCGGGCAGCAACTCATCGAGTGGTGACGGCGATGGTGATGCGGACGGGTCGGGGGGCTCGGGCGACGGCGACGGTGACGGGGATACGTCGGGCAGTGGGTCGACGGGGGGTGACGCCGCAAGCGTGGGAGGAGCTGACGGGTCCGGCGGCGACGCGCAAAGCGCGGACGGCGGCAATGACGCTGGCGTCGGTGGCCGCTCAGGTGGCGGTGGCAACGATTGGGGCGGTGGTGGTGACAACTGGGGAGGCGGCGGTCGCTGGGGTGGGAGCGGGGGTGAAGGCAATGGCGAGTGCGCGGGCGGCGAGGCAGCCGACTTTGGCTTGGTTGGGTGGGCGACTCACGGATCGGGCACGACCGGTGGCAAGGGCGGCACGACCGTCACTGTAACCACGGGCGCGCAGCTGGTCGCCGCGCTCGGGAACAAGAATGCAAGTACGCCGCTCACGATCTTGGTCAATGGCCCGGTCACACAGGGCAACTCCGGCGTGGACAAGATCGACATCAAAGACGTGCGCGACATTTCCATCATCGGCGTCGAAGGCAAAGGGGTTTTCAACGGAATTGGCCTCAAGCTGTGGAGGACAAGCAACATCGTCGTGCGCAACCTGGCCATCCACCACGTTTCCAGCGGGGAGATGGATGCCATCAGCATTGCTGGGCCTGCGGACCACATCTGGATCGATCATTGTGAGCTGTATTCGACCTTCCAAGGTGTGGAAAAGGACATGTACGACGGGCTCATCGACGCCAAAGATCAGGCTGAATACATCACGTATTCTTGGAATCACATGCATGACCACTGGAAGGTGAACTTGGTGGGCGCCAGTGAGAGTGATGACTACGATCGCAAGCTGACGATGCATCACAATTGGATCCAAAACGTCAACGGCGACGTCCCCAGCTACCGCGGCGGGCAGGGTCACATCTTCAACAATTACTTTCAAGACGTGGAGAGCATGGCGATCAACAGCCGCCTGGAGGCTTGCTTACGCGTCGAAAACAACGTGTTTTCCAATGTCAAAAATCCGTGGGTGACGGCGTTCAGCGCCGTGAGCGGTGGGGTAGAGCTCATCTGCAATGAGCTAGATGAGAGTTCGTTTTTTGAATACGCACAGGACATCGCTGAGGCGCCCAGCTGCGCAGCGACCGTTCCGTACGACTACGCCGCGGTGCTCAATCATCCCAGCTCTGTCGAGTCGCTCGTGACCGAGCACGCAGGCGTCAACAAGTTGGCCGACCCAACCGTGTTCTGAGCGCCGCCCAGTTACACAGCGCCGCCCAGTTAGACAGCGCCGCCCAGTTAGACAGCGCCGCCCAGTTAGACAGCGCCGCCCAGTTAGACAGCGCCGCGCTCAGCGAAGGACTTTTTCAGGGACGTCCACCTTGGTAAAACACGCAATGTTGGTCTCGATGCGGAAGTTGGAGTCCCAGGTGTGCCGCTCGGCGTGAAAGATATCCATGTTGTAGGGTTGGTCGGGCACGATGCCCAAGTCAGCAGCTTGCGCATCGAAATCGATAGTTGCGCTCAAGGGGCCATGCATGCCGCCCAAATCGAGTGCCAGTCGGCCGTTGACGAAAATCCACAGGTCGTCATCCCCGCTGAACGCGAACTTGTCCCCCTGGTTGTAAGTAAACAGCACGTGGGCTTCGGTCGTGAAATGGTAGTTGTGACCTTCCGTTTGCTCGTTGAACCCTAAACCGTCCGCCGGGAAGAAGGCCTTGTCGGGTAGCTCGTAACTATCAAAGTAGTACGTGGTCTCACTGCCCTCCACGAGCTTGAGTTCAATCTCGTGTTTGAACGTGGAGTTTACGCCCTCCGCGTTCGTGTACCATTGATTGAAACTCTCCTCACCTGCGATCACTTGGAAATCTGGTTCGCCGCCGTCCCACGGGGTGCATATGATTTTGCCGTCTTCGATGCTGCGCCTGCCCGTGCCGTTGCCAGCCTGAAACACCGGTGTTCGCGCGCCGTCGTCGCCCACGTACAAGTCAGGTTCTACCATCCCGCAACCAATCTCCGTCCAGCCACCGTCATGCTTTTGCATGTCAGGATGGTCTGAATTGAAGTCGCGCATGGTCAGCTCCAGCACATGGGCGCAGTCTTCACCCCTGTACAGCATCGGGTCTGTTTCGGCCGAGTCGTCCTCCACGTCGATGCTGGAGTTGAGGTCGCCGCCTATGTTGGGCACACCGGTTGTGACCTCCACCTCGGCAGGTGTGGCTGGGTGGCCGCTCGGGTCCTCGGGACGGGAAGTGCAGGCCAGGACCAAGAGGGAGCCAGTTGCGACCAGCACAAGAGGCTGAACGACACGACGAATCATGAAAATGACGCTACCATAAACGCAACCTACACCAGAGGAGAGTTACCTCCATTTGGCTGGCTGTGGTGGCCCATGAACTCGAACCCTGCTCATCAATGGCTCACATTGAAACGCCGGGGTAAAATTCCAGCTTATGCCACAGGGTCTTAGCTGCTGAAGTACGCGTGGCAGGACAAAGCCGCATGAAGTCCGCCCCCGTCAGCTCAGGGGGTGACCATACGAGGGTTGAAACTGGCCGTAGCTAGCGCCGAGTTCCAGCAGGACGAGGCGACATTCCAGCCTACCGTGACGTTGCCGCTCACGTTGGTTTGGTAGCCCATCAGGCCTGTCAATTGCCCGTCGCTCCCGGCGAACTTGTCGTAGGCTTCAGTCAGCCCCAGCGGTGTTCCTGATAGCTCCGCGTCCTTCTGCAGGTGCATTGCGGCAACGACCAGACTATTGGGCAACGACACATCAGTGAGTTGCGTGATGTCGCCCGAGCACGTTGAACCTGTGCGCAAGCTGGTGTCGCGTGCAGCTGTTTGAGCCACGTTGTTCAGTTCGAGCAAGGTGACGACTTTCCCTCCCCAGGTGGACGAGACGGTGATGTTTTTGGTTCCCGCGGCGCCCAGTGTGGCGTCGTTGACGAACGCGATGACTACGTACCCGGTGTGTCCAGGCACTTGCGTCGATGCGATGGGCGTGAGGGTAGTTCCTTCGAACTTGATGGTCGGAGTATGGGAAATCGCCGCCAAGATGACGAGCCCGCGGCTCGGTCCCGAACCGATGTCGATGCTCAGGTTGAGATCTGGCGCGCTTGTGCCGGCGTTGTTGAATCCTGTCTTGGTGTTCACGACTTCAACCGGGTAGGCCACCTGACAGCCATCGGTAGCATCACACACGGCCGAGGTGCCCCCACCACTGACGCTGCACACCTGTCCGCAGCTCTTGCAGCTCTGGACGCTCCCCAAGGGAATCGAACATGCTCCGGTACTGTCTGGGCAAAAGTCGTCGGGGCAATCGACTTCGCAGAAGCCTTCGTCATTGCAGTCCACGCTGGGGGCTGCGGGGTAAAGTTCCTCACAGTTTACGCCGACACCCCCATTGGGATCGGTCTCCGTGCATCCGCCACAGCGCTCGCTGGACGAGAGGTCGCCTTCGCAGCCATTTTCAGGGTCCAGATCACAATCTGCGTAACCTGGCGCACAAGCCACGATCACACACGCAGCACTTTGGCAGAGCACATCGGCGACATGCTTGCTGCTGTCGGTGACCAACGCCGTGCAATCCATGCCCGTATCGTCGGCGCAACCGCCACAGTGTTTGGCATCACTGCGAATGTCGACCTCGCAATCCACGACCTTGGTGTCGCAATCGGCGAAATTCGTCTCACAACCGGCGATGCCGCACGCGTAGTCCCCGCCATCTTCATAACAGCCTGGCGTTCCATGTTCGACCAAACAAGTGATGCCGCAACCGCCGCAGTTGGTCGGCGTTGTGACCACGTCGTCGCATACGCCGTCACCGTCGCAGGCCGCCGTGTTTGCCTCATAATCGCTGCAATCGACTTGGTCACACTCACCATCGACGCACACCGCGTAGATGCCGTTTTCCTGGTCGTCCGGACAGGTAAAATCATCTTCGGCCGTCGAGCAGCCGCCGCAATGCTGGACGTTGTTGGTGACGTTGATTTCACAGCCCGTCTTGCCTGGGTTTACATCAGCATCACAGTCACGAAAGCCTTCGCTGCACTCAATGCCGCACACACCATTTTTGCAGTTGTCTTGTCCGTTGGTGTCAGAGCAATCCGCCTCGCAGCTACTGCAGTGGTCCGGGTCGTTGGTCAGATTGGTCTCGCAACCTGGCTCGTCATCCTCGCAGTTAACGTAGTCATCCGCGCACTCGTCAATGATGCACGCACCCACTTCGCAATGCGTGGCTTTGGTGTGGGGTGGGGCACAAGGTTGGTCACACTTGCCGCAATGGCTAGCGCTGCTGTCTGTGTCAGTTTCACAACCATTTTCAGTCAGTTGGTCACAGTCACCACGCCGCACAGGGCAGGCGAGCTCACAGCGCTTTTCACCATCTTCACTCACTGTGCAGCGTGCGGAGCCTATATCACCCGCCTCGCTCGGCTTGGGCTGGAGACAGTCGCTGTTGGAGAGGCACCGTTCGCCGACTTCACAGGTGCCTGAGCAAAGACTTCCTCCACAGTCAATGTCGGTTTCACCATTGTTCTGCTTGTTGTCAATGCACGATGCGGCCACACACCTGCGCGCCTGACAAGAGTCGCTGGTGCAGTCGGTATCCTTCTCACAACGCTGATCGATGCCGCAGGTGGGGCCGCACACGCCCCCGCAGTCGATGTCGGTTTCGCCTGGGCTTTGCGCATCGTCGCTGCAGCTTGGTTCCGGGTTGGCGCCGCCCAAGCCACCGTCAGGTGGAAAGATAAATTCAGGAGTCAGGCAAGCGTTGGCTGAGACTAAGACAATCCCCAAGGCGCACAGAGCATGAAAAGCGAGGTAGAGGTCGCGCTTCGTCCTGCGCGGCGCTCGTCGGGTCGGGTTCATTGCAGGCGTGGTGTACCACATCTAAGCGACACTTTCAGTTGCACAGAACTGCCAGTGCGCTGGAAATACTGAGAAATGGCCCAATTTATGGAATGCGGAGCAATGCGCGTTCGGTTCAAACTTCTTGTGGTACTGCGGCGTCGTAGCTGCGGCGAGGGCAGGTTTGCGGGAGTCGAACGTTCGACACCGGGCAGCCCGTTCTTGGAGGTCAGCTGCGGAGCAAGGTCAGCGCCCACTGGGTGTCTTGTCGAGGAGGGCGTGCTCGGTTGCGCTGGGCGAAGGTGCTGCCCTCGTCGGGGCAGGTTCGCTCTGGTGCAGCATCTGATGTCCCAGATGTACGGTCATTCTGGGGTGCGCCTGAGCCAGCTCGATGAGGTGATCCAGTGACTGTGCGGCCAGCTCGGTATCAGTGTTGAACGAGCCTGGCTCCACGCTGTGTTCCCAACCCCAAGCGGTGTGTGAGCTGTCACCGGCAATGAGCACCGGTCCGTGGATGGTGCGCAGGAGAAAGGCCATATTGCCCTGCGTGTGCCCGGGTGCATGGAGTCCCAGCGCCGATCCGTCGCCGAACACATCCACAAACGCGAACGGGGCCTCGGGGTCGCGCTGGACGCGCCAGGTGCGCAGCGGACCGAAGCCAGCGAGATTGGCCTCCGTCGTTGAGCGGTCGAACCAGTGGGTGAAGCGCCGATCCTCAGCTTCATCGGGACCGACGAACAGGGGCACCGTCTTGGGTATGTCCTTGAGACCCATGATGTGATCGAGGTGCAGGTGCGTCAGGAACACGCCCCTCACCGGTGTGTCTCGTGAAGCCAAGTAGCTTGTGGTGTTGAGGTGCACCTTCAAGCGTTCCAGGTGCATGATGCCCTTGATCGGAAAGCGCACGGGGACATCTTGGCCAGTTTCGAAGGCGACGCTCACGCCACTATCGATGAGAAAGCCACCGTACTTGGGGTGTTCGAGACTGTAGAAATAGACATGAATGGGCTCCGGGCCGCCTTTGAGCTTGGCCGCTTGGGCGGTGGGGTGGTCGAGATTGATGAGGCCCGAGCGCGGGACCTCCCAGGTTGCGGCGATGTGTTTCTCCAGCACCAGCGGGCCGGGTTGCTCCAGCTGGGCCATGAAACCGGCCCAACTGATAGGGCGCGCCGGGGTAGCCACCACGGAGGGTTGGGCCTGCGGGAGAACGGGGTGATGCGTTTGCTTGCACGCGCCACACAACAAAAGTGACGCCAGAAGGAGGGGAAGACGGAGACGATGGGTCATGAAATCCATCTTGAGGTATGCAAAAAAGCATGACAATCGGCAAAAAATGCATGCAACTATACGCGTATGCATATAGCCTGGCAGGACATCCAAATCTTCTTGGCCGTCGCCGAGCAACGCAGCTTCAGCGCGGCTGCTCGCCAGCTTGGCCTCACTCAGCCCACCATCAGTCGCCGTATTGCTGCGCTGGAGTCGGAGCTCGAGCGCGCGTTGTTTCGTCGCGATGTGGACGGTGCTCACCTCACCGAGGAGGGGGCCAAACTTCAGCCAGCTGCTCTTGGTATGGCCCGCTATGCGCAAGAGTTGGAGAGCGTCGCCACCAATTTTGATGATCGTCCAAGTGGGGTGGTGCGCTGCGCAGTGCCACCGGGCACAGCTTACGAGCTGATGGTGCCCTTTGCGGCGCGGCTCCGCGCCACGTTGCCGGACATCGAACTTCATATCATCAGCGGGGTCGAATACCTTGACCTTTCTAGAGGCCACGCGGAGCTGGCGCTGCGCGCCAAAGCCCCCACGCAGCCAGATCTCGAAGTGCTGCTTCACTTGCGTGTGCACGTGGGAGTGTTCGCATCACAAGCCTATGTGGACCGTCTGAATCAGCGCGGGGAGAAACCGACCTTGGACGGCCTGGATTGGATCGCGTGGGCATATCCCAACGAACACGTGGAACCGACCCCCACTCTCAAAAAACTCATCGCTGATTTTCGTCCAGCATTCGCGGCCAATGACTACAATGTGCAGTGCCGCGCCGTGGCGGAGGGACTTGGGGCCATGATCTTGCCCAGAGCGCGCTATCAAAGTCATCCTTATCCGCCGTTTTTGGAGTTGGACGTGGGTTTGCCGCTGCCAGCCCTAGACGCCTATTTGGTGTGCGCGAAGGCCATGCGCTGGGTGCCGCGGGTGCGCGCGGTTGCCGCGGAGCTGTCGGGGGCGCTTGGGGCAATTGACGGCATGGAGGTGGTGAAGGCCGGGTCATGACTCGCCGGTCAATGAACCGTGAGTCATGTGTGATGGGGTGACGGATTTCGCCGGGGGGTATGTGCGAAGAATTATGTAAGTGTTGGGAACCCAACCGACACCCAAAATTTACCCAGCGAAGTATACAAGATACCTACTTGGTCTTCCCAAGACACACATCGTGCGCTTAAGTCGGCAGCGATGCAGAAATCGAGCGCGCTCAAAGGAAATCTCCGCACTCCACGTGCCTCGACGCACAGCTCGCCTGGGCTGGGAGGCGCGGCAAAACGACAGCTGGCAGTACTCCAGCCGGATGGTGAATTTGACAGGTTTTCAGGCCGCAGCGAGTCCGATGGCCGGTCCACTGATTTTCCTTCCGAGCTGCCTGCGGAGGAGAGCGCCGAGACAGAGTTTCCCGAAGACGAAGCCGAGAGTCAGGTCTACTCCACCCGCGACCAACGGCGTTCACGGCGCAAGCGGGGAGTACGTGCGCGCACCATCAACATGGCGCGCTTGTCCCAGAGTGCACTCGAGCAAGGCCGTAGTCTTTATCCTGAAACAGTGGAGCGTCCGCGCACGCGACAGGAGTGCCAGCAGATGCCTCGTCCTTGCCCGTTCGTCTCGTGCCGTCATCACCTGTATCTGGATGTCTCGCCCCGCACTGGGTCCATCAAGATCAACTTCCCCGATCTCGAGGTCGACGAGCTGACGCAAAGTTGCGCCTTGGACGTGGCGGAAAGTGGCCCATTGGGTGCCGAGGAGCTGGGAGAAGTGATGAACCTCACGCGAGAACGCGTGCGGCAAATCGAACAACACGGGCTCGATGCGGTGCTGAAGTTTCTGGAGGTCGACGACCAGTCGAGCCAAGAATGACGCTCAGGCGCGCCGTCGTGCGAGCAAGCATGACAATGTAGGATGCTGGAGCTAGCTGGTACCGCTACCACCCACGCTAGGCTGGGGCGGTTTCGTCGGGTAGCCTAGGCGGCGGTGGCACTCAGGTGGTTACAAAAAGGGTGGCGGGCCTTTCAAGCGTCAGCTGAGGTGGAGGACCTGGTCGCCAAATCCAACCCCGTTTTGATCATAGGATCAGCGGGTGTTCCCATCGCGGCCATATTAGCGCTTGCGTATATCCCGCCGCTCGCGCGCTTGAGTCAGTTGAGTCACGCGTGGGAATCCGCCGGGCTGGTGGCGTTTGGTGGCGCAATGACCTACCTGGCTCACCGCCAGCGATGTCGCGGCGCCTTGGGCACACTGGCCACCTTGCTCGACAATGCGTTCTACTCCGCAGGCGTTGCCTTGGCGGCGGCGTCCGCGAGTGAAACCACGGGCATCGCACTGGCGGTCATCCACGGGCTCATGGTGGTCTCCTTCCCAGCCCGTGACTACGCGCTCACTTGGCTCTTTGCGTGCGCCATGGCCCTGCCGGTCTTGGGTATCTTGTTGTGGATGGTGCCCACGTTGCCAGTTACCCTGGTGCTCATCGCCAGCTTGGTGATGATGCTGGTGGTGTCCCAGGAGACGCGGGTCAAGCGTGAAGATCGTGAGCGGCAAGTGCGGCTCGAACAGGCGCTGGGCGCGGCAAACAAGTTGGCTGACGAGAGTGTGCAAGCGGCACTCACCACGACGCTCTTGACCCTGGGTCACTTCCTACATGAGCTGCGCAACTACCAAACGGCCATCGCGGCCAACTTGGAGTACGTGGAGGCGGCGGGAAAACTGAGTTTGGGCCCCAAGGACGCGCTGCTCGAAGCGCAGAATGCTCAACGGGGGCAAGCAGAACTCTTGCGTCGCACCATCGACGAACTACGCAGTCGCTCCTCGGGTGGAAGTGGGGTGTTTCTCTTGCGGGAAACCATCAATGAAATCGCGAGCATTCAACGTGAGGCTCGAGTGATCGTCGTGGGGGATGACGACTACGAGGTGCAGGGCAACGCGGAACACTTTCGCGTGGTCATGCTCAATCTGATCCGCAACGCGTCGCAGGCGGGCGCTCAGATCGTGGAATGTCAGCTACGCAACGAGGCCTCTGGCTCGGCTGTGCGCGTGACGGTGAGTGACGATGGCAGCGGTATTGCGGAGGACAGGCGCGAACACCTCTTCGATTCCTTTGCTCTCAGTGAAAAGCCGGGGGGCAGTGGCCTGGGATTGTATTTGATCCGTCGCTACGTCGAGTTACTGGGCGGCACCATCAAGGTCGCCGAGCGCGGGTCGCGCGGAGGAGCTTCGTTTGTCCTCATGTTACCTGCCCGCCTCACGATGAACGAAGAGAGCGCTGTGAGCGGTGTGACCCGCGCTGCCTCGGCCTAACGGATGTCCATTGTGCGACGCATTGCGCCGCCCAGAATAGGTGCGTCCGCTCGAGCAGACGAAAACTTGTCCGAAGCGCGGACAGTGTGAAAAAATGATCGAAAAATCGTGTGCGCAAAAGTTGGCCCAGTCGGGCGACCGACCACATTGTCGTGCGTATGGAGCCGCAGTTACACACGACCATTCAGTCCCCTACATTGTTGCTGGTTCAAAAGCAGGGTTCGGCTGCACGGGCTCTGGGGCGCTTCTTGACCGGTTACTATCGAGAAGTCCTCGTCGCGGAGACGCCGGAAGCCGCTGAAGCTCTACTGGACGAAGAGCGCGTAGCGACGGATGTGGTGTGTGGACAGGACTTCGGCCCTGGTCGCCCCCTTGGACAAGATCTTCTGGCCGGCTGGCGCCGCCAGCACCCCGGGATCCGCCGCGCAGTGCTCGCGACCGGCGCCGAGGGCGTGCCGGACAACATTGAGGGCGTGGACGGGATCTACCAGAAGCCCGCGCCCCTTTCACAACTTCTCCATCTGCTCGGCGTCTGCAGTCTCGATTCGAGCGCTGCCTGACAAAGAGCAATTCTCATCCCCCCCAAACCCCCCAAAAAAAACGGAGTACCACATGAAAGCAAAATCCCCCCAGGCCCATAGCGTTTCCACCTTGAAAGAGCGTCTGAGCGTGAGCACCAAGAGTGCTCAAATCGACGGCAAGCTGCGCGCTGCTCAAGGTTTCGCAACGGCCTAATTCATACTGAACTCACCCGGCTGGAGGGGGCGGGTGAGTTCGTTTCTTAGCGTGGTGTCCTATGCCGCTCCGTCTTTCTCTCAAGCAGTTCATTTGCGACGTTCAATCCGCCTGTTTGACTCGGGTGGACCAAGGCCCGTTCCCCTGCGATCAGAAGCAGCTTCTGCGCGCTAGTTTGGAGCGCCTATCAGCCACCAGTTCCGCTCAGGATTGGGGCCAACCGCTAGGGCTGTTTTACGCCATCTATCGCGTTTGCGGTGCACAGCAGGACGGCGTGGCCGCGCTGCTCGCGCAGTTTTCAGCGCTTTACATCGCGTCGGCGGATCTCTTTGACGACGTGCAGGACGACGACCTCAGAGGCAAACCACACGAGCACGCAGGTCCTGCGATCGCCACCAACTCAGCGCTCGCCTTGTTGACCTTGGCGCTCGACGCGCTTGGCGAGGCTTCGGAGCTGGAGACGCGCCCTGAGCGCGTGCTCTCCTATTTGCGCGTCTTCAACCGCACATCGTTGGTCGCGGTGGGTGCGCAGCATCGTGACTTGCTTGGCTTTGGCGGCGCCCGCACTACGCGCGAGGTGGAAGAGATGCACCGCGGCAAGACTTCTTCATTGGCTCTTTTGTGTGAATGTGCCGCCTGGGTCGGTGGCGCCAATCCAGACACGGTGGCCGCGTTCTATCGATTGGGTGAGTCGCTGGCAGCAGCAGTCCAAGTGATTGACGATGTGCGCGATTTAGTAGCCAAGGATGAGAGCGTTGATCTCATGACTGGAAAGTCAACGTATCCGCTCGCCTGTTTCTATGAAACCGTCAGGGCGGCGCAGAAGGAAGAACTGTCCCTGTTGCTCAAACAGAACCCCATCGACTTGGAGGCGGTGCGCACGCTCCTTGCGGAGCACGGCGCGTTTGACCGCTGTGCTGAGGCAGTCGAACGCCATCGTCAGACGATCTTTGAGCTATTGGACCGTACCGCACACGATTCGGAGACGCTGACGGTGGCATCAGGTCATCGACGCCTGCTGACCCAGATCGTCGACCATCTGGTGAGCGCCCTGTACGACCCAACCCCCCACGTCTGGTCCAGGCAGGAGCAGGTCGGGCCCTTTGCGGCGCGCGTGACCGAGCACGCCCAAGTGTTTGCCGAGCGCCTACGCGCCCACGGCTTTGGGGCCTTACCCCAAGTCAAACCTTGGCATCTTCCGTGCTTTCTCTACGTGCCGGATCAAGAGACCATCTACTTCAGCGATGTGGACGCGTTGCC
>Ga0315910_10000991_pt1 | contig 26838 bp, 16 predicted proteins | sample EdamamesoilMG_FD_204470 | JGI IMG/M metagenome (GOLD analysis project Ga0315910, IMG submission 204470) | Garden soil microbial communities collected in Santa Monica, California, United States - Edamame soil | ecosystem: Environmental > Terrestrial > Soil > Garden | place: USA: California... | reverse complement strand
ATCACTTCCCGGTTTTCAGATTAGCAGATGTACTTCTGATGAAGGCTGAAGCTCTTGTACGTGATGGTGATGCCGGCTCTGCAAAGGATCTTGTTGATGATGTTAGAATCAGAGCTGGACTGACAGCACTGGCTGGTAATCCTACCTTGGATGATATATATGATGAACGAGGCCGTGAATTATGTTGGGAAGGTCACAGAAGGCAAGATATGATTCGCTTCGGAACATTTACACTGGCGCATGACTTTAAAGCTGCATCTGATGATCATTATGAGCTCTTTCCAATACCAACACCGGCTATTGCGGCAAACCCAAGTTTAGATCAGAATGATGAGTATTAATTAAGTTAAAATCTTGAGTATGAAAAAAATTATAAATAAATCATTAGGACTAATCCTGGCTGCCACTGTTGTGTTCACCAGCTGCGAGGATGATTCTATAACACCTTCGTTGGAGACATTTTCAATTGAAGACTATGATTTGATCCAGGTTACAAATGCACAACCATCCATACCTGTTTCAATATCTGCGAAAAGTTCAGGTATTGATAACATTACTGTTACCGTTACACCTGCGGGAGGAGGTGACGCGGTTGCCAGCAATACTTTAAGGGAAATTACAAGCGACAATCTTAACCGAGTCAGGCTCAATATTCCTTTTCCACTTCCTGAAGAAGCACCTTCTGGATTGTACTCAATTTCGTACACGATTGAAGATGAAGATGGAAAAACTGTAAGTTCATCGTACACGGTTAATGTGCTAAACTATCGATCTGTTACTGCAGATCCATGTGTATTTCCAACAATGGCGCTACCACCCGGCACGAATGTATGGCTTCAAGTGACTGTTCCCACCAACACAAATGGTGATGATTTGTACATCAGCGGAAATTTTGAAGGTGCGGTTGCAGGTTGTAGTGGAGATTGGTCTGGTGGTGGTTGCAGTACCTTAAAGTTAACGCAGCTTAGCCCCACCTGCTACTACATTGCGCTAAACCTGACAGCCAGTAGTGAGTTTAAAATTACACGCGGTGCATGGGGAACGGAGAATTGCAGAGCCAATGGTACAGGGGCCGATAATATTAAATGGAACAATTCTGGGGTACAACCTTTCACTGTTGAGAATTGGGCCGATCGGGTAGTGTTACCAAAAGTTACCTTACCAGCCGGTGCTATTCAAACGGGAAAGATAACGGTAGTAGCGGATGTTCAATCAACCGATAATGCAATTAAGTACTACCTGATTCAATCAACGGCAACTTCACTTGATGGAGCTATTGAAATGATTAGAGTTGAAGGTACATCACAAATGGCAGCAGCGGTACCAAAAACTGTTGGGGCTAAGTACATTGTTGTAAAGGATGTAATTGCAAAGACTGGTGTTAATCCGTTTGGATTTAACAAGATGGTTACCATCGATGGTCAAACTAACCCAACGACCTTTACATTGTCTGGCTTCAAAACAGAATACTCACCAACACCTGTACCTGCCGAACTATTTATAGTTGGCGAGGCCACTCCCGGAGGATGGAGCAATCCGGTTCCAACACCATCACAACAGTTTACTAGTGCTGGTGCTAACAAATTTACGTTAACATTGGCATTAACAGGTGGTAAAGCGTACCTAATGCTTCCGGTTAACGGAAGCTGGGATGCTAAGTTTGGTATGGGAGGACAAAATCCATTAACAGGTGATCTTATTCCTGGAGGAGGTGATTTTAAATCACCTGATACCGCTGGAACGTATAAAATTACAGCTGACTTTGAACTTGGTACGTACACCCTTGAGTTACAGTAGCTATAGTAAGATCGAATAATCATTAGATAGTGCAGGAGAGAAATTTTCTGCACTATTTTCTTTAAAATACTTAGCACGTGAAAAAAATAGGAATTGCATTTTTAATTCTCATTACTGTATTCGTGAAGGTAGGGATGGCACAGGTAACGAGCTCACCAGCATTTCCGACAGCCGATCAACCGATGACAATTGTATACGATGCTACACAGGGTGCGACCGGTCTGGTTGGCGCTTCGCGAGTATTTATGCACGCGGGTGTCATTCTTGATGGTCCAACTGGAACAGATTGGCAACATGTAATTGGAACGTGGGGAAATCCCAACTCACCAGGTGAAATGACTTCGCTTGGAAATAACAAATGGTCTATTACCATTACGCCTCGTGAGTACTTTGCTGCTGCGGGATTGCAAGCCAATGTTCCGGTCTATCGGATCGGGATGGTATTCAGAGAGGCCGGACCTTGTGGTGGTTTTGGTGGTGTCAGTACTAATTGCAAGGAGGGAAAAGCAACCGGGTCACAGAATATTTATGTAGAAATCTATCAAGGGGGATTTGATGTTGGGTTTATTGCGCCAACTCAGTTTCCGCTTTTTAAAAATCCAAATGAAGTATTTGAAATCACCGGAGGTTCATCGCAGGAATCTACACTGACGTTAAAAATTAACGGTGTACTAAAAAAGACTGAGCTGAACGCTACACAAATACAATACGATCACACAGTGATTGAATCCGGAATTGTGACAGTCGAATTGGAGGGAAACAATGGAGTAGAAACAAAGACAAAAACTTTCGATTATATCGTTCGATCGGGTACGGTTCTGGCCCCCCGTCCAACTGGAATAAAGGACGGAATTAATTATCACGCTGATCAATCGAAAGTTACGTTGGGGTTGTGGGCACCGACCAAGACAAGTTCCACATCATCCGTTTATGTGGTAGGCGATTTTACAAATTGGGAGATCAATCCAGCCTATCAAATGAAGCGCGATGGTGAACATTATTGGCTGGAGATTTCAGGGCTTACTCCCCAGCAAGAGTATGCCTTTCAATACCTGGTGGATGAGTCATTGTGGATAGCAGATCCATATTCTGATAAGGTACTAGATCCAGATGATCAAAACATTCCATTATCGACATATCCAAACCTTCGCCAATATCCGGTAGAAGCTCTTCGCAACCAAGGTTATTTTAACAGGCTGTCAACATTTCAAACCGGGCAAGTCCCCTACGATTGGCAAGTCGAAAATTTTCAAAAACCGGAAAAAGAGAAATTGGTAATTTATGAATTGCTTATTCGCGATTATTTTGAAAACGGTTACAGGAACTATCAGAATCTTATCGACACCCTAAGTTATTTAAAGCGGTTGGGTATTAACGCGATTGAGCTGATGCCCATAATGGAATTTAATGGCAATGAAAGTTGGGGATATAATCCAGCCTTTATGTTTGCTCCCGATAAGTATTATGGTACAAAGAATAAACTGAAGGAGCTTGTTGACCACTGTCATCAATTAGGCATTGCCGTGATTTTGGATATTACACTTAATCATCAGGACATTCCTAACGCTTACCTTATGATGGACTATGATTTTGTAAACTACAAGCCCACAGCAACAAACAAATGGTTTAATGTAGATCCAAAACATCCATACAATGTTTTTTCGGATATGAATCACGAGAGCCTCTATACGCAACAGTATGTAGATACGGTTACGCATTATTGGCTTAACGAATTTAAAGTAGACGGTTATCGGTTCGATCTAACGAAGGGATTTACGCAGAATGAACGATGCGGTGGAAGCACCTCCAATGAGAGTTGTATTGGACAACGGGATGACTCTCGGATAGCAATTCTAAAGCGCATGGCAGATGCAATCTGGTTACACACACCGGATGCCTTTATTATACTTGAACATTTTGCCGATAACTCTGAAGAAAAGGAATTAGCCGAGTATCGATCGAACGAAGGTAAGGGCATGATGTTATGGGGAAACCTGAATTACAGCTACGCTCAGAATTCAATGGGTATTTCAGCAAGCTCTGACATTAGCTGGGTCTTTCATGGAACCAGAGGATGGAGTACTCCCCATGTGGTGGGTTACATGGAGAGTCACGATGAAGAGCGCATGATGTATCGAAATTTGCAATTCGGTAGCTCTTCCGGTTCTTATTCTATCCGGTCGCTCAGTACTGCACTGGAAAGAGCAAAGTCTGCGGGAGCATTTTTCTTCACCTTGCCAGGCCCCAAAATGATGTGGCAGTTTGAGGAACTTGGCTACGATATCTCTATTGATTATAACGATCGTATAGGGAACAAGCCTGTAAAGTGGGACTACTTGAATAATCCTGAGCGGGTTAAATTGCTTGATACCTTTTCCGAATTGATTAAGCTAAAGGAAACATATTCAGTTTTTGAGACTTCCGATATAACCATACAAGGAGGTACCTCGCTTTTAAAACAGATTATCTTTAAGAATCAACCTTATAACGAATCTCCGGCAACCAGTGACGAGATGAATGCTGTTGTTATTGGGAATTTTGAAGTAACAGCAAAGACTATTTTTGTGAACTTCCCGCACACAGGAAACTGGTACCATTACTTTTCCGGAGCAGATACCTTAAATGTATCTTCATCACCCGTTGGCATATTACTTCAACCCGGTGAATTCAGGTTGTACACCGATGTACGGTTGCCTATTCCGCAGGCTGAGCTGATGTCGTTTGTCAGACCCAATACACCTGAGTTACTTTCAGTAGTGGAGAATAATTCCAGGATAACCGTTACCTGGAGTGATAATTCTTCAATTGAAAGTGGATACAGAGTATACAGGAAGACAGAAGGAGAAACCTATCAGGTTGTTGGTGAGACAGCTGTGAATGCTACATCATTTCAGGACGATTTTGTACTGAAACCAGAAACCGAATACTTCTATTATGTCAAAGCCTACCACATGTACGAGTCGAATGCTTCATCGGCAATTTCGATTTTAACGTCCGACCAGTTAGTTACCAATGTAGAACCAGGTTTTGGTGAGAAGGTTATGATTTACCCAAACCCCACAACAGATAAATTTTCAATTGGCCGTGAGTACTCTAAAGACTTGCACGTGGTGATTTTGAATGCACAAGGCGTTCAGCAATCGTTTCGACAAAACGAAGATCAAATTGATATTAGCGGCTTACCATCGGGAATGTACATTGTACAAATATCCGATGGCGACAATCGCTATTCTATTCGTAAAGTAATTAAGCGTTGATTTTTACAATTCACGGATTCCGTAAATATGAATCCGTGGATTGTTTATAAGGCTGGTTAATTCAACTCCAGTACCATAACGTATTTTGCATCAACCGTAAGTTTCTCCGAAAGGTTGATTGATTTGCCTGTTGGTATTTCCACACCTTGCTTGTGCGATTGGATTCGTTCGGCAAAACGACTCAACTGAATTTCCATGGGTTTGTCGTTGGAGTTCATAATGCACATTACAGTTTGGTTGTCATCGTAGCGGAAGTAAACATAGACACCATCTTCCGGTAAGAACTGCATCATCTTTCCGCTCTTGATCGCAGGTGCATTCTTTCTGAAATTTGCCAGTGCCTTGGTCCAGTTAAAGACTTCGTTTTCTTTTTCGGTTCGACCTTCTGCCGTAAACTTATTCTGCTTGTCTTCTTTCCAACCACCCTGGAAATCCAAGCGAACCCATCCATCGGGGTTGGTGAAGCCTTTCATCAGGATTTCAGTGCCATAGTAAAATTGGGGAATGCCGCGGCAGGTCAGCAGCCAGGCAATGCCCATCTTCTGTTTGCGTACATCTTCGCCCACTACCGAAAAGAAGCGAGCCATATCGTGATTATCGAGGAAGTTCACGTTTTGCATGGCATCTTCGTAGGCGAAATCGCTGGCCAGTGTCTGGTATAGTTTATTCACACCGTTGGTCCAACCGAAGGGTTCATTTACAGCTGCACCAATGCCGTACAGGTTGGTTTGAAAATCGGTTACACCCGGCAGGTTACTTTTGAAAGCAATGTTTGTAAAATTGTTTCGCGTGAAGTATGCCTGGTTAGTAACACCATGTACCCACGTTTCACCAAACATGGTCATGCGTGGATACTCATCGATCAAGGCCTGGTTGCATCGGTTCATAAACTCCAGATCGTTGTAGATATAGGTATCAATTCGCCATCCATCCACACCAAATTCTTCCACACTCCAGAGTGCATGTTGAATAAGAAAGTTGGCTACAGCGGGATTTTTATGATTGAGGTCGGGCATCATACGGGTAAACCAGCCATCGCTCATTTTCTTCTTGTCGAATGCCGAAGCGTACGGATCAAGCAGTGTTTGATCTTTATAGTTTGTATTGGTGTAGGTGGGCCATTCATTCAGCCAGTCGTGTGTAGGTTTGTCCTGCACGAAGAAGTGGTAAAGTCCTACGTGGTTATAAACAGCATCCTGTATAAGTTTCATGTTGCGCTTGTGCAGCTCGTCACTGAGTTTTTTGTACATGTCGTTGCCACCCTGGCGGGGGTCTACCTGGTAATGATTGGTGATGGCATAGCCGTGTTCGGTTCGGTTTGGCATATCGTTTTGCAACACAGGGGTAAGCCACACGGTTGTTACACCCATGTCTTGCAGATAGTCAAGGTGGTTAATGACACCCTGAAGATCACCACCATGACGATCGTAAATAGAGTCACGGTTCAGGGACTGATCGCGCATGCCTTTTACCTTATCGTTGGTATAATCACCATTACTAAAGCGATCGGGCATAATCAGGTAGATGAAATCTTCGGCTGTAACTCCTTGCGCATACGTTCGTCCCGGAGTTCGTTCTTTCAACGTCCAGGTGGCGAGCTGTTTCTTTTTGCCATTCTTAAATTCGATGGATACTTTACCGGGTTTCGCTGTTGGTGCAATAGTAATATCAACCGTGAGATACTTTCCGTTTTCAAGCCGGTCAATTTTAGTAATACTGACACCCTCATAGTTCAAGGTCACTTCGGCTTTGTTAAAGAGTGCGTCAGAACCTTTTATAAGCAGTTGTACTTCGTTGTGTTTCATGCCAGCCCACCAGTGCGGAGGATAGATTTCCGGCTGTTGAGCAAAGCATGTGAGTGTTAAAAAAAGAGTAATGATCGTGGTCAGGGATAATGATTTCATAGGGCGCTGTATTTCTATTATTTCGAAAGCGACATCATTTCCAGATGATGAATTTCATAAAGGTATTCTTACCTTTAAGTTCGGAAGTTTTACGCTTTCGTTCGAGTGACTATTTAATAATGAATTGCCTACTTTCCTATTTCTTTTTTTCCGTTGCCGTGCAAGTCTTGAAGGGGGTAAGATTTTTTTCATGTATGGTGGTTCTTGCACTAGTTGCAGCCTGTACCCGCGATACAGAGCAAACGCTGCCTGGGAAGAAGCTTTTTCAAAAGTTACCGTCTGCCGAAACTGGAATAGGCTTCCGCAACACACTGAATGATGTTGAGGGGTTCGATGTGTTCCGCTATCATAATTTTTATAATGGTGGTGGTGTGGGCATTGGTGATTTCAATAACGATGGGCTTGCTGACATTTACCTGACTTCTAACCTTGGCGATAACAAGTTGTACCTGAACAAGGGCAACTGGAAGTTTGAGGACATCACCCAAAAGGCCGGAGTAGCCGGAAGCAAGTTCTGGTCTACCGGGGTGAGCATTGCCGATGTTAATGCCGATGGGTTACTGGATATTTATGTTTGCAATGCAGGCGATGGCAAAGGTGTTAGCCGGGAAAATGAATTGTTTATTAACAACGGCAATTTAACCTTCACCGAACAAGCGGCCATCTATGGACTAGCCGACAGTGGACTATCCACCCATGCAGTGTTTTTTGATTACGATAAGGATGGCGACATTGATTGTTATGTACTTAATAACTCTTCGCAGCCGGTGTCCAGCTTAGGCTATCGCAACCTTCGTCACGTTCGTGATGAATCGGGTGGGCATCGCTTGTATAGAAATGATAACGGTACGTTTATTAACGTAAGCGAACAAGCCGGAATTTTTGGAAGTGTTATTGGCTTCGGTCTGGGTGTTATGGTAGGCGATATCAATCAAGACAACTGGCCCGACTTGTATGTGTCAAACGATTTTTATGAACGTGATTACTTATACATCAACAATCATGATGGTACATTCACGGAATCGCTCGAAAAATACATGGGTCATATCAGCATGTTTTCGATGGGGGCCGATCTGGCTGATTTGAATAACGATGGATATCCTGAAGTGTTCTCCACAGACATGCTCCCTTTTGATGACTATCGACTTAAGACACTCACTGCGTTTGAAACCTTTGATATTTATCAGCTTCGACTGAAGAATGGATACTATCATCAATACATGCGCAACATGCTGCACCTCAACAACCAGGATGGTACCTTTAGTGACATTGGTCAGTTGGCCGGTGTCTCAGCAACAGACTGGAGTTGGGGAGCGCTCATCGCTGATTTCAATAACGATCTAACAAAAGAAATTTATGTCTGCAACGGAATTTATAAAGATGTAACCAACCAGGATTTTGTCGAGCACCTGGGAAGCGGCCAGCAGATGCGCGCCATAATTGAAGGCAATAGTATTGATTACAGAACCCTGGTAGACGAAATGCCTTCTGAAAAAGTAAGTAATGTGATGTTCACATCCATAGGCGAATTTCAATACAAGAATGTGGCACAGGCGTGGGGACTGGATGAACCAAGTTTTTCGAACGGTGCCGCGTATGGAGACCTTGATAATGATGGTGATCTGGATTTGATTGTTAACAATGTAAACCAGGAGGCGTTTGTCTACCGGAATTTTTCACAGGAAGAAAAACAGCATCATTTTCTGGGCGTAGTATTTAAGGGTAGCGCAAAGAATCCTTTTGGTCTTGGTGCCCGCGTGCGCGCGTTTGTAAAGGGGCAAGTGATCATGGCCGAGCACATGCCGATTCGTGGCTTTCAATCCAGCATGGATTATAAAGTAATTCTTGGCTTGGGCAACAACACTATCATCGACAGCTTGGAAATAATGTGGCCCGACAATAGTACAGAGTTTCAATATTCCGTTCAGGCAGACCAGGTTATTTTGGCAACGCACGCAAACGCAAAAGGTAGCGCTGGCAAATTGGAAAGACCTTCACCCTTGTTAGTAAAAATAAACGGTTCAGAAATTATTCATCGTGAAAATGACTTCAATGATTTTGATCGCGACAGGTTGCAGTACAGTATGTTGTCCACACAAGGTCCGGCCTTTGCAAAAGCTGATCTGAATGATGATGGACTCGATGATTTTTTTCTGGGTGGTTCTGTTGGGCAGCCCGGAAGAATATTCATTCAAAAACCGGGTAAGGTATTTATGGAAACTATTCCATTGGCTTTTGAGGCCGATTCGCTGGCCGAAAATACAGATGCCATTTTCTTCGATGCCGATGGTGACCGTGATCTGGATTTGTATGTAGTGAGTGGTGGATCAGAATATGGCGATCATTCTTTGCACCTGGCTGATCAGCTTTATTTCAATACCGGTTTTAAGAATGGAATTCCGCTTTACGTAAAAGGTACACTGCCAGAAATGTATCAAAGCGGAAGTTGTGTTAGGCCGGTTGATGTAGATCAGGATGGAGACCTTGATCTTTTTGTCGGCACACGGGTTATCGCATCGGCATACGGAAAATCTTGCGATCAATTCATACTGATCAATGACGGTCGTGGAAATTTCAAAGACCAAACGGAAGTTATCGCGCCAGCATTTAAAAAGTTGGGAATGGTAACGGATGCGGTTTGGTTCGACTTTGATAAAAATGGATTTGATGATTTATTACTTGTGGGTGAGTGGATGCCCATTACACTTTTTTTGAATGACGGCAAACAATTGAAGATGACCGCTGTGCCCAGTCTTACAAAAACCGATGGATGGTGGAATACCATCCACGCAGCCGACCTCGACAAGGATGGTGATCTTGATTTTGTACTGGGCAACCTTGGTCGCAATTCCAAATTCAAACCCACCCTGGAAACTCCGCTGAATTTGTATGTGAATGATTTCGATCAGAATGGTTCGGTCGAACCGGTCTTTACATTTACAACGGGCGATAACAAGGAGTATCCGTTGGCGCTACGCCCGGATATCATCAAACAAATGAGTTCGTTTAAGCGGCAGTTTGTTTACTATAAAGACTATGCAGGCAAAACGGCTGAAGAAATTTATACAGCGGGTTCGCTGAGCAGTTCGGTAAAATCAATGTTCTGCGAACCGCGTTCGGTTGTGCTGTGGAACGAAGGGAGTAAAGGATTTAAGTTGTCGTCTTTACCGGTGCAAGCCCAGTTTGCCCCGGTGTTTGGTATTGCTGTGTTGGATGTTAATCACGATGGCTTTCAGGATATTGTTGTGGGCGGAAATTTTTATGCTATGAAACCTGAAGCGGGCCGGTACGATGCCCTTCATGGCCTTGTGTTACTCGGTGATGGTGCAAAAAAATTTACGCCACTTTCATCCAGCAGTTCGGGGTTAATGATCGAAGGCGAAGTACGTCATATCGGTGTGATGAATACGAAGGGATCCACCACACTGGCATTCATTCGCAATAACGATTCGGTTCAATTCTTTTCAGTAAAGTAATCAGGCTATTCTCGATTTCACTTTCGGCCAAAGTCCTTTTGGTAGCAATAAACTATTACCAAACCTTTACTATATTGAGTGCAATCGAAACCAGCGCCTTGAAATGAACCCATACCTCGCAGAATTTATTGGCACCATGCTCCTGATAATATTGGGAGAAGGCGTGGTGGCCGGAGTAGTGCTGAAGAACACCAAATCAGAAAATTCCGGGTGGCTCACTATTGTGCTGGCCTGGGGGCTGGCCGTAACCATGGCGATCTATGCCGTGGGCAATATCAGTGGTGCACATCTCAATCCGGCCATTACCCTTGCGCTTTGGATTACAGGCGATTTTCCTACGGAGCAGGTAATGGGCTACATTATTGCTCAGGTTGTCGGTGCTTTTGTGGGGGCCATCATTGTGTGGCTTCATTACTTGCCGCATTGGAGTCGCACCGAAAGTGCTGCGAAGAAGTTGGCGGTGTTCAGCACAGCACCGGCCATCCGGTCAACCGCGGCAAACCTGCTAAGTGAGATCATAGCAACACTTGTTCTGGTACTCGCGATTTTGTTTATCGGTGCTAACGAATTTGTGGCAGGATTAAATCCACTGGTAGTGGGTGCATTGATTGTCTCCATCGGTCTGAGTCTTGGAGGTACTACAGGTTTCGCCATCAACCCGGCACGCGATCTTGGTCCGCGCATTGCGCACTTCATCCTTCCTATTCCGGGCAAAGGATCATCGGATTGGTCGTACAGTTGGATACCCGTAGTTGGACCCATCGTGGGGGGTATGCTGGGGGCGTGGATGTTTAAGGCTTTGTTTGGACATTAACGAAAATTCTCAAAATTCTTTATCACAAAGACACAGAGAGAATAGGAAGATGCACAACGGATAAATTCAGACTATGTCAAAATACATCATCGCGCTCGATCAGGGAACTACCAGCTCACGCGCAGTTCTTTTCAATCAAGCCGGAGAAATCAAAGGAATTGTTCAGCAAGAGTTTCGGCAGATCTTTCCTAACTCCGGATGGGTAGAGCATGATCCCAAAGAAATCTTGAAGACTCAGCTGGGTGTGCTAACCACCTTGATTCGCGATCAAAAGATTAATGCAAGAGATATTGCGGCCATTGGCATCACCAATCAACGCGAGACAACCGTAGTATGGGATCGCAAAACCGGTGAGCCTGTCTACAATGCTATTGTGTGGCAGGATAAACGCACCGCGTCCATTTGTGAAGCGCTGAAGAAAAAAGGTCTTGAACAGTATGTTCGCGAAAATACCGGGCTTGTTATCGACTCGTATTTTTCCGGAACAAAGATCAACTGGATTCTTGATAACATTGAAGGTGTGCGTGAACGTGCATCAAAAGGTGAACTTGCTTTCGGTACGATTGATACCTGGCTGATCTGGAATTTAACCAACGGAAAAATTCGCGCCACCGATTATACCAACGCATCGCGCACAATGGTTTACAACATACGTGAGTTGAAGTGGGATAAAAAACTTCTTGATGAATTACAAATTCCGGAATCGTTACTTCCCGAAGTAAAGCCATCCGCAGCTGACTTTGGTAATTGGAATTTTGATGGTGTTGAGATTCCCATTCGGGGTGTCGCGGGCGATCAGCAAGCGGCTTTGTTTGGACAAGCCTGTTTCGAACCCGGCATGGCGAAGAACACCTACGGAACCGGTTGTTTTATGCTGATGAATACCGGAACAAAAATTCAGCAATCAAAAAATGGATTGATTACTACCATTGCCTGGGGATTGGACAACACAGTAGAGTACGCCCTCGAAGGCAGTGTGTTCATTGCCGGTGCTGCTGTGCAATGGCTTCGCGATAGTATGCACCTTATCGATCAGTCAAAAGACAGTGAATACTTTGCTGCTAAAGCACTCGGCTCAAATGAAGTGTATGTCGTTCCGGCTTTCGCAGGACTGGGCGCTCCATACTGGGACATGTATGCGCGCGGTGCCATCTTTGGGTTAACACGCGATACCGGTAAAGACCACATCATCAAAGCAACACTCGAATCATTGGCATATCAAACCAAAGATATTCTCAACGCCATGCAGGAAGATGCCGGATTAAAACTGGCAAGTCTCAAGGTAGATGGTGGCGCATCCGCGAATAATATTCTCATGCAGTTTCAGGCCGACATCCTGGGAACAGAAGTAGAGCGCCCTGAAATTATTGAATCAACCGCGATGGGCGCTGCGTACCTGGCTGGTATTCAAATCGGCTTGTGGAAAAAGGAAGACATCGTTCGAAACCGGAAAATTCAAAATCGCTTTACACCACAAATGGACGAGAAGGTGAGATCATCATTATATAAGGGCTGGTTGAAAGCAGTGGAGCGGAGTAAAGGGTGGATTGACTAAGTTGTTACTGGTCTCCGGTAGCTGGTCGGACAGTTTGAAGGTGCAGACTGGCAACGGGCAACCTGTAACCGGAAACTACCTTGCCGCTCATCCTAATCCCTCAACCCATTTAATTTTTTTCACGTTACTTTGCTCAAACCACCAAACGTTAACATGAGAAGTCTTACCTTAATTTTCTTCGCCTTCATTTCTTCGCTAGCCTTCGCGCAGCACCAGCAGCCGGATGCAGCTTCTATCAAACTGAGATTAAACAAGCTTAACGTACTGGGCTCTGTGCTGTACGTGGCAGCTCACCCCGATGATGAGAATACCCGCATCATCACGAGCATGGCCAACGACCGGCTGATGGCAACGGCTTACCTGTCGATGACGCGCGGTGATGGTGGTCAGAATCTCATTGGTCCGGAGATTCGCGATTTGCTGGGATTGATTCGCACACAAGAGCTTCTGGCAGCAAGACGTATTGATGGCGGTAAACAATTTTTTACACGGGCCAACGATTTTGGTTTTTCGAAATCGGCTGATGAAACTTTTCAAATCTGGAACAAGGATGAAATCCTGAGAGATGTAGTACATGTGTTTCGCGAATATCAACCGGATGTGATCATCACTCGGTTTCCGCCCGATGAACGTGCAGGCCATGGTCATCATACGGCCTCCGCTATTTTAGCACAGGAAGCTTTTGACGTGGCAGGCGATGCATCACGGTATCCTGATCAGGTAAAAAAGTTCGGTACCTGGCAGGTGAAGCGCCTTTACACCAACACTGGTCGCTGGTGGAACAACAGCATTAACGAGAGTACTCCCGGCATTACTACGCTTGATGTAGGGGGTTACAGTGCGTTGCTGGGCACTTCATTTTCAGAGATTGCTGCAGTGAGCAGAAGTCAGCACAAGAGCCAGGGTTTTGGATCACGTGGTACGCGTGGTTATCAACCGGAGTTTCTGGAGTTTGTAAAAGGCGATAAGGGTGAAAAAGATATTTTTGATGGCATCAATACTACCTGGAGCCGGGTGAAAGGTGGAAGTAAAATTCAGCCGATGGTTGATAGGGTGTTGAGAGAATTCAATGCAGAGAATCCTGCTGCGAGTGTTTCTGTTTTGTTTCAGATCAGAACTGAGATAGCTGCATTGGAACCCGGAGTATGGAGAACGCGAAAGCTGAATGAAGTTGAGCAGCTTATCCAGGATTGCCTCGGACTTTTTATTGATGTCACTGCCAATCAGTACTGGTTGGCTCCCGGAGAAAAAGTAGTAACCAATGTTGAACTGGTGAATCGTTCAGCGGTTGAAGTAGTGGTGAAGCAAATGAAGTCGGGAGATATCGGAATGGATTCTACATTAAATCTCAGCCTGAAAAATAGTACTACCGTAGTTTTTAAAAATTCGAAGGTACTTCGCAGCGATGCACCTTACTCTGATCCGTATTGGTTAAGAGATGCGCACAGTACCGGGCTGTTTACGGTGAATAATCCCGCGATGATTGGCAAGCCTGAGAACGATCCTGCTGTTACGGTAGTATTCTCTGTTATTGCAGCAGGACAATCATTCGATGTACACTGCCCTGTGGTTTACAAGTGGACCGATCCTGTGAAGGGGGAGTTGTCACGGCCATTTGAAGTGGTACCTCCGGTGTTTGTAAACCTCAGCGACAAGATTCTGATTTTTAATTCGGAAAAACCAAGGGAAGTTAACATTACATTGAAATCATCAATGGAAGGTGTGATGCAAGGTGAAGTGCAATTGGAAGTTCCGACTGGTTGGAAAGTTGAGCCGGCTTCGTTGCCGTTCAATTTTTCGAAACGCAACGAAGAAGTAGTGAAGACGTTTTTGGTTTACCCGTCTTCGAGTGAACAGACTAGTACGATCAAAGCAAAAGCGATGATTACCGGAAAGGGAAGTTATGATCTCAGTATTCAGACAATCAGCTACGATCACATTCCAACACAAACCTTGTTGCCGAAGGCCGAAGCTAAAGTCGTTCGGCTGGATTTGAAAAAAGAAGGAGGCGTGATCGGGTATATAAAAGGTGCCGGTGATGATGTTCCGGATGCGCTCCGGAATATGGGCTATGAAGTCTGGGAGATGAAAAATGAAGAGGTCACAGCCGAAAATTTAAAGCGTGTGGATGCCGTAGTATTAGGTATCCGTGCTGTAAACACCAACGAACGAATTGGTTTCTTAATGAGCAGCTTGCTGGAGTATGTGAAGAATGGCGGTACAATGATAGTACAATACAATACCAGTGGTGACCTGGAGACGGATAAATTCTCTCCGTATCCGCTTAGTATTTCCCGCGATCGCGTTACCGATGAGCAAGCAGAAGTGAGAATATTAAAGCCTGATCATCCGTTGCTGAATACCCCAAATAAAATATCAGCAAAAGATTTTGACGGATGGGTGCAGGAGCGTGGCTTGTATTACCCAAACAAATGGGATCCGCAGTATGAATCGTTGCTATCGATGAATGATAAAGGTGAAACTCCAAAAGATGGAAGTCTTCTGGTGGCAAAGTATGGCGATGGATATTACGTGTACACAGGCTTGTCTTTTTTCCGTGAATTGCCGGAGGGTGTTTCGGGTGCGTATAAACTTTTTGCCAATCTGGTTTCATTAGGAAAGGCAAAGAAGCCGGAGAATACGAAAGTAAAGGGCCGATCAAAAACAAAATGACCTGAGAATGACTGACGATAAGCCTCCGATTTTTACAACCTGGCGCCAATGGTATTGGATACTTATTGGTGTGCTGGTGCTACAGGTTGTTGTTTATTATTGGCTAACCCAATCTTTTGTATGAACGTACTGGATTGGGCGATACTCGGAGGCACTGTGATCTTTATTGTTCTTTATGGAACACTAAGAACACGGGGCAACCAAAACATTGAAGGATATCTGAAGGGCGATAACAAAATGAAATGGTGGATGATTGGAGTTTCCATCATGGCCACACAAGCCAGTGCGATTACATTCCTTTCTACTCCGGGGCAAGCAATTGAAGATGGCATGCGCTTTCTTCAGTTCTATTTTGGGTTGCCGATTGCCATGGTGATCATATCGGTTACTATTGTTCCGATTTACTACAAACTGAATGTCTTCACTGCGTACGAGTATCTTGAATCACGTTTCGATTTGAAGACACGTTTATTGGCGGCCATTCTTTTTTTGATTCTTCGTGGGCTGTCGGCCGGGATTACCTTGTTTGCGCCTGCGCTGGTGCTTTCAACTATTTTAGGCTGGTCAATTTCCATCACGACTATTCTTATCGGCACCCTGGTTATTATTTATGTAGTATCCGGAGGAACGAAAGCGGTAAGTCTTACGCAGCGTCAGCAGATGGCGGTAATTATGGGTGGGATGATACTGGCTGGCATTCTGGCCTACACGATGCTTCCGGAAAATGTTTCGTTTGGTGATTCGATACAGCTTGCCGGTGAACTTGGTAAGTTCAATCTTGTTAGCCTCGATTTCAGTTTGAATGATCGCTTTAATATCTGGTCGGGTCTCATTGCCGGAACGTTCCTGTTTCTCTCTTACTTCGGAACAGATCAGTCGCAAGTGTCGCGTTACCTGGGCGGAACTTCTGTGAGCGAGAGTCGGCTTGGATTAATTTTCAACGGGTTGCTCAAGATTCCCATGCAGTTCATCATTCTGTTTATCGGTGTGATGGTTTTTGTTTTCTACCTGTTTAATCAACCGCCCGTATTTCATAACCTGTCGATGAAAGCCAGGGCGATGGAAACAATTAAGGGAGATTCTCTTCGGCTTCTGGAAAGTTCGTATAGCAGGTTGTATGCAGAAAAGCGTGCAGCTGTGGATAACCTTGTCGAGGCCATTCATCAAGAGGATGAAAGCAGCGTTGAATCCTCGCGCGAGAAAGTAAAGTCGTTGGAGCAACAAGAACGAGCGCTTCGCGAGGAAGTGCGCACTTCGATTGGCAGGGCGTTGCCAAAGGAAATGAAACGAACACAAGATCGCGATTACATCTTTCTCAATTTTGTATTGAGTCATCTACCACATGGAATAATCGGTTTACTGCTCGCGGTAATTTTTTCAGCGGCCATGTCATCCATGGCGGGCGAACTGAATGCGCTGGCATCAACCACAACCGTTGATATTTATAAGCGTTCGCTTAAGTCGGATGCCGACCCGAAACATTATCTGAAAGCCTCACGCTTGTTTACCGTGTTATGGGCGCTGCTGGCGATGGCTTTTGCGATGCTGGCTACTTTCGCAGAGAATCTTATCCAGTTTGTGAACATTGTCGGTTCATTGTTTTACGGAACCATTCTCGGAATTTTTCTTACGGCTTTTTACACCAAGCGAATCGGAGGGACGGCCGTCTTTTGGGCAGCCATTATTGCCGAGTGCGTGGTGTTGTATTGTTACGCCTACACCGACATTGCGTTTTTACTGTACAACATTTTAGGTTGCGTTATTGTAGTTAGCCTGGCATTTGTGTTTGATGGGATTTTGAAGATTAGGAAATGATTGGCGATTAGTGATTTTAGATTTTTGATCGTACTTCCCCAAATCACCAATCGCCAATCCATTAAATAGCGTCCGATCCTCTTTCGCCTGTGCGAAGACGAATAACTTCTTCCAGGGGAGAAATGAAAATTTTTCCGCTTCCTACAAGTCCACCATCATTGGCTTTGGTGGCGCTTAAGATGGCATCAACAGTAGGTTTTACAAAGTCTTCGTTTACCGCGATTTCAATCCGGATGTTCGGAACGAGATTGGGTATTACTTTTTGTCCGCGGTAAATTTCTTCTGTTTGCTGTCTGCCATGACCGGATACGTGGCTTACTGTTATGCGGCTTACGCCAGCTTGTATCAGTGCTTCGCGCACCTGGTCTAGTTGTGTTTCGCGTATGATTGCTATAATGAGTTTCATAGATTTTTTCTGGGTTAGTTAGGATTGATCATGCCGTAGCCTCTTTCACCATGGTAGTAGTGATCGAGTCCTTTCATTTCGCCTTCAGCGCTTGAACGGATCTTCACAAACTTATTCAGCACCACCAGGATGATCAGCGTACCAATACCGGCATACGCAATGGCAATCACCACCGCCAATGCCTGAACGCCAAGTTGATCAAGTACGGTCCAGCTTCCACCGGCAACTGCGGCAGCGTCTGTCATCCAGCTTTCGCGAATGAAGAAGGTAAGACAAATAGCGCCCACAATTCCACCGACACCGTGAATACCAAAGGCATCGAGCGTATCGTCATAGCCCAGTTTGTTTTTCAGCATAATGGCCAGGTAACAAATGATACTGGCCAGCGCACCGAGCGCTAAGGCTCCACCTACCTGCACAACACCGGCTGCAGGCGTAATGGCAACAAGGCCTGCGAGAATACCGCTCACAAAACCAAGCGCGGTTGCTTTACCTTGATGAAATCCTTCAATGATCATCCACATCATGGCACCGGCCGCAGCGGCTACTTGTGTAACGGTTAATGCCTGGGCTGCACTCAGCCCGCTTGATAAACTGCTACCTGCGTTAAAACCAAACCAACCCACCCACAACAATCCACCACCAATCAGGGTCATTACTAAGTTGCTTGGGCGCATGTTCAGGTGAGGATGTGATTTTCTTCCGCCTAAGTAAATGGCGGCCACTAATCCACTAACACCGGCTGAGATGTGTACTACGGTTCCACCGGCAAAATCAATGGCCCCTTTTGCACCGAGGTTGAAGAGGAAACCATCACCGGCCCATACCCAATGACAGAGTGGGTTGTAAATTAACAGGCCCCAGATGCCGATGAAGATACAGTATCCTTTAAAGGAAACACGTTCGGCAAATGCACCCGCGATAAGGGCAGGTGTAATGATGGCAAACTTTGCCTGGAACATGGAGAAGACATATTCTGGAATTCCACCGGAAGTAATAACTTCATCGATACCTGAAAGCAAAACGAAGTCGCTGTTCCAGCCGAACCAACCACCAATAATGTTCGGTCCGAAGGCCATACTATAACCACAGATCACCCACAGCACGGTCATGATTCCCATGGCGGCAAAGCTGTGCATCATCGTACCTAACACATTTTTTGTGCGAACGAGCCCACCGTAAAACATGGCGAGGCCGGGGATCATCAACAACACCAATGCTGTTGAGGTAAGCATCCAGGCTGTTGCGCCCGTGTCGATAACCGGGGCATCGGCTGCAAGAATTTCCGTGACAGGAATAACAAGAATAATGCTGAGGAGCAGAAGCGAGCGTTGCGTAATCTTCATTTCAAATGATCAGGTTTGGTTGTGGCGCAAATTAATACGGTAAAATAAATTAGCAAGCCCTGGTAGAATCCTATGCTGTGAAAATTACATTCTTTTCAATGACATCGTGGTTGATTTTGAAGATGATTGAAATATTTTTGTCTGATTACTGGTAAATGAGGTTTGTTTTAAGACTGAACAGTTGTTCGGATTGTACTTTGTGAAATTTAATATGGTGGATTAAATGAAGACACGACACGCCCTTGCACTTTACATCGTTGGGCTTTGCTTCGATTTTGTCGGAGCATTGTTTACGATTTTACATTATTACGGAGGAGATCAACTGTTAATTATTGCTACCGTCTTGAAAGTATCAGGGGGACTTCTTTTTCTTTATAAGCTTTTGACCAATCCGAAAATAAAGGAGTTCCTGGATTGGTAGTTACCGTGTTACAGCAGAGTACCGAGGTGACACTGCTGTGACGAAGTGTCAACCAGAATATTAAATTTCGTCTCTTTAATTTCGCACAGCAATCGGTGCGGCCAAACAACTATCCGGAATTTTAAATGCATCTACCAATGGAACGGCTTCCTGTCTGATATCCCAGCAAAGTTGGTTTACCATTTTGCGTATGGCTTTTGTCTTCACGCCATCCATGTAACCGTTTTCCAGGTACCAGCCTTTGTTTGTGTCGATCTGTGAAAGCGCATAAAGCTGACAAAGTTTTTTAAGAATCGCCTTGCAGCCGCCATCGGTGGTGCGGTCAACCTGCAGTAAGAATTGTTCGAGAATGATTCGCTCGATGTACGCGAAGCCAACCTGCACCAGGTGATGCTGCACCACATTGAACGCATCGAACGAATCCATGCCATCATCGATGTGACGCTTCAATCGTTTGGCTGCCGAGGTAAGGATGTCGCGCTCGCGGTACTTGAATGCATTCATGTGAAATTCAGCATCCAGCAAATGCTCGTCATCGGTGTTGCGTACGATGAGCGGATTCATTTCGGTGAGCGAGGTCTTGGCCTGGTCGGCAACATAATTCAGAATTCCAAAAAGATTCATGTTGCTGAACTCCTGTTTGAATTCTGTTAACCGGCTCTTCGCTACTAACTGCATCAGCACGGTATTATCCCCTTCGAACGTTGTGTAAATGTCAGAATCATTTTTTAATGCTGCGATTCTGTTTTCGGCCAGGTATCCTTTGCCGCCACAACACTCGCGGCATTCCTGCAGGGTATGCGTAGTGTTCCAGGTGGCAATAGATTTCAGCCCGGCAGCAAGTGCTTCAATTTCCTGCATGTCATCTTCGGTGCGCTGAAGGAATCGTTCGGTGAGGTAGTTCAATGAAAAATGTAATGCATACGCGTTGGCAAGCAGCGGCATCAACCTTCGCTGGTGAGTTCGATAGTTCAGAATCGGCACTTCGGCTGCACCCTCGGGGCCGAATTGTTTTCGCTGGTCGCCATACCGAATTGCAATGGTCAATCCGGATTTTGAGGCACTCAATCCAGATCGCGGTATCCCGATACGACCACCGACAAGCGTGCCGAGCATCGTAAAGAATCTGCGGTTGTCGCTGGCAATCGGACTATCAAAGGTGCCGGTATCCGTAATGCTCGCAAATCGATCAAGCATATTGTCGTACGGAATGGAGACGTTGTTGAATTTTATTTTTCCATTGTCAACTCCGTTCAATCCCATCTTCCGTCCGCAGTCCTCAATAGTAATGCCGCTCAACGTGTTTCCGTTTTTATCGCGCAGCGGAACGAGAAATGCGCTTACGCCATAATCTTTTCCATCGATGATCAGTTTGGCAAACACGGTGGCCATCTGGCCGTGGCTTGCCGCGTTGCCAATGTATTCTTTCTGTGCTTGCGGAATGGGCGTGTGAATAATGAACGAGCGACTGGCGTGTTGATAAGTAGCCGTGGTTTCAATACCTCGTACGTTTGAGCCATGCCCGGTTTCTGTCATCGCGAAGCATCCGGGCAATGCCAGGGTACCGACATCTTTTAAATAACTTTTATGATGCTTTTCAGTTCCTAAAAAATAGATACTCATGCCAAAAAGGCCAAACTGCACACCGAACTTAATCACCAGGCTGAGGTCATGATAACTCAGGGCTTCCATGATGGCAAAGTATGCGCCCATGTCACCGCTGCCGCCATACTCCTTAGGATATGCCATGGCACCATACCCTTGCTTGGCCAGGTGTTTACACCAGTGCAAAACTTTTTCGCGATACGCAGCTAGATTTTCTGTTTCCGTGTACGCGAATTCCCGATCGGAGAGAAGTGTTTTAACTTTCGTGAGCATATTATGCTGGTTGCCATCCAGTATGCCCGCCAGCGTGTTAATGTCGAAGGTTTGTTGGGTGCCGTGATCCTGCGTAATGGTTTTACGGCTCTCCGGAAAAAAGTTAAAAACCGATTCGCGGCTGATTACACCTAGTGAATTTTCCAGTTGTTGCAGCGAAGTACGCGCTTGTTGTAAGGAAGTATCGGTGAGCGCGGCACCGTGTCGCTGCGCCAGTTCAACACCCATGTCGATCAGGCTTCCATTCTGATCCATTGCCGGATTCAACACCTGCTTGATCTCATTCAGCCAGTTTTTATAGTCATCGGGTGATGGGGGCGTTGCAGGATTAAGCTGTTGCTGCAACAATTCTTTTTCGGTCGGCTTCAGCCACGACTGCCCGTCAATCAGTTTTTGAATAACGATCATTTCGCTGGGCGATAGTACCGTGTCTGACCAGGCTACATAGAAAACAGGAAGAAAAACATAGAGGTTGGGATGCTCATTCAGAATACGGGTGTTGATCATACGCGAGGTTGTTGGTTCATAAAAATACTAAATGACTGAAAACTTCTGCGCCTCAAGTCGGGTAAAATGTGTTTGTCGACCGGGGAGGCTGCGGGCATCGTACTTCTGTGTACTTTTGAGGTTTAATGCTATTACGGATGCGGATTTTTGTTTTGGTTGGTTCGATATTACTTGTTTCGTGTGTACGTCATGATCTGCAACGTATAGACTGTTCCATCGATGGCCCTTCGGTTCAATTGGTGTCAATTACGAATGCTACTGACTGCGCATCGGCTGATGGCTCTGTTACTACACTTGTTGAGGGAGGTAAATCCCCTTACACTTTTTTCATCGATGATGTTGAATCACCATCTGAAATCTTCAGTGATGTTAGCGTAGGTATCCACTTTATTCGGATAACAGATGCAAACGGCTGTGAAGATACCTTGAACAATGTAAAAGTAGGAGCGCTGAATTTTTCGTTTACCGCTACCGTAGTAGAGGATAGTTTATGCCTGAATAACAGCGGATCCATTCTGGTTGATGTAGCCGATGGAAGCCCGCCATTTCAGTATAGTATCAACAACGGGCCGTTTAGTGATGTAAATCTTTTTGAAGAATTGGCGGCCGGCAACCACCTGGTTAAAGTAGTAGATAGTGATGACTGTGGCATCGATCTCAACATTACCGTGCCACGCGGCAATACGGGTACCAGTTGGTTAACAGATATCAGACCGCTGATGGTGACCTACTGTGCCTTGAGTGGGTGCCACAATGGAGTATCCAGAACTGATCTGCGGATTTATGAAAATGCAAAAGTGCATGCCAGCGAAATAAAACAATTCACGCAAGATCGCTCCATGCCGTTTGAAGGAACCCCACTTACCCAATCGCAAATCAATACCATTGCCTGCTGGGTAGATGATGGGGCCCCTGATAATTAAGTCTATCAATTGTTCAGGCTTCTTGCCCATGTAAGGTATCAGCAGGGTAACGTTCTCTGTAACCAAATAATTTACACGAAGTTTGTACGGTCAGCAAAGGTTGTATCGTTGAAGAAATTGCACGGGATAAAAACCAGTCAGATAGATTTTGTGCCAGTGGTGATAAACCTTTTTTTTCTGTGCAGGATCATAACGAAAATTGCCAACCCAGTGCAGCAGCTGTGTAGTAACGAGCAGGCAGTAATTTTCGTAATGCAGTAGCACCAGCCCTTATTTTCCAATTCCAAATGCGGTTAACGTTTATCACCCTTTTTGCGGTATGTTTTTTTGATGAGGTATGGTCTCAGGCGGACTCAACACAAGCCGTTAAAACCTATACCACGGCCATGTTGGTAGGCGAACCTCCGCAAATTGATGGATTAACGCAAGATGCAGCCTGGGAACAGGTGCCGTGGGGAGGTGGCGATTTCCGGCAGCTTCAGCCAACAGCAGGTGCAGATGCATCGGTGCAGACCAAATTCAAAATTTTGTATGATGCAAAAAACCTGTACGTGCTCATCCGTAATCTCGATCCCGATCCTTCCAAAATTGTAAGCCGCATGTCGAGGCGTGATGGCTTCGAAGGAGACTTTGTAGAGATCAACATCGACAGCTACTATGATAAGCGAACAGCATTTTCATTCACGGCCTCCGTGTCGGGTGTGAAGGGTGATGAGTATGTTTCCAATAATGGTAACGACTGGGATGAAAACTGGGATCCGATATGGTATTTGAAAACCAGTATTGATGCCGAAGGATGGGTAGCCGAGATGCGCATACCTTTAAGTCAGTTGCGTTTTGCCGATAAACCCGAGCACATCTGGGGGCTTCAATTCACCAGGCGTTTTTTCAGAAACCAGGAACGATCGAACTGGCAATACATTCCTCCCGATGCCGGAGGATGGGTTCATTTGTTTGGCGAACTGCACGGCATCAGCGGCATCCGTCCACAAAAGCAGTTGGAGATTCAACCCTACATTGTCGCGAAGACAGAAAGTTTCGAAGGCGAACCTGGCAATCCGTATCACACCGGCAAAGCATCAAGCCTTGATGCGGGGTTAGATGCCAAGATCGGAATCACCAGTGATATAACCTTAGACCTTACCGTGAACCCCGACTTCGGCCAAGTGGAAGCTGATCCATCGCAGGTAAACCTCTCGGCCTTCCGGCTTTTCTTTCAGGAACGAAGACCTTTCTTCATCGAAGGAAGTAATACGTTGAATTTTCCGGTTACTGATTTTAATGACAATAATCTTTTTTACTCCCGAAGAATTGGTCGCACACCACAAGGCTGGGTTGATACGGATGAAGACGGTGTGGATGATGGTGTAACCGAATACGCCAAGCCACAGCGACATACTACTATACTGGGTGCGGCCAAACTCACCGGAAAAAACAAGAAAGGATTTTCATGGGGTTTGCTGGAGTCGGTAACGGCTGCGGAATACGCGAAGATCGACAGCCTTGGTCATGAGCGAAAACAACTTATCGAACCCCTTACCAATTACCTGACGGGTCGTGTGCAGCAAGACATCAACAAGGGCAATACAATTATTGGTGGAATGGTCACCGCCACCAATCGGAAGATAACCGACAGTCGCCTGGATTGGTTACACGACAAAGCCTACTCGGGTGGAGTAGACCTGGTACATAACTGGAAAGACCGAACCTACTTCATCAGCGCAAAGGCATTGGTTAGTCAGGTAGCGGGGAGTACAACATCCATTACCAACACGCAGCAAATGTCAGAGCGCTACTTTCAACGACCAGATAATAATCATGCCGATGTGGACAGCACACGTACTTCGTTAACCGGTACAGGCGGAACTATTATGCAGGGAAAACGAAGTGGCAAGTTTGTATATGAAATAGGCTACTCGTGGCTTTCGCCCGAACTGGAATTGAATGATGTGGGATTCCTGACACAGGCTGATCAAATGATGCAATGGACCTGGATGCAGTATCGCATACTAACACCATTCTCCGTCTTCCGGTCGTTTCGTGCCAATGCCGTGCAGTATCTTAATTGGGATTTCGACAGACGAAATACTTCTGAGGGGTACGAACTCAATACTAATTTTCAGTTTAAAAATTTCTGGTTTGTGGCCACCGGTGGATCGCTTGAGGCGTTCAATATTTCTAATGCCGATCTGCGCGGAGGTCCGTCCTTGCTGTATCCGGGTAATGTCGGGTATTGGTTTGAGGTCAGTTCCGATTCCCGCAAGAAATTTTCGGCCTATGTTAACCCGCAATGGCGCTGGGGTTTTGATGGATACTTCAGAAATGCAGACCTGAATATTGAACTGGTGTATAAGCCTGTTAATGCGCTTAGTATTTCGGTAGAGCCGAGCGTTGGCACCAATACCAATGAAATGCAATACGTGAGCACAGCCGACTATGGTACAGCGAAGCGATACATTGTTGGTGAAATCAATCAATCGACCGCGCGTGTATCGTTGCGCCTCACGTATATGATTACACCAAACCTTTCGGTGCAGTACTGGGGACAACCGTTTGGCACAACCGGGCGGTATTCAAATTACAAGTATATCACCAACCCGCATGCCCCGAAGTACCATGATCGCTATTCGTCTATTCCGGATACGTGGCTTACGCTTACCGAAGAAGGGTACCAGGTAGATGAAGATCAGGATGGTGTAACCGATTATACTTTTGAAAAACCAGATTTTGATTTTGGCCAGTTCCGCTCGAACATGGTTGTGCGGTGGGAGTACATTCCGGGTTCCACAGTGTTTTTAGTATGGACACAAGAAATGAACGGAGAGTTTTCCAGCAAGCCGGGTGGTGTAGATCAGAAGTACAATTTTAACTTTACAGACAAAGCTCACAATATTTTTTTGTTGAAGTATACGTATCGGTTTATTTTGTAGTGCTTGTAGGGCAGGTGTTGATTCATTACATCCGAATAGAGGAATGTGGGTGATAAAGGTTAGGATATTGGGGTGTTGGCAGCAATAATTTTTTGGACAGCCATTATTATATTATGACTTTAGACGAAAATGATCTCTTGACTTTTCACTTGTACACGGCCTCAAAGACACCGAGAGTGAGGAGTGGAAGAATTCGGGTTTGGATATTAATGCCGGTGACCTTTTTATTGTTTGCTTACTTATTCTATCAGAGTAACAATGAATCGTTATTTATATATTTCTTAACTCTGGCTGGACTTAGTGCCATCTTTTCTCCATCGTATACGCGATGGAGATATAAGAAGCATTATATAAAGTATGTCCGCGATACCTATAAGCATCGCTTTGGGCAGGAGTGTACGCTGATAATCGAGGGGGAGACTATTGGAACCAGGAGTGAAACGGAGGAGGTTAAGATAAAGAAATCTGAAATTGAAGAAATTAATGAAATCAAGGATTACTACTTCTTGAAAGCCCGATCAGGGACAACAATATTAATTTCAAAGCTAAAGACGGATAATCTTGATGAAATAGCAACGCTAATTAGTTCACTTGTGGAGACTTACGGAGTACGACATAACATTGAACTAGATTGGAGATGGAAGTAAAAAATTACTACTGCCAACACCTTGCTATGCACTAATTCATCCATGCTCACCCAGGACAAAACCTTTGACCGAACCGATTTTACTCAAACCCAACTGCCGAAAGGGGAGTATGAAAACTGTACGTTCAGCCGCTGTGATTTTAGCAACGGTGATCTTTCGGGTTGCAAGTTCATCAATTGTAGTTTCAGGGATTGTAACCTTAGTTTGGTGAAACTCAACCACACCTACCTGCAGGATGCGAAATTCAACGAATGCAAAATGCTGGGCCTGCGGTTTGACACGTGCAGCGAATTTGGTCTAGCTTTTTCTTTTGAAGGATGCCAGCTTAGCCATTCATCGTTCTTCAGGCTTAAAATCCGGAAGACTGTTTTTCGAAACACGCAGCTTGTAGAGGTTGACTTCACACAAACCGATCTGACGAGTGCGCTGTTCGATAACTGTAACCTGGAACGCACGCATTTTGAGCAAACCATTTTGGAGAAAGCAGAT
>Ga0315910_10000990_pt1 | contig 26846 bp, 20 predicted proteins | sample EdamamesoilMG_FD_204470 | JGI IMG/M metagenome (GOLD analysis project Ga0315910, IMG submission 204470) | Garden soil microbial communities collected in Santa Monica, California, United States - Edamame soil | ecosystem: Environmental > Terrestrial > Soil > Garden | place: USA: California... | reverse complement strand
GCCTCGGCCTCAGCCTCAGCCTCGTCGGCTTTGGAGGTCGCTTCGGCTTCCGCCTCCTCGTCCGCACGGACGTTGGCCGTTGATAGCCAAACGATCGAGAGCCCCGCGAGCCACGCCAGCTTCTTCACGGCCGTGGACGATAGACCAAAAGGCCGGGCCTGGCACCGGCGAATTTCTGGACTACTTGGTGACGCCGCCGTTGCTGTAGGCGCCCGACTCGGCCCACAAGCGTTCGGGGCCGACGGCGAGCCAGGTGAGGGTGAGCTTCGATTTGCCCGCCGTGACCCGAATGCCGCCGTTGTGCCATTCGCCGGGTGAGGGCAGATCGACGCTGCTCGCGCTGCTCAGTTCCTTGAAATCGGCTTCACTCGCGCGCAGCGCCAGCACGCCGAGGCCCGACAGCACGGAGACCGTCGCCGCCGGAATGTGGGGGGCGATCACCGCCTTGATCCCGTGGTCCACGCTCGCGTGTCGTTCGGCCCAGCGCACGTCCTCGAGCGAGCCTACCACCAGAGCGCTCGGTTCGCCGGGGGCGGTGCGCTCGGTCACCACGGGAAGCTGAGTCGGGTTGGTCCACTTGCGCGGATTCGGCGGCTCGGAGAAGCGCTTTCTCATGCTCGCATCGTCCGACTTCGACTTACCGCGCGTCTTGCGCACGAGCAGCACGTCGTCGGTGGGCAGTGCACGGGGCACGGTGACGCGCACGGGGCGCTTGAACGAGCGCGGATCGCCGATTTTTCCATGCGCGACCGCGTAGGCGATCGTTTCCGCTGAAGCGACCAGAAAGCCCGGATCGCAGCCGTTCTTGGGTTCGGGATCGAACGTGCGCATCGACGTGCCGTCGGGCGGCGGCGGATAGAGCTCGCCGGTCATGATGCGTTCGTCCGGTTCTATCAAGCGGGCGCCGGTGGCGATCAAGTCGACGAGCGCGCCGGAGTGGGCGAGGACCTCGAGGGCTTGTCGCGAAGGGGGCGCCACCAAGAGGTCGAGCCGAGAGGGCACCCGTTTGCTCTTCAACAGAGCCGCGGCCGCGAGCAGATCGCGCAGCGAAGCACCGGAATCACCGCCCAAGATCACCTGGCGTACCGGGCGATCGGCGAGTTCGCGCACGGGCCGCACCACGCCCGTTTCGTCCATCACGAGTGGGTCGACCGCGCTCAAGTCCACGGTGATCACTTCGTCGCAGGGGGCCCCAGCGTCGGGGAGCAGGCTGCGGTGCGCTTTCGAGCGCCGCTGATCGCGCAGGTACACCTCGGTCTTCTCGTCGCTGACGAAGATCGCTGCGGCTGCGCCGACCTGGGGGGCGAGGGCGCACAGCACGGCACGGTCTGGCACCGAGAGCAGGCGCGCGCTCGGGCCGGCAAACTCGAGCACCACCGGTGCTTGGTGTTCGCCGTCGACACGGCGCACGACGTCCCTGAGCCCACGGCGGATCAGTTCCAGCGAGACGTCCCGCACGCAAACGAAGGGACGGATCTTGCCAGAGAGCAGCACCTGGATGCTGCGCGCGGGGCGCACCCAAATCGACCCCGAGTGCAGCGCTTGTGCGAGCTGCGAGGGGGAAGCGTTCAGTGTGAGCATGCCCGCGCCGCCCACCGAGGCGAGGCGCGGCTCGTCGGTGATCGCCAAGCGCGCCGGGCTGCCGAACCGCTCGAGGTGGACAGCGGGCGCAAATCCGATGCCGGGGCGGGCCACCAGTACCCCCAAGGCCAGTGCGTCGCGCGACGCAGCGGAAGGGGCCGTGGCTTCGGCCTCGACGGGGTCGCCGTTCGTCACGCAGCGGGTGCCGTAGGCGAGCGCAACCTCCACCGCCACCTGCTTCGTGCCCAGCTTCACGGCCTCGCCCAACACCAGGTTGGGTTGGCGTGCGAGCACGACTTGGTCCACCTTGACTCGGACCAGATCGCCGTTCAGGCCGGGATCGTCGGAACGCCCCGCGAGAACCTTCTGTGTCATTGTGCGGGGCGGATCCCCCGCGCGCGCACGCATCGCTCTAGTAGTTGGAGGTGGTCAGAGGGGGCAAGGTGAACGCACTCGGAGAGAGCCGTAGGCAGCGCTCTCGAAGCGGGGTGGAGCGCGAAGGTAGCCGCTCGACGTCCAGTGGGTCAAGGACCGACGTGAGGGCAGATCACCTTGGACGCATTCTCTTAGCCGCCGCCGGGGTGCAAGCAGATTCGGTACTCGCGCGAGCCTCGAAACGCCGGCTAGCTGGCCAGTGGGTCGGAGCGACTGGGAAAACTCGCGCTCCCTAGCCGAGAAAATTCACTCCGCTCGCAGATTTGGGTACTCTGAGAACTATGTTCAAAGAGGCCCTGCGGGGTGCGGTGGAAAGCACAGACGGTGGCTTGGCTGGCCTGCTGATGGATTTTGAGGGGATCCCCGTCGAGAGCTACGCGCGCGACGGAGCCTCGTTCGACATCGAGGCCGTGGGGGCGGAAGTCAGCGTCGTGGTCAAGGCCATCCAGCGGGCGACCGAGATGCTCGAAGCCGGGGACACCAACGAGGTTTCTTTCAAGAGCGACAAGATGGTCACCCTGATCCGGGTCATCAACGACAGCTACTTCGTGGCGATGACCTTGGCCCCCGAAGGCAACTTCGGCAAGGGGCGCTACATGCTGCGGCTCCTCGCTCCGCAGTTGAAGAGCGAACTGGAATGAGTTCTTGGCAGCGCGCGTAAAGCCGGTGAAGCCCACCCAGCGGGCCAGCACCGCCTCTGGACAGACTCGGCAACGGACGCGGCAAGCGCGGCAAAGGGCGAGCCAACCTCGGGTCCGAGTGCTGGTACTGAGCGGTCCCAATCTCCACCGCTTGGGCAAACGTCAGCCTGAAATCTACGGCACCCAGACGCTCGACGACGTCCACCAGCTGCTGGCGGCGCACGCCGCGGGCGTGGACACCGACGTCACGTGCCGTCAATCCAACTACGAGGGTGAGCTCGTCGGCTGGATTGGAGACGCCAAAGCCGAGGGGTTTCAGGGCCTACTGCTCAACCCAGGCGCGCTGACGCATACCTCGTACGCACTCTACGATGCATTGCTCGGGGCGGAGCTGCCCTGCGTCGAGCTCCATCTGTCGAACCCCGATGCGCGCGAGACGTTTCGCAGGAAGTCTACCGTGGCTGCCGCTTGCGTCGGCCGCGTAGCGGGCTTCGGCGCCACGTCGTACCTGCTCGCGCTCGACGGCCTCCTGGCGCATCTTGCTCGCCCGCCTGCCTAAGAGAACCCACACCGGTACTGGGATAGCGCTCAGGGAACCGGCCCGGCTGACACCCAAATGCCTCCTTGGCGGAGCAGGAGCGAGCCTTCTTTGGTCGGCGGGCCGAGGTGGCAGCAGAAATGGCTTGGCGGACGCGACTGGTTGTGTTCCTTAGCGACCGTAAGTTAGCTTTTCGCCCCCCAAGGACATCCGCGGGGCAGACCAGCCCGGGAAATATCAAGACATGGAGATCTCGCTCAAGCAGCTGAAGGCCTTGCTCAATGCCCTCGAAGAGGAAGGCGTTTCCGAGTTCGAGTACAAAGACGAGAAATACAGCTTGAGGGTTGGTTTCGGACGCCCGGGGCCCCTCGCTCCGAGCGCCTTGTCTGCGCCTGCTCTGTTGACGGTGCCCGTCGCCGCGGCGGCAGCGGAAGCGCTCACCGCCAAAGCCGAAGAGACCGGCGTGGTCTTCGTGACGTCTCCGTTCGTTGGCACCTTCTATCGCTCACCGTCACCCGACAGCGGACCCTTCGTCGAGGTCGGTTCGGTGGTGAAGCCTGGCCAAGCGCTTTGCATCGTCGAGGCCATGAAGCTCATGAACGAGATCGAGTCCGAGCACGGCGGTACGGTCGTCGAGATCCTGGTCGAAAACGGTACCAGTGTGGAGTTCGGTCAGAAGTTGTTCAAGTTGAAGCAGGGCTGAGCCCGTTCGGGAAGACGCACGTCTTCCTTGCCTGTTCCCTTCGCGCACCCGAGCAGTCCTCGATGTTCAAGAAAGTACTCATCGCCAATCGCGGAGAAATTGCCATCCGCATCATTCGCGCCTGCCGCGAGCTCGGCATCGCCACGGTGGCCGTGCACTCCGAGGCCGACGCGGGGGCCCTGCACGTACGCTTTGCCGATCAAGCGATTTGCATCGGGCCTGCCTCCGCTTCCGCGAGCTACCTGCACATCCCCAACTTGATCAGTGCCGCCGAGGTGACTGCGGCAGACGCGATCCATCCGGGCTACGGTTTCTTGTCCGAGAGTTCACACTTCGCGCAGGTCGTCGAGAAGTGCGGACTGCATTTCATTGGACCCACCTCCGCAGCCATGGAGCTGTGGGGTGACAAGGTTCGCGCTCGCGAAGCAGCTATCAAGTTCGGGTTGCCGCTCTTGCCGGGTACGGGCGCACTCGAGAACGTCAGTCACGCCGAAGCAGAGGCGCGGCGCATCGGTTTTCCCGTCATGATCAAGGCGCGCGGAGGCGGTGGCGGCCGCGGCATGCGCATGGTGCACTCCGAAGCCGACGTGCGACGCGCCTTCGAGAGCGCGACCGCCGAGGCCTCGAGCGCCTTCAAGAACCCAGAGCTCTACCTCGAACGACTGTTGCTCAGGCCTCGCCACATCGAGTTTCAGGCGCTCGCCGACAAACACGGGCAGGCCTGGACCTTCGGTGAACGCGAGTGTTCTCTGCAGCGCCGCAACCAAAAGCTCATCGAAGAGTCTCCCAGCCCCGCGATGACGCCCGAGCTCAGGGCGGAGATGGGTGAAACGATCCGGCGCGCGTTGCTCGAGACCGGCTACACCGGCCTCGGCACGCTCGAGTTCTTGATGGACGAGGATCGCAAGCTCTACTTCATGGAGATGAACACGCGCGTGCAGGTGGAACACCCGGTCACCGAAATGGTGACGGGGGTCGATCTGGTGATCCAACAAATCCGCGCAGCCGCTGGCGAAAAACTCTCGCTGCCGGACACGCGTCCCTGGAAGTTTCGCGGACACGCGATCGAGTGCCGCGTGATGGCGGAGGATCCGGACACGTTCGCTCCCTGGCCCGGCAAGATCACGGAGTATCACGCGCCGGGCGGCACCGGCGTCCGCGTCGACTCGGGCGTCTACGGAGGCTGGACGGTACCGAGCGTGTATGATTCGCTGTTGTCGAAGGTGATCGTCCACGCCCCCACGCGCGAGCAAGCTTTGGTGCGCATGGGACGAGCGCTCGACGAGTACATCATCGGCGGCATTCGCACGAACATCGCCCTTCACAAGTACCTGCTCGTAGACCACGAAGTGCGCGCCGGCACCATGACCACCCGCACCATGGAACGCATCCAAGCCGAGCGCCTAGAGCGTGTCAGGCAAACCAAGGGTTGAGCCCCCGAGCGCCAAGCTGCGGCAGCGCCGCCAGAATCGCGCTACAACGTGCCTGTGGACGATCTCGTGCCGCGCGTGCTCTCGGGCGACATTCGGGCGCTCGCGCGCGTGTGTCGCTTCATCGACGACCAGCGCCCCGGCCATAGAGAGCTCCTTGCCCAGCTCTACCCCCACGCCGGGCGCGCCTGGGTGATCGGTATCACCGGTAGCCCGGGCGCCGGCAAGAGCACGCTCACCGACGCGCTCGTGGCCGATTTTCGCGAGCGCGGCTGGCGCGTCGGCGTGGTCGCGATCGATCCAACGAGTCCGTTCACCGGCGGCGCCTTCCTCGGCGACCGCATCCGACTCCAGCGCCATTTCCAGGACCCCGAGGTATTCATCCGTTCGCTCGCGACGCGCGGCGCGCTGGGCGGGCTCTCGCGCACGACCCAAGACACCATCGTCGCCGTCGCGGCCTGGCACGCCGATGTCGTGCTGGTCGAAACCGTGGGGGTGGGGCAAGACGAAGTGGACATCGCGGGAGCGTCGGATACGACGTGCGTGGTGGTCGCTCCCGGCATGGGCGACGACATCCAGGCGACGAAGGCTGGGATTCTCGAATCGGCCGATGTCTTCGTCGTCAACAAGGCCGACCGCGATGGCGCCGACGCTGCGGTCCGCGACCTCGAAACGATGCTTGCCCTAGGCGCCGCGCTCGAACGATCGAGCACCGCCGCCGCGCCGACGAGCTTCGGGGGGCACGGGGGCAGCACGGGGCTCGTCCGCGAGGCAGCGACAGCTTGGGTACCGCCAATCGTACGCTCGGTCGCTATTCAGAATGCGGGAATCGCCGAACTCGCCGGAGCGATCGACCGGCACCGCGAGCATTTGGAAGCGAGCGGAGAAGCACGGCAGCGCCGGCGTCGCCGCCACGAGCTGATGCTGAGAACCATGCTGCACGAGCGCTGGGTCCTGGCATTCTCCCGTGGATTGGACGGAGAACTCGCGCGCATACTCGATCGGATCGGGTCCGGCGAACTCGACCCATACTCCGCGCTGGAGCTCTTGGTGCAGCGTTTCCCACCGCCGGTGTAGTGAAGCTCCGCGTGACGGGGGGCGAGCGCGTAGCGGCCCGCCAATGGTCTCCGTTACCGGTCACCAGTCCACGGAGTCGAGGTAAATAGGTCCGGTGTAGATGGCGTTCGAGCCGCCTCCGACGCTGATTTTGAGCCCCAGCGTGGTCACGAGCGTTGCGTCGAACCCGGCGTCGATCGATCCGGGATCGGAGGCTTCACCGACCACGAGCTCCACGAGCGTCCACTCGTCAGGCGCTGCGTTGACCCAGGCACCGTACTGCGAGCGCCAGTGCTCGTCTTTGACGAACAGCTGAAACCCGTTCGGATGTTCGGGATCGCCGACCGCTTGCGCCGGCGCGTAGACCCAAGCGCTAACCTTGTGGTGAGCGAGTTCGACGTTCGGCTGTTGTCGCAAGTCGATCCAGACTTCGGCGGCAGCGAGCTCGGGCTTCGAGCCATCCAGGTCCAGATCGAGCTCCAGCGAATGGCGACCGCGCCGCGCCATCGAGGTCGAACGATCCAAGCCGACGACCGCGGAGGGCTTTTCGGAAGTCGTCAAGAAGCCGTGGGCCTCATCCTCGAACTCGAGGCGGCCATGGCCCCACGGTGGGTACAGCCACGCATACGTTGCCGCGGCGACGAGCGCGGCAGTCGCGCCGAGCAGCGTCACGAGTCGCGCCCGGAGCGCTGCTCCGTGTTGGCCCGATCGACCCCGCGCGAGGGCGGCGAGCGCTTCGATCCGCTTCCGGTGCGGCGGCAGGTCGAGGGCGTGACCGACTTCGAGGCGCCCGGCGATGTGTCCAAACAGCTCTTCCAGCGCGAAGCTCGAGCTGCCGTCGACCGTGACGCGAGCCTGCGAGGCCGGCAGGCGCTTCGCACTCAGCCCGTCGAGCAGCACGGTGGCGACGAAGCTGGGCGAGCCCGCTTCTGGCTCATCAGCACCGCCGAACTCGCGGCTTTGCGGCTGGTTCGAGTACTTCGACAAGATCTTGATCGTCACCGGTGCGCGTGCGGCCAGCGATACCGTCCGCGCGGAAGGTGGATCGGCTGCGTGCGCGTGCGAGCTCGAGCCGATGTCCGCGGCGTCCAAGCCGATCACGTCGCACAGCAGCGTCAGGAAGGTACCTGCGAACTCTGCGTCTTGCACGCTGTGCGCGACCAGGACTTTCACTGCGTCTGGCCGTCCTTTTCCAGGGAAAGGTCGTGCTGGAGCACGAGCCGCGGATCATCGCAGATGTGCCGGAAATCTGCCGCGGTGGGGTGTGCCGGGTAGGGGACGAAGCAATGATCGATCCCGGCGTTGCGCCATGCGAGCGCGTAAGCGATGCGCGACGCGCTCGGGCTTGCGATGAGCGGCTCGAAGAAGTTCTTGCTGAACCAATTCGGCGGTGTGAGCTCGCTCAAGCCGTCGCGGATGCCGAACTCCGTCAGCGCCGCTATCTTGTGATGGGCGGAAGCGGCAGCTACCGTGGCGCTGACCGCGCGCACCAGACTCGCGACGTCCGTGTCGTAGTAGTGGTCGACACCCATCACGTCGACGTAAGCATCGCCCGGGTAGCGAAACAAGTAGTCTCGAGCTGTCTCGAGGTCTGCGCCACCCGGCGAGAACGCGAACAACAAGTGCACGAAGCCGCGTTCATTCCTCAAGTAGTCGACCGTGAAGCGCCACAGCGAGACGTAGTCGGCATCGGTCGTGTGGTCCTTACCCCACCAGAACCAGTTGCCGGTGTGCTCGTGAAATGGGCGGAAAATGATGGGGATCAGCGCGCCGTCGTCGCCGCGGCACGACTCCAAGAAGTCGGCGACGCGGTCGAGGTAGCGCCGGTACACGGTGTGGTGGGTGCCTCCCGGCACGATTGCCGCTACGGCGGGAGTGGTATCCCAGGCGTCTCCCCGAGTGACGGGATTGTCGATATGCCAGCTCAGCGTATTGATGCCGCCGCGGCGGTGCGCTTCTCGGATCCGCTGTCGCATCAGGTCGAACTTGACGCCGTCGCCGTTCTCCGAAGCACCATTTTCGATGCGAAACACGTCCCAGCCATAGACGGCAGGATGGCTGCCGCACACGCTCTTGACGTCCGAGCGGTCCGCATCCTCGGCCCAGCCGACACCGTAGGCCGTGCCGTCTTCGTGCCCAAGCGCGAAGCTCCCGCTCGCAGCTAGCCGTTCGAGGGTGCTGCGCAAGCGGGCCACGGCCGCGCGAGTGGCCTCTCCGCTGGCAGCCAGCTCTGGGGGCCGAGGAGCAGTGGTGCTCGCGGCACCCTCCCGCCGATCGGGTTCGGCGAGCCGGAGATCGGGGCGGGGAGCCGCGCTCGCACACGCCAGCGTGCACGCCGCGACGCCCGCCAGCTGAACCTCGAAGAGCAGCGGCAGGCCAAACCCGTGCGCGGCACTCGCAGAACTATTTAGAATCATTAGGCTTTTCGCCTCGTTGTCGCGACCTTGGGCTTGGCTGATGGCTTGGGCTTGGCTGATGGCTTGGGCTTGGCTGATGGCTTGGCCTTCGCCACTGGCTTGCGCTTTGGAGTGGAGGCTTGGGCGGGCGCGGTCCTGCCCCGCAGCCTCGGCGCCTTGCGCCCGACGCTCTCCGCTTCGAAGGCAGACGGGCAACGCTTATTGACGCTGCAGCTGACGCAGGCCGGACGGATCGCGGTGCACACTCGCCGCCCGTGGAAGATCAGTGTGTGCGAGAGAATGTCCCAGTGGCGCCGGGGCGTGAGCAGCATCAAGTCGGGCTCGATCTTGTCGGGGGTCGTCTGCTCGGTCCAACCGAGTCGTTGGCTGATGCGCTGCACGTGAGTGTCGACCACCACACCCTCGGGCTTGCCGAAGGCGACCCCGAGCACGACGTTCGCCGTCTTGCGACCGACGCCTGGCAGCGCGACGAGTTCAGCGAGCGTTTGAGGGACCTGGCCGCCGTGATCTGCCACCAGCTTTTTCGAAAGCCCGATCAAGCTCTTGGTTTTCTGTCGAAACATGCCGAGCTTGCCCAGCAGCTGCTCCACCACGGCTGGATCGGCTTGGCTGAGCTCGCCGGGTGTCGGAAAGCGGTGGAACAGCTCGGGCGTCACCTTGTTGACGGCGACGTCAGTGCTCTGAGCGCTCAGCACCGTCGCGACGACGAGCTCGAAGGGGCTCTTGTGGTCGAGCTCGCAGTGGGCATCTGGATGCGCACGCCTGAGTTCTCGGAACGTGATGGCGAAGGCGTGGCGAGCCTCCGTGCGGGTGGGCTTCGGCCCGGGCAGGGCTTCAGTCGTCACCCGGTTCCTCGACACCCCCGGTATCTTCAGGCGAGTCTGCTCCGTCGCTGGCTACGCTGTCGGCTCCCTCGCTGGCAGCGTCGCTGTCCAGGTCGCCCTCGGCGTCCGACCGCTCCGAGGCGTCGTCTGAGCTGACGCCATCCACTCCGTCCAGATCGTCGGGGTCGCGTTCCACCGACTCCATCGCTACCACCCGTTCGTCCTTCTCGACGTTCATCACGCGCACGCCCTGGGCGTTGCGCCCGGTAAGGCGGATCTCGTCGACGCGCGTTCGGATGGTTTGACCACGGTCGGTGATGAGCACGACCTCGTCTTCCGGCTTTACCATCGAGATGCCGATGACGGGGCCGTTACGCTCGCTCGCGTCGATCAGGATGACGCCCTTGCCGCCGCGATTCTGAGCACGAAACTCCTCGAGCTCCGTGCGTTTACCGAAACCGCGCTCGCAGATCGCCAGTACCTGGTTGCGCTCGGGCTCGGTGTAGGCGAGCCCCACGACTTGATCGGTGTCTTCCAGCTCGATGGCTTTGACGCCGCCGGTGTTGCGGCCCATCGCACGCACCTGCTCTTCGTGGAAGCGGATGCTCTTACCGAGCTTGGTCGCGATCAAAAGCTCCTTGGTGCCGTCGGTGACGGCCGCAGTGAGCAGCTTGTCGTCGTCAGCGATCTTCACGCCAATGATGCCTTTGTCGCGGAAATTCTGATAGTCGAGCACGGGGGTCTTTTTGATTTGGCCCCCGCGCGTCAGGGTGATCACGAAAAGGCCTTCCTCGAACCCAACCACCTTGGTGATGGCGGCGATACGTTCACCTTCCTCGAGACCGATGAAGTTGACGATGGCTCTGCCTTTCGCATTCCGGGCGGCCTGCGGCACCTCGTACACCTTCTTGACGTAGAGCTTGCCGCGGTCGCTGAAGAAGAACACGTAAGCATGCGTGGACGAGACGAAGAGCTGGTTGATGAAGTCGTCGTCGCGAGCATCCATGCCGCTCGAGCCCTTGCCGCCCCGCTTCTGCGCCTTGTACGTGGAGAACGGCGTGCGCTTGATGTAGCCCTCGTGCGAGATCGTGACGACCATGTCCTCTTCCTGGATCAGGTCTTCGATCTGAATCTCGGCCTCGTTGTCGAGGATCTCGGTACGACGCGGCTCGCCGTGCGCCTCTTTCACCTTTTCGAGCTCTTCGACGATGACCTGCATCAAGAGGGACTCATCCGCCAAAATTGCGCGCATATTGGCGATCTTGTCGGAAAGCTCACCGTACTCAGCGGCGAGTTTCTCTTGCTCGAGGCCGGTCAGGCGCGACAGCCGCATTTCCAGGATGGCCTTGGCTTGTCGCTCGCTCAACCGGTACTCGGGCCGCTCGCGAGCCGCTAGAACCTCGCTCTCGGGACGCCCTGCACGCAGCACGAACTGCTCGAGGCCTTTGAGCGGCAGGTCCATCAAACGCTCTTTCGCCACGTCGGGGTCGGGAGACTGGCGAATGGTCTTGATCACCAAGTCGACCTCGGTGATCGCCATACCCAGGCCTTCGACGAGCTCGCGCTGAGCTTCCGCCTGGCTCAGCTCGAAGCGCGTGCGCCGGCTCACGACCTCGCGCCGGTGCTCGATGAACACGAGCAAGGTCTGCTTCAGATCGAGTACTTCGGGTCGGCCGTTGACGATCGAAAGGTTGATGATGCCGAACGACGATTGCATGTCCGTCAGTCGGAACAGGTGGTTCAACACCACCTGCGGGAACACGTCCTTCTTGAGCTCGATCACCAGGCGCATGCCATCGCGGTCGCTCTCGTCTCTGGCTTCGCGGATCCCTTCGATGCGCTTGTCACGCATCAGTTCGCCGATCTTGGCGTGCAGGCGTGCCTTGTTCACCTGATAGGGAAGCTCGGTGACCACGATCTGTTCACGATCGCTGTTCGGGACCTTCTCGACCTCGGTGCGAGCCCGCATGACGACGCTGCCGCGTCCCGTGCGATACGCCTGGTAGATGCCGGCCCGTCCGAAAATCTGCCCGGCAGTCGGGAAGTCGGGGCCGGGAATCAGGGACAGTAGGCTTTCGACCGGCAGGTTCGGATCACGAATCAGCGCGATGGTGCCGTCGACGATTTCGATCAAGTTGTGCGGCGGAATGTTGGTGGCCATGCCGACTGCGATGCCGCCGGAACCATTGACCAGCAGGTGCGGGAAGCGGGCCGGCAGCACCACGGGTTCTTCGCGCGACTCGTCGAAGTTCGGGGTGAAGTCGACCGTCTGCTTCTCGATATCCGTGAGCAGCTCCATCGAGATGCGCGCCAGGCGGCACTCGGTGTAGCGGTAGGCTGCAGCCGGGTCTCCGTCGACGGAGCCGAAGTTGCCCTGCCCGTCGACGAGCATGTGGCGCATCGAAAAATCTTGAGCCATGCGCACGAGTGCGTCGTAGACGCTCGCGTCGCCGTGCGGATGGAAGTTGCCCAGCACCTCGCCCACGACCTTGGCGCATTTGCTGTATGACGTGCCCGGAGTCAGGTTCAGCCCCCGCATCGCGTAGAGGATGCGCCGGTGCACGGGCTTCAGGCCGTCTCGGGCATCCGGGATGGCGCGACCAATGATGACGCTCATCGCGTAGTCGAGGTACGACGTACGCATCTCGTCCTGGATGCTGATCGGTTGCTCTTGGGGGTTCTGGGACGTCGGATCGTCTTGCATGTTCGTAGCTATCTTGGCTCTCGGATCTCTCGGATCGGTCGGGTTTGTCGCGCCCCTGCGGGTGCCGTTCGCGGCCTCTCGGGTGTCACTTTGCCGCCTTCAGCAGCCGTCGCCGTCCTCTTCGGCTACCCCAGACTTGGTGGGGCAGCAACACTCTGGCCGCGAATGCTTTTGCGCCTCTAAATATTTGTAATTATTGGATAAAAAAGTGAGAAACGCGACTTGCGGCGGTGCGTCAACGACTTCGTGCAATCAGCTGCCACGAGAGCGCCAGCACCACGAAGAACAGCAGGGCCAAAAGCCAGTGGATCAGCGGGCGAGGGGCGGCGTTCTGTTTCTCGAGCAGCCGCACTCTGGCTTGCACTTCGACGAGCGCGGCTTCGAGCGCACTCAGGCGTTTGTGTACTTCTGCATGGAGTTCGTCTTCGGGGCTCGGGCCCGAGAGCAGAGTATCGGCGCTCTCCGAAACCTCGGGCGGACCAGGATGGCTCGACTGCGCTTCGAAGGAGGTCTGAGTATCGTGGATCGATTCGAGAGCCTCGCGCGCAACCGGGGCCGTGGGCGTCCGCCGGTCAGCCATAGCGCCGCCTCATAGCGTGGTGAATCTGCGATTCGCCACACAAAATCAACAACGCTTTCCTGATCTCAATAGGATTCCAGACCCCGAAAATTGCGCGGCCTCGTAGAGGCTGGACCGCGCAATTCTCGGGGCGAATCATGGAGACGGGACACTAGAAGAAGTTGCCGATGGTAAATTCGAAGACCTTCGATTCCTCGTAAGGAAGTGGCTTGAACGGGAAGCCGTACTCGAAGCGCAACGGGCCGAGTGGTGAGAACCAGCGCAGACCGAAGCCCCAGCTGGTACGCATGGTTTTGATGAAGAAATCAGGCGGGCAAGGGCTGACTTCGGGATAGAGCGCGGCGCCGCCGGCAGCGTCGCAGTAGTTGCCCTCGAGGTTCCAGGCATTGCCCGCGTCGGTGAAAATCACGCCGCGCACGCCCACGTCCTCGATGATCGGGAATTCGAGCTCGAGGTTCTGAAAGTACATGGCGTTGCCACCGATGTTCGCACCGTCGGTGCGCGGGCTCGAGTTCGGGTCGGTGGAGTTGAGCAGCGGCATACGCGGGCCGATAGTGCGGAAGCGGAACCCGCGCACGTCGAGAATACCGCCCAGGAAGAAGCGCGCGAAGATCGGCACACCCTCTGGGTTCGGGCTCGTGACCAGGCCTGCCTCTGTGTTCAGCTTCAGCACCAAGCCAGCGAACAGCGGATAGTAGAAGCGGCCGACCCAGCGATTGCGGATGAACTCGTTCTCCGATCCGAGCGCTGAGGCGGCCCACTCGCTCGAGAGCGAGAGGTACACACCAGCGGTGGGGAAGAGACGGTTGTCGCGGGTGTCGTAGCTCATGCCGGGACGGATGCTCGAGGTGAGCCCGTCGTTGAACAGGTTCGCCAGCGGCAACTGCGAGAACACGCTGTTGCGGCTCGAGGTTCCGCCGAGCAACGTCGGTTGAGGCTGCGTGGAGACCTCGTCTTGCGTTAGCGTATACGAGACGGTCGCATTCAGCTCGGGCTCGGAGAGCGGATAGCCGAGGGTGAGCGCGCCACCGCGGCTGCGCTGAGAGAAGTCGGTATAGCGTCGCAGTTGGTCGAACAGATCGGCGCTGAGCGAAAAGCGGCTCTCTAGGAAATAAGGCTCGACGAAGCGCAGGTTGACCAACTGTCGCAAGCTCGACACCTGGGCTTGCAGCGACAGGCTCTGGCCGTTGCCGAACAGGTTCGCTTGCTGGATCTGGGCCGTGGCGATGAAGTTCTCGATGCTCGAGAAGCCGGCACCCACTTGAAAGGTCCCGGTGGGGCGTTCGCCAACTTCGATGTACACGACCAGTTTGTTCGGATCGGAACCTTCTTCGGTGGAAATGTCGACGCGCTCGAAGTAGCCGAGGGCCGTCACCCGACGGCGCGAGTTTTCGAGCTTGGTTTCGCTGAAGAGCTCGCCTTCCTGAACCTCGAGCTCGCGTCGAATCACGCGATCGCGGGTCTTGGTGTTGCCGCGTACCTCGATGCGTTCGAACCTGACCGGTGGCCCGCGCATGATGGGAACGATGATGTCGACTTCGTTCCGCTTGGGGTCGAGCTTGGTTTCCGGGTTGGCCTCGACGTTGGCGAAGCCTTCGTCGCGATACAGGGTGCGGACCGCGGCCAGATCTTCCAGCAGTTCCGCGCGATTGAAGTAGTCGCCGGTCTCGGCGCGGATCATCATTCTGAGGGCGCGCCGCCCACCTACCGGGTCGACCTCTTGCCCGCTCACGCCGCGTTCGTAGATGCGCAGCTGGCGAATGCGAAAGCGAGGTCCCTCGTTGATCGTTATCGAGATCTCGATGCCCGCGCGATCCGGCGTCAGCATGATGCGCGGGGTGTTGATCGAGACCTGCAAGAAGCCGCGGTCGTAGTAGAGGCCGCTGATCACGGCGATGTCGCGCTCGAAGGCGTCCTGACGGAACGGACCGCCGGAGCCGAAGGCGAAGAAGCCGGCATTCCCCGTGAACATCGAAGCCCTCAGCTCGCTGGTCGAGATGGCTTCGTTGCCGATGAACGTGATGCGTCGCACGCTCACCTGATTGTGCTCGGTGATCTTGAACTTGACGGTGACTTCGTTGTCTCGCTCGGGCAATAGCTCGCTGTCAGCTTCGGCCAGGAAGTAGCCGTGCTCGGCGTACATGTCGCGGATCTTCTGGATGCTGCGCTGAATCGCCGGACGGCTCAGGATCGAGTTTTCCTTGGTTTCGATGGCCTCGGTCAGGTCTTCGGTTTCGATCGAGACGTTGCCCTCGAAGATCACCTTGGCGATGTTCGGCCGCTCTCTGACGAAGAAGCGCAGCACGACGCCGGTGTCTACGCGCTTGAGGTCGACTTGAATGTCGTCGAAGAAGCCGGAGTTGTAGAGCTCGCGCACGTCCGCGGTGAGCTCTTCGGGTTGAAAGGTCTCGCCCACGCGCTCACGCAGGTACGAGCGCACGTCGCGGCTCGAAATGCGGCGGTTGCCCGCGACGTTGATCTCGCTGATGAGTTGGCCGCGTGCCTGTTCGGCTTCGCCCGGCGGTAGACGCGGCAGCACCACGTTGGTCGGCGGCAAGCCGCCCGCTCGGTCGCTGCTGGTATCCGCCCCCGCAGGCGCAGCCGTCGGCGTGGCTTCGCCCGTGTTGGGTGGGTCGCCTGCTTTCGGTGCGTCAGCAGGCGCGGGGTCAGCAGGCGCGGGGTCGGCGGGTGCCGGCTCGGCCGCAGGTTGCGCCAGCGCATGCCCGGCGGTTCCGAGCACAAACAGCAACACGCAGCAGAGGCCCGCGGCCCAGCGCCGGAGCGTCAGCAGGACAACCAGCATCGAGGCGTTGAGCAGCAGGCGCGCACGCGGGCTCTTAGGTGGAGGGCCTGACAATGTTGAAGGGGAAGGGGCACGGGGCTTGGTTGCCGGTCGGAAAGCGATAACCCGCCAGGCGTTAGCCCAGAGCGAGCCTTAGCTCAAGCAGTGAGCCTGAATTTCCGGCTTTTGCGGCGGGGCGCACCATACGTCAGCGTCTTCTCTCGTGCGTATAAAATCTGGGCGGCCCAAGGTCGCTCGGCCCGCTGGTCAGCACGTCAGACGTCGAGGGCCTCCGCCTCCTCGGCCCGATCCATGATGAAGTGGAAGCGGGCCGCCGGGTCGCGGCCCATCAGCTCGTTGATCACGCGATCCGTCTCGAGGGCGTCCTGAATCGAAACCTGCAACAAGCGGCGCGTTCTGGGATTCAGGGTCGTGTCCCAGAGTACCTTGGGCATCATCTCGCCGAGGCCCTTGAAACGAGTGACTTCGGACTTGCCCGTGTGCTTGGCCAGGATGCGCGTCTTGTCGGCGTCATCAGCCGCCCAGTAGGTCTCTTTGCCGATGTCGATGCGATACAGCGGGGGTACGCCCACGAACACTTTGTTCTGTCGGATCAGCTCAGGAAAGTGCCGGAAGAAGAAGGTCAAGAGCAGCGTCGTGATGTGGTGCCCGTCCGAGTCGGCATCTGCCAAGAGGATGATGCGGTGGTAGCGGAGCTTGTCGACGTCACAGTCCTTGCCGAAGCCGCAACCGAGCGCCGTTACCAGGTCGGCGAGTTCCTTGTTTTCGAGCACCTTGTTCAGGGCCATGGCTTCGGTGTTGAGCACCTTGCCGCGGAGCGGGAGCACGGCTTGTAGCGAGCGATCCCGACCCTGTTTGGCGGAGCCACCGGCGGAATCGCCTTCGACGATGAACAGCTCCGTGGCATTGCGATCGGTAGACGTGCAGTCGCTCAACTTGCCGGGCAACGTCAGCCGACCGCTCGTGGCAGTCTTGCGGCTCACTGCGGCCGAGGCGGCGCGTGAGGCCTCGCGCGCCCGGGCGGCGAGCACTACGCGCATCACGATCTGCTCCGCCAAGCTGCGATTGGAGTTCAGCCATTGCTCGAGCGCCGGGCGCACTGCCCCATCGACCACGGACTGCATTTCGGGGTTGTTCAGGCGATCCTTGGTCTGCCCCTGAAACTGAGGTTCCGGAATGAAGACGCTCAAGACCCCGACGATGCCCTCGCGAATGTCTTCGCCGGTGATGCTGACGCCGCGCTGGCCGAGCTTGTGCGTGTCGATGAAATTGCGCACCGCTTTGGTCAGGCCGGCGCGAAGCCCGTTCTCGTGAGTGCCGCCCGACGCCGTCGGGATGCCGTTCACGAAGCTCTGCAGGTACTCATCCGTCGCTTCGCTCCACCTCAAAGCCATTTCGATGCGAGCGTCGCCGTCCTTGAACAACAAGAACGCTTTGTCGTGCACCGGTTTGCTCTTGCGCGTGTCGAGCAAGCGTTCGAGGTAGTCGGCGATGCCTTCGGCGTGGTGGAAGGTCTCTTTCCCCTGATTCGGCTCGTCGACGAAATGGATCTTGAGACCCTTGTGGATGTAGCTCGCCACTTCGAGCCGCTCGCGAATGGTGATCGCGTTGAAGTCGGTCTTCGGGAAGATGGTCGGGTCGGGGTGAAAAAACACGTCCGTCCCCGTCCCGCGCGCCGCGCCGACCTTGGTCAGCTTGCCCTTGGCCACGCCGCGAGCAAACTCCATCTGCCACTGCTTGCCGTCGCGCTTGACCGAAACCACCAGGCGTGCGGAGAGGGCGTTCACGACGGAAGCACCCACGCCGTGAAGCCCGCCAGCGGTCTTGTAGTTGTCGCCGCTGAACTTGCCACCCGCGTGCAGCGTGGAGAAAATCAGCTCCAGCGCCGACCGCTTGTGTTTGGGATGCATGTCCACGGGAACCCCGCGGCCGTTGTCCGACACGGTGACTGAGCGTCCGTCGGCGTGCAGCGTGACGGTGATTTCCGAAGCGTACCCGTTCATCGCTTCGTCGACGGCGTTGTCCACGAGCTCCCACACCAGGTGGTGGAGGCCCGCGCTACCCACGCCGCCGATGTACATGCCCGGCCGTTTGCGCACGGGCTCGAGCCCCTCGAGTACGGTGATGTCTTTGGCTGTATAGTTGGAGCTCGCCATATCAACCCTCCTCGAACGGTTCCGGGGCCGCCGCGGGGGGCAACACGATGGAGACGAACTGCCCGCGCGTGATCACCTCGCGCCCCTTGCCGCCACGGCTGGTAGCCTCGTACTTCGTCGACGAGATCTTCTGTTCTCCGCCCATCGAGGTCTTCACGACCAGACTGTCGCGATCACCTTCTGCGGCGTGGATGCCCAGCAGTTTGTCTGCGTCGCCCAGCTTCATCAGCACCACGCCCTTGCCGGGCCCCGCCAGGTAGTTGACCTCTTGAATGCCGCACAAGAGCGCCCGGCGTTGCTGTGACACCACGATCAGCGTCTCGCTGCCGTGGACGGCCTGGACCCCAACCACGCTTTCACCCTTCGCGGGACGGGCGAAGCGACGCCCGCTGCGCGTGCTCGGCTCCCGAAACGGAGACAGCCCGAAGGTCAGACCAAAGCCGTCGCTGGTGGCCGCCACCGCGTAGGTTTCTGGGAAATAGCCCTCGCGCTCGTCGATGTTGCCGGTGATTCGCTCGTCCAGAGAGAGGGCGGTCAGGATGCGTTCGCCATCCTTGAGCTTGAAAAGCTTCTGGATCGGTTCGCCGTAGCCGGTGGTGGCCGGCACGTCGATGATGCGGCACGTGTAGACCGTACCGAAGTTCGAGAAGAAGGCGATGGTCGCCCGCGTGGAACCAGCCTGCACCGTGAGTACCTGATCTCCTTCGCGCAGCCGCGTATTCGAAGGATCTTTGATCTCGCGCTGCCGCTTCACCCAGCCGTCTTGGGTGAGCAGCACGTGATTGTCTTCGGCGACGATCAAGTCTTCTGCCGAGAACTCCGGTTCTTCGTCGATGGCTTCGATCAGCGTGCGCCGTTTGCTCGCCTTGCCGAAACCTTGCGCAAGTTCCGTGAGCTCGCTCTTCACGATGTTCCAGCGGCCGGTGCCCTCCGCTTCGCCGAGCAAGCGCTGGATCTCTTTGGCGCGTTTCCGTTTCTCTTTTAGCTCCTTCTGGATCACCAGGATTTCGAGCTTCGCCAAGCGGTAGAGCTTCAGCTCCAAGATGGCGTCCGTCTGCTCGTCGTCGAGCTTGAAGCGGGCCATGATTTTCTGCGCGGCATCCGCCTTGCCGTCGGACGCGCGGATGATCTTCAGGATCTGGTCGAGCGCGTCGAAGACCGTCGCGAAGCCGTCGAGGATGTGGATGCGCTTCTCGAGGGCCCTGAGCTCGTGCCCCAGCCGGTTCGTGACGACGTCCAGCCGAAAGTGCAGGAAGTGCCACAAGATCGAGCCCAGATCGAGCCGCTCGGGGCGCCCGATCTCGGGATTCTCGGTGGGAACCAGGCACGTCATGTTGACGGCGAAGTTGGTCTGCAGCGGCGTGTTCTTGCACAGGTACGCCATCACCTTGTCGACTTCGGCGTCCTTCTTGAGGTCGAGCTCGATGGCGACGTCATCGGAGGAGACGTCTCGCACGTCGGTGATGAGCGGCATCTTGCGCGAGGTGACCACCTCCGCAATGCGCTCGACCAAAACAGCCTTGTTCACCCCGTAAGGAATCGAGGTGATCACGACTTTGTTGCCACCTCGCGTAGCGCCGCCTGCCTCCCAGGTTCCGCGCACCTTCAGCGTTCCGTGCCCGGTCTCGTACACCTGCTTGATCTCGTCGCTGGTGGAGACGAGCTGCCCGCCCGTGGGAAAGTCCGGCCCCTTGACGGTGCGGCACAGCTCGCGCGAGCTCAGCTCTTTGCCGGCGACCAGCGCGTCGAGCAAGCGTAACGCCGCGGTCAGCACCTCTTCCGGGTTGTGCGGCGGAATGTTGGTGGCCATGCCGACCGCGATGCCCGACGCCCCATTGATCAATAGGTTGGGGAGCTTCGCGGGCAGTACGACGGGCTCCGTCCTGGTGCCGTCGTAGTTCGGGCGAAAATGCACCGTCGACTGCCCGAGCTCTCCCAAAAGCTCGCCCGCCGCGGGCGTCAGCCGACACTCCGTGTAACGCATCGCCGCGGCCGGGTCGCCGTCGAGTGAGCCGAAGTTGCCGGAACCGTCGACCAGCACGACGCGCAGGCTGAAGGGTTGCGCAATGCGCACCAGCGCGTCGTAGATGGACGAGTCTCCGTGCGGGTGGAAATTGCCCATCACGTCGCCGACGACTTTGGCGCACTTGCGATGCTTTGCGTCCGCCGTCAGGCGCTGTTGCCACATCGTGTACAAGATGCGCCGCTGAACGGGCTTCAGGCCGTCCCTCACGTCGGGCAGCGCGCGGCTCGTGATCACGCTGAGCGCGTAGTTCAGATACCTGGTCTGCGTGATCTCGTGCAGCGGCACCAGCTCCGCCGGAACCGCCATGGCGTCGTCCGCCTGTGACGAGGCCTTCGAGCGGCGGCCTCGGGGCGGCGGCGATCCGTTGGAATCGGAGGTTTTCTTGGTTTTGGTCTTGCGGCTAGCCAACCACTAACTCCTGAGCGTGCCGAGTCCCCCCGTCGGCAGCGCCGTCGGCCGGGAGTACGTGCTACCAGTTTCGGGCAGGCAGCCGCCAGCTTTTGGATGCGTTCATGGGGACGATGTCGGGCGAGCCGGGGGCTGCCCGCCACCGGGTGGTAGTTTCTCCGGCGTGGCTGGTCAAGCTGCCATGGCTGGGCAATGATCGAGCGGTGGCGCGCGTGGCCCTCGTCTGCCTGCTGTGGGTTCTTGGCTTTGGCCCCGCGGCTTGCCGCTGCGCCGACCGGCCCGACTCCGGGCCGGAGCTCGCCTGCGAGCAGAAGGGTACGGTCTACCTGGCGGACAAAGTGCGGGTAGGCGCGCGCGAAGTCTCGGTTCGGGCCGTCCACGGGGGCTGTGCGCCCTGTCCCGCGCTGGCCAAGGGCGCCGGGGCCGGGGACAAATGTTCGCTCCACCGGGTGTGCGCTGAAAGCTGCTGCGCCTGCCCCGGGAGCCGCCGGTCCTTCACGGCGACCGCTTGCACGGGCAGCGAGTGTGCGACCGGAGCCGTCGCTTGCCAGACCGCGCTCAGCCGCTTCGGGACCGAGCTCTGTGGCGGCTGAGATCGGGCGCTAGCCCCGAAAGTCGTTGATGTCGATGCCGTGCTTCTTCATCCAGCGATGGATCTGCATGCGCGCCTTGCCGAGCTCACGGCCGACGGCGGCGACGTTACCCTGGTGGCGTTGGAGGAGCTCGCGCAACTGAGCGGCCCCAGGATCGCCGAGCGCGGAGCGGGAGGCTCCAGGATGGACGGGGCCGCCCGGATGGATCGGCGCGCCCGCGTGCATGGGAGCGCCGGGATGCATCGGAGCGCTCAGAGGGTCCGGGGTCGAGGGGCGCCGCTTGCCTGCCGCGCCGTAGTCGTTCATGGCGTCGCGCACCGAGTCGGGCAAAAGGTGTTCGTTCAGGATGCGGCCATCGGTGAGTGCGATGCAACGCTTGATGCACGCCTCGAGCTCTCGCACGTTGTAGGGCCATTCATAATGCAAGAGCCCGGTCATCAGCGGGAAGCTGGGGACGAGGTCGGGACGTCCGTGGCGCTCGAGGAAGGTGCGCACGAGCAAGTAGATGTCTTCTTTTCGCTCCCTGAGCGGAGGTAGAGACACCTGATATTCGTTGATGCGACCGAAAAGATCGCGGCGAAATTCACCCTCACCCTGCAGGCGCGCAAGATCTTTGTGTGTGGCGCACACCACGCGCACGTCGACGTGTTCGGGCGCCGTGGCTCCGACCGGATACACCTCGCGGTTTTGCAGCACTCTGAGCAGTTTGACCTGTGCCTGTTCGGGCATGTCGCCGATCTCGTCGAGCAAGAGCGTGCCGCCGTCGGCCGCCTTGAAAATGCCCAGCTTGTCGCGATCGGCGCCGGAGAAGGCTCCGCGCTTGTAGCCGAACAGTTCGCTCTCGATCAGGTTCTCGGGGATGGCGCCGCAGTTGAGCGCGCGGAAGGCGCCGCTTCTGCCGCTCAAGCGGTGGATTTCGCGAGCGACGACCTCTTTGCCCGTCCCGCTCTCGCCAAGTAGCAAGACCACCAGCGAGGTGCGCGCGATGCGTTCGATCTCGGCGCAGATGCGATCGATCTGAAAGCCACCTACCGCCCCGCCGGGGTCATGCGCGAGGCGCGTGAAGCCCGGTACCAGTGTGCCGTCCAACCGGTAGCGGAGCTGGGTCTGTGCGTCTTGTTCCACGAACTTGAGGATGGCGTCTCCGATGCGCACCTCGTGCATCGACTCGAGCTCGGTTTCCGTGATCAGTTCACCATCGACGATGGTGCCGTTGGTGCTGCCCAGGTCCCGGATCCACCAGCGACCCTGCGACCACTGGATTTCAGCGTGGCGCCGTGAGACTGCTTTGACGGGCAAGCGGATGTCGGCGTTGTCGTCGCGCCCGATCACCACTCTCGCTTGCTGAAATGGCCAGGCCGCTGGCAGCGAGGGAAACTCTTCGGCGTACAGCAGCACCAGGCCGGCGGCAGGACCGTGCCCGCGACTCGGGGGAGCTCCGCCGAATTGTTGCATCGCGCCCGTCGTCGGATCCGCCATACGCCGGTTTAGCGTAGCTCGCCAGGCTGCTAGCCAAAGGGTTTTTTTCGGCCCAGCTCGGGCTATAGGTGGCGCTTGGCGATTTCGGTCCAGGTACCCGCGGGTTCGAGTTCGACGTAGCTCTTCCAGTACGGGCGCGCCTTGGCAGTTTCGCCGAGCTGTTCGTACGCCATCGCGAGATTGAAGTAGGCATCCGAAAACTTCGGATCGGCTTCGATGGCTCCGCGAAACAGGGGCACGCTCTGGTTGGGTTTGCCCCGTTCGAGCATGACGTAGCCCAGGTTGTACTGGGCCTCCGGTTGGCGCGCGTCGATTTCGAGGGCCTTGCGGTACAGCTCTTCGGCAGCGTCGGGATCTTGGCGTCGGAAGCGAATGTTCCCCAGGTTCGTGTATGCGATGGCCAGCCATGGGTCGAGCCGCATGGCCTCGAGGTACAGGTTTTCTGCTTCGTCCATCGTGGCCGGGTCTTCGTCGAGCTGGCTCGCGCGTAAATAGAGCTCGTAGGCGGTGCGGGCGCGTTCGCGGCCCGCCGAGGGTCGCAGTACGCGCACTACGTCGTCGCGCAGGGACCGCACTTCGAGATCCATGACCATTTGACCGGTGAGCGGCTCGAACACCCCGTCGTGCGTACGCACCACGACGCGCTGACCGTCCGAAACGATGCGGAGCTCTTGGAGCGGTCGCGTCACCTTCGGGAGCGAACGCTTGAGCGCGCCGATCGCGCGCGTGACGTCCCTCAGTCGCACGCGTTGGTCCAGGAGCGTCTGCGCCGTGCGCAGCGCGATCAGATCGGAGAAGGTGTAGGCGCGACGTCCACGTTTGCGACCCGTGGGCGACACCACACCTGCCTTGTCCAGCGTGCGCAGGCGCCCTGGCGTCAAGCCGAGCAAGCGCGAGATTTCACTACGCGTGAACAGATCCGTGAGCGGCTCACGGTTGCTGTTGGGTTCGGCAGGGGGCTTCTCGGAAGGCGGGGGCTGCTGCTCGAGCACGCGCCCACCACCGGGGCCGAACTTCACGTGGATGATCTTCTCGTCGGGCTTCTTTCTACGACCCATCTAGGACTGCCCCAACGGAGGAAGGAAAACAGTGTACGCCACTCTACCGTCTCTTTGCGTCGCTTCTCTGCTCGGTTGCTGTTTTCTGTTTCGCCTCTGGCGAGGCGGTCTTGTGTGCGTTTCGGCGCGTGCGTGGTTTCGGTCTCGTGTGGAGCCCAGTCGTGCTCGGGCTGGTTCGGGCGCCATGTAGGTTTCGGTCTCGTGTGTATCCGCCACGCACGTGACCCAGTTCCACACGAGCCGTGCGTCACGCGGCAGTATGCCAGAAACTGAGAGTTGGTGAAGTCGGTGGCACACTTCACCCGGTTGCTTTGCGTTTACGCGGGGTCCGCGCTGGCCCGCGGTTCGCGGAGAAGTCCGTCTGTTCAGGGTTGTCGAACACGTGCGCTTCGACTTCGACGTCGATGCGTACTCCGTTGGAGTGCTGCCGGACGAACAGTTCCGCGCGAACGCGGCCAATCGGCCCACCGGCTCTGAGTTGTGCTTCCAGGCACGCGATGCGCACGGCTCGCGTGCGCGCGTGCGGATCGTTGCCGACGAGTCTCGAAACCTCATCGAGCTCGGCGTCGTCGACGCTGCCCCCCCGCGAACGCATCAGTAAGATGATGCTCGTCGAGCCATAGTAGATCGGACCTTCGGTTTCGAGACGCGTTGCACCTTCGCTGATCACGTCGGCGGACTCGAACAGTTCGCGCCAGCGGTAGTCGGTGCTGCGGTACAGCTCGACGCTGCGCTTCTCGACCAAACGCTGACCGCGCGCTTTGGTAATGCCTGGTCCGCGTCGAGGGCGCTTGCGCTGAACACGCGGAGGACTGGACTTCATGACACGTAGCTCTTCCGGAACGGAGTCCGCTTCCGGAACGGAGTCCTCGCTGATCGTACGCCGAACGCGCTCGAGATGCCCAAGTCTCGGGCACACTTTCTTTCGCGCCTTTGCTTCCTCGCCTCCTCGCCTCCGGGTTCTAGCGTAAGCGTCGCTATACTGAAGGTGTCAGAAGCATCGGCTCTCCAGCGTCCAGTCTGTCGGCGTCTATCCGAACCTGAACATTCATTTCACCGCCAAGACGCCAAGAGCGCCAAGTGCGCCAAGAGAATCTCTTTTTTTCGGCGATGAGCCGACGGCGGGCTCGCTCGCTCCCGCGGTCGGCGCTGAAAAACGCGAGATTATCGGCCTTTCTACGAGGTGCCTGTCGTGGTGGGTCGACGAACTCGGATCCTCGGTCATCCCAAGTCCAGGGCGAAAAATTCACAGGAAGGGCGGAAGAACGGAAGGGCGGCTCAGTGGCTTCCGCGAACCGCTCGTTCCAAGGATGCCAAGTTTTGCCAACTTCCTTTTCACGTTCGAAGGAGTGCTCGACTGGCTCGGGACGAGGTCCTCGTTGCTCGCGGAGCGAAACCTCAGAGACGGGGACGAGTGGTCCCTCCGTCCTGCTGAGCTTGTGTGCAAGCGAAGAACGGTAAGCCCAAGCGCACATCTCGGAACAGAGGGACAAGTTTTCGTCGGTCATCCCCAAGCCAAGTAAAAAAAATCTTGGCGTGCTTGGCGCTCTTGGCGTCTTGGCGGTTAAAGAAGCGCTACAGCGAAGGCCGGCGTTGAAGACGTGGAATGAGCTCCTGGTAGCGAGGCGTGAAGCTGTTGAGGGAGCGCCGCGGTGTGGACGCAGCGCGGGGGGGCAAGGGGGAGGGGGCTTGTAGAAAATTGGCCTCGGGCGTCGACCTTTGCGAAGCTCACCCCCGAAAGGGAACGACCATGGGATCGACCTACCAGGGCAAAGAGCGCCGACGCCACCGCATGTACATCACGCGGAACACCGAGTACCATTTTCGGGACAATCTCTGCGTCGCGGTGAAGGATCGCAAGACGAACACGTGGCTCGACGCGCACCTCGCTCTGCGTCGCAAGCTCACGGGCGGCGTGCGCGTGTTGCCCAATGGGACCGCGATTCCGATCGCCGAGCTTCCCGAGATTGGTGAGGCGCTCTACTTCAGCGACGAAGAAGGACGCGAGCTCATCACCAGCCGCCTGTGCACCGTGGACCGCCCTGCAAAGCGGGTCGTCGACACCTATCCCAAGGCGGTTTAACCCATAGCGGAACTGGACTTGTTGAACCAGTGATGCATGCGCGAAGTGGCTTGCGCGTCTCAGGTTTCGCGACGGAGTCGAAGTGCGTAGCGGTATTCGCGTGCGCGGTGCGTCATCATGATTTTGTGTGCGCGCGCCCAAAATAGAGTAGGACAGCGGCCGTTAGCACGGCAGAATCAACGCGCATCGAGACCCAAAGACAATGACTCAACCATTCGACATGAGCGAAAAGAGAGATCCGAGAGCAGTGCGGATCCTCGCCAAGAACATCTATCGTGAGTTCCGCGCGAACGGTTTTTCCGAACAGGACGTGCTCTCACTGGCGGGCGAGTTGCTCGCGCTCGTGACGCGCGAAGTGCAGGAGCAGCGCGCCGAGGAAGCTCGGCTCTAAGTTTTCTGACTGCCTTGTCGCACTGCGACGACGCTGCCCGGAGCGCAGCGCGTGTTCGCCCACGGGGCCAAGAACACGCTACTCGAGGCGGTCGTTGCGAGCAGCAGCCTAACGCAGCCCAGAGCTGCGCTCCCCGGGGGACGATTGCAGTGTGGCGGTAGCTGGCACCCTGCAGTTCGATAACTCGTGCCTGCGGCGTGTCTTTTCCCGCGCGCGCCCAGGCACACGAGTTGACACGACACCCCGGGCTCGGAAACTGTAGGCCATCCGACTGTGAACTCTCCCCCAGAAGTCGATCGCCATCCCTTCACCGTCGTCGTTAGCGAAAAGGGTGGAGCCGAACGCAGACAGACGTTCGATACCACGGAGCTCAACGTCGGTAGGGTTCAGGGGAACGAGCTCATGTTGCCGAAGGGCAACGTGTCGAAGCGACACGCTCGCCTGCTATTTCGAGACGGTCGCTTCATCGTCACCGATCTGAACAGCACCAACGGCACGTACGTGAACCGCCGTCGCATCGCGCAGGCCACGATCGTGCGCGAAGGCGATCGCATCTATATCGGCGACTTCGTGCTGCGCATCGAGCTCGGTGTGCTCGACACCTTCGATGACAAGACTGGAAGCACCGGGCGACCCAGCTTTACCAGCACGCCGGAGCGGGCTTCCTCGTCCGACCCGGGTTCGAAAGGGCTCGGGGTAGATGCCCCAGCGACGCCCTCTTCGCCCGAGGACCTCGCCCAGCACCCCGGCGCATCCGGGCTGACGGCAGACTCCGACGGACCGACCCCGAATCTCGCCGCGCGCGAACGCTTGCTGGCGCCCGAAGCGGACGCGGTCGCCTCTTCGACGAGCGGGTCGGATCAAGCTTACTCGCCGTCCGCGGCACGGCACCGCGCGGCGGTGCAAGCCGTGGTCAGCCACGTGCTCGACCTCGTTGACG
>Ga0315910_10000989_pt1 | contig 26854 bp, 21 predicted proteins | sample EdamamesoilMG_FD_204470 | JGI IMG/M metagenome (GOLD analysis project Ga0315910, IMG submission 204470) | Garden soil microbial communities collected in Santa Monica, California, United States - Edamame soil | ecosystem: Environmental > Terrestrial > Soil > Garden | place: USA: California... | reverse complement strand
TCGGCCACGTCGCGCGTTGAACGCCGCCCACGGACATCCCGGCGGGCGGGCGCTCCGGGTCGCGGTCTGGCTGCTTGCATTCGCGGCCTGGATACCGGCGGGCGCCGGGCTGCTGCTCTACCCGCACACCCCGGCCTGGGCACGCGGGCTCGCGCTCGCGGCCTTCGCCGTGGCTGGCGCCCTGACGGTGCGGCTGACGCCGACCGGGGCGCGCGGGGCGGCGGTGCTCGGGCTCGCGCTGCTCGCCGCGGTGCCGTGGCTGGCAGTGCATCCCTCACTCGACCGCGCCTGGAGCGCCGGGCAGGAACGCACGCCGTTCGTCTCCATCGACGGCGACATCGTCACGATCGAAAACGTCCGGCACGCCGCCTGGCGCAGCGCGGAGGACTTCGACATGCGCTGGGAGACGCGGCGCTACGACCTGCGGGCCATCCGCGGCGTCGATCTCGTGATCGAGCCGTTCGACGACTGGCGCGGCATGGCGCACATCTTCGTGACCTTCGGTTTCGAGTCCGGCGAATACGTGGCCGTCTCCATCGAGTCGCGACGCGAGGCCGGCGAGTCTTTCTCCCCGACGCGCGGCGCCTTCCGCCACTACGAGCTGCTCTACGTCATCGGCGACGAGCGCGACCTCATCGGGCTGCGCGCGAACATCCGCCGCGATCCGGTCTACGTCTTCCCGACTCGCACCACGCCGGAGGAGGCACGCCGGCTCTTCCTCGACATGGTTCGCCGGGCCGACGCGCTGGGCCGCCGGCCGGAGTTCTACAACACCGTGACCGCCACGTGCGCCACGGAACTGCTGCGTCACGTCAACGCCGTGCGCGCGCGCCAGATCAGCGCCCTCGACTGGCGCATTGTCTTCCCCGGCTTCGCGGACGAACTCGCCTGGGACCTGGGTCTGTTCGAGATGGGCGGCACGCTCGACGAGGCGCGCGCGAGGCACCTCATCAACGAACGAAGCGCCTTCGAGCCGATGCTCGACGGCCCCACCTGGTCGCGGAAGATCCGGGGGCGGTAGGTGGTTGCGGAAGAGGGCAGAGATCAGAAATCAGAGGAGAGAAAACAGAAGTCAGCGGACCCAGGTCAGCGATCTGATCTCTGCCCTCTGCCCTCTGCCCTCTGATTCCTGCTCTCTGACCTCTGAACACCGTCTCACCCCCCGCCGCCGCGCTGGACGTTGACGCCGCCTTCGGGGCGGAGGGTGAAGGACTGGCCGCGCTCGAGCGCGCGGACCCACTCGGCGCGCTGGGCGAAGGCCTCGCCGCCCTCGGCGCCCATGGTGGACTGGAGCTGCGAGCGCACGCGCGCGCCAAGTTCGTTGAGCGCGGCGCGGCGCGTCGCGGCGTCGAGCGTGGTGTCGGCCGCGATGCGCTGGCTCTCGGCCGCGGCCTGCGCACGGGCGGCCATGACCGAGTCGGTGGCGGTCGGCGGCAGGTTCAGCCGGGAGCTCGCCGCCTGAAGGGTGCGGTAGTCGGGATCGCGCTGGCGCGCGACCTCGGCGGCGCGCTCGGGTCCGAGCATATCCAGGATTTCCTGACGGAGCGCGGCCTCGGCGACATTGCGGTCGCCGCGCGACATCGGCCCGCCGGCGCCGTCGCGGCCGTACTGCTGGTCGAAGGCCGCCGCCATTTCATAGATCTTCCGGAACTCCGCTTCGCTCTCCACGACCGTGCCGAGTTCGCGGCGCAGCCGGCTCGAGATGGAGGAGGTGCGCATCTCGAGCTGGAAGACCTCCTCGGGCGAGAGCAGCGTGGCCAGGTCGGCACGGCGCTCCTCCTCGAGCAGGCGCAGCGCATCCCGATCGGACGGCAGGCGAAACTCCTGCATCTGGTCGCGGAGCTCGCGCGCCATCTCGGCATAGTCGGCATCGACCTGGCGCGCGGCCTCGGCCTTGTCGGCCGGGAGGAAAGCGTAGCTCCCGCCGCGGTTTCCCGGACCGGCCTCGGGTCCGAGCACGCGCTCGACCTCGCCGCGCATCTCGCGCTGGAGGCGGCGGATCTCGGCGCGCTGCTCAGGCGTGAGCACGGGGCGCCCGCCGGTCTGCCACCATGGGCGATCACCGCGGCCGGCCTCCTCGACCGCGCGGATCTGGGCGCGGTAGCGGGCCTGGATCTGCTCGCGCACGAGCGCGCGGATCATGTCCTCGGGTACGCCGGCGGCGCGCAACACGCGGGCCAGCTCCTCGCCGTCGCCGCTGCGCAGGAGCACGCCGAGCGACTCTATCTGGCCGGAGGCGACCACGCTCGCGGCCGCGGCGGAGGCGCCGTCCGCATCCACCGACGCACGGTCGCCTCCGGCGCCCGATGGCGCGCCGGCGAGACGCGACGCATCCGCGTCACGCGAGCCCGGGACGTCCGCGCGCGAAGGCCGCGAAGCGACGAAGGCGGCCAGCAGCGCGCCGTTGGCGGCGAGCGAGACCGCGAAAAGCAGGGTGGGTAATTTCATGACCGGGAGAACGTGGAAGAAAGACGCGTCCGCCTCGAGCGCGGTTTCCGCGCCGCGGCGCCGGCGCGTTCGGCATTGCTGAGCGCCGGGCGGATGCGCGACAGTTTCGCCGTGTCCGATCCCGAGTCAGCCCACCCACCCCGCCCGGAATGGGCGCCGCCCGGAGCCGGGCCGGAATTTGCCTCGCGCGTGATGCCCGGCACCCAGACGCCCGCGCAGGCGCCCGGACATGTGCACGCCCATCCGCACCGGCGGCGCGAGCTTTCGGTGGACGAAATGGTGGCCGGCGTCACCGCGGGCGATCGCACCACCCTCGCCCGTGCGATCACCCTGATCGAGAGTGACGCCGCGAAACACCACGCGACGGCGCGCGCGCTCACCAATCGCCTCCTTCCCCACAGCGGGCGCGCGATGCGCGTGGGCATCACGGGCGTGCCGGGCGCGGGCAAGAGCACGTTCATCGAGGCGTTCGGGCTGCACCTGTGTGGCGCCGGACACCGGGTCGCGGTGCTCGCCGTCGACCCGAGCAGCACGCTCAGCGGCGGCAGCGTGCTCGGCGACAAGACACGCATGGAGCAGCTGGCGCGACACCCCGCGTGTTTCATCCGTCCGTCGCCCTCGGGTGGCACGCTCGGCGGCGTGGCGCGCAAGAGCCGCGAGACCATGCTCGCGTGCGAGGCCGCGGGCTTCGACGTCATCCTTGTCGAGACCGTCGGCGTGGGCCAGAGCGAGACGACCGTGCGTTCGATGGTGGATTTCTTCCTGCTCGTCGCGATCACGGGCGCGGGCGACGAACTGCAGGGCGTGAAGCGCGGCATCATGGAGCTGGCCGACACGATCCTGATCAACAAGGCCGACGGCGACAACAAGCCGCGCGCCGAGTCCACGCGCCAGCAGTATGAGATGGCGCTGCACTACCTCCAACCGGCGACCGGTGGATGGCAGACGCGCGCGCTCGCCTGCTCCGCGCTGACCGGCGAGGGCGTGCCCGCGGTGTGGACCATGATCGAGGCGTTTCGCGCGGCCACGACGGCCTCGGGCGTATTCAAGACGCGGCGACACCAACAGGCCCGTGCCTGGATGGACACGCTGCTGGAGGAGGCGCTGCGCCGGCGTTTCCTCGCCGACCCGCGGCTCGCGGAGAAACGCCTGCGGCTCGAGGAGGAGGTCCTCGCCGGGCGGCTCGGCGCCGCCGACGCCGTGGAGGCGCTGCTCGGAGACGCGCCATGATGGGCCGACGCCTCCGCCTCGCGGCGCTGGCTTTCGCCGGCCTCCCGTCGATCGTGGCGGCGCAACAGGCCGATCCGCACGAGGCGCTCGCCGCGGCCCTGCGCGCCGACGTCACCGTGCTGGCGCAGGACATCGGCGTGCGCCACGTGCGCCAGGGCGACAGCCTCGCACGCGCCGAGCGCTGGATCACGGAACAGCTCGGCACCGCCGGCTACGCGGTCGTGCGCGAGGCGTATGACGCGCGTGGCGACGAGGTGGCCAATCTCGTCGCCGCCGTGCCGGGCGACCCGGCCGGCGGGCGCGCCGGCGAGATCGTCGTCCTCGGCGCGCACTACGACACCGTCCTCACCACGCCCGGCGCCGACGACAACGCCTCGGGTGTGGCCGCGCTGCTCGCGCTCGCGCGCGGCTTCGCCGCGGAAAAGCCCGCGCGCACGGTGCGCTTCGTCGCGTTCGCGCAGGAGGAGCCGGCCTATTTTCAGACACAGTGGATGGGCAGCCGTGTCTATGCGCGCGGCTGCAAGGAACGCGGCGAGAACATCGTCGCGATGATCAGCCTCGAGACGCTCGGCTTCTACACCGACGCCGAGGGCTCGCAGAAATACCCGCCGATCGTCGGCTGGTTCTACCCGTCGCGCGGCAACTTCATCGCCTTCGTCGGCAACCGCGGCTCGAAGCGGCTGGTGCGCTCGGCCATCACCTCGTTTCGCCGGCACTCGGATTTTCCCGCCGAGGCCGCGTCGCTGCCCGCGCAACTGCCCGGCATCGGCTGGTCCGACCACTGGTCGTTCTGGCAGGAGGATTTCGAGGCGATCATGGTGACCGACACCGCGCCGTTTCGGAATCCGCACTACCATCGCGACTCGGACACGGTCGACACGCTCGACTACAGGAGCCTCGCGCGCGTGGTCGACGGACTGCGCGGTGTCGTGCGCGACCTCGCCAACCCGTCCACGGGCGCAGCGAAGAAATGACGCGCCGGCCAGCGCGCCGTCACATGTTGGCCTAACGCCCGCGTTGGCCCGCGGCCTCGCGCGCAACACGTTTCGGGGACAAACGCCCCGCCCACCCCCGACCATGGTTCGTCGCCTCCTCGCCCTCGCCCTGTTCTCCGCACTCCTCGTGCCCGCCGCGCGCGCCGCCACGCTCACACCCGCGCAGCGCGAGCGCGTGGAAGCGGCACATCTTCTCGTCCTCGGCCGCGCCGCCACGCCCGCGGAACTCACCGCGGCGAGCGCCACGGCCGACGCCTCTCTGCGGGACCGCATCGCGGAGCTGCGCGCGCGCCTTCAGGCGGAGCCGTCGCTGGCCGCGGCCGCGGCCGACGCCGCGTGGTTCGACGCCCGGGGTTCCGCGCCCGGCCCGGAGGCGCGGCCGGCATCGCCGCAGGCCTACGCTGATCTCGTCCGCGTCCATCTCCAGCGCCTCGCCGGCAACAACGCCGAGTATCGCGCGGTCGTCGATCGCGCTTATCGTCGTGTCCTCCAGCGCGACGCGCACGACATCGAACTCGAGTACTGGGCGCGTCACGAAACCCTGCCCTACATCCTGCTCCTCGCCAGCATCGAGGACTGGGCACGGCGCAACGCCCCCGGCCTGATGTACACCACGGGCGCGGCGAGCGTCTCGATTCACAGCGGCCATCTCACGACCGTGCGCCTCTCGCCCGCTGTGGCGCTCGAGGCCCGGCTGGTCGTCGGTATTGAAAGAACGGGCACGGGGGCCGCACTCGCGACCGAGCTCGGGCGCAACGTTGTCGCGCCCGGCGCCGGCGAGATCGCGAGTGTCGGCGGCATCCATTTCATCGCCGTGGGCCGCGAGCCGCGCGTCGCGCCCTGAGGCGGCACGAACACGGCCTCGCAGCGCCTTTCTGGTTCCGCGCCCGCCACGTGCGCCTTGTCCGAAATGGAGGGCCGGGCTCCCGCCCGGCCGCGATCGTCGAGCGGCCTGCGCTTATCGCTGAAAGGTTGCGGCGGCGCGGGAGCACCGCGCTCGTTGTGCACTGTGAGGACTGAGCCAGAAACTGCGGTCGGGGCTCGGGGCCAGAGCGAGATAATCGGCCCTGCCGGGTGAACGCGCCTGTTCCAAGGCGCGTCGTGACGGCGTCGCACCACACGACGGACGCCCGCCACAGAACAGCCGTGGGACACGGCCGACCACCTCGGACCGCGTGAGTCCGGCTGAGGATCGAAGGCACACGGCAGTGTGCTGCGGGCCCGGCCCGCGGGTCCGGAATCGACACCGCTCCGGACCTCGGCTCAATGGTCGCGTCCCATGGCGGCAGCATTGTTCCCCCAGGCCTCGCTCCTCCTCCTCCTCGCCGGCGCGGCCGTGGCCGCCGTGGCATTCTGCAGCTGGCGCCGGCTCGCCGGCGCGCATGCGCGGGTGCGCGCGATGGAGCGTGAGATCGAGGCCCAGCGCCACGAGCACACGCGCGCGCATGAGGCCCACCAGGCCGCCCTCGCCTCGGAGCGCGAACTCGTCGAGCTGAAGTCGCGCTTCGTCGCGCTCGTCTCGCACGAGTTTCGCACGCCGCTGGGCATCATCATGTCGGCCGGCGAGCTGCTTCAGAACTACCGCGACCGCCTGCCCGAGGACAAACGCCAGGAGCTGCTCGACGACATCCTCGTATCCACGCGGCGGATGGCCGCGCTCATGGAGCAGGTCCTCCTGCTCGGGCGGGTCGATGCCGGCAAGCTGGCCGCGCAGGCCGTGCCGCTCGACCTCGACGACCTGCTGGGCCGGATCGCCGACGAACAGCGCTCCGCCACCGCCGCGCGCTGCCCCATCCTGCTCGACCTCGGTGCTCCCGGCGCCCTCACCGGCGCCCGGGCCGACGCCGGCCTGCTCCGCCACATCCTCTCCAACCTCGTCTCCAACGCCGCGAAGTACTCGCCCCCGGGCTCCGAGGTGCGGCTGGCGGCGCGGCGCGACGGCACCGACGCCGTGCTCACCGTGGCCGATCGCGGCATCGGCATCCCGGAGGCGGACCAGGCCCGGCTCTTCGAGGCATTTCACCGCGCGGGCAACGTCGGCGAGACACCCGGCAGCGGGCTCGGCCTGCTCATCGTCAAGCGCTGCGTCGACCTGCACGGCGGCCGCATCAGCGCCCGCTCGCGCCTCGGCGACGGCACGACCTTCGAGGTGCGGCTGCCGTTGTTCGCGACGGGGTGAACAGCCGGGTCCGCGCAGTCGGAGCTCAGTCCGGAGTGGGACAATCGGCACTGAAAGGTGCACGCGCCTGACGCCCGCACCAGTACGGCCGTGGGACACGGCCGACCACCTCGGACGGCTTGAGCCCGGCTCAGGCCGGCCGCGCCGCGCCGCGCAGCATCGTCGCGCGGATCTCGGCGTAGAGATCACGCCAGGCGGCTTCGACCTCGGGCGTGTACTTGTCCTGGAGCACGGCCGCGAGCATGCCGAAGAGTGCCTGCGCGACCGTCTCGTAGTGCGCGACCTGAACGCCGTAGCCGACATGGCGCGCTCCGAGCTGCTCGAGCTCGGGCACGAGTTCGGCGGGCTTTTCCAGCAGGCTGATCGAAAGCGAGAGCATCTCCATGAGCTTGCAGGCCTGCTTCTCGATCTCCGTCGAGAACATCGGCCGCAGGCGCGGATCCAGGTCGAAGAGCCGCCGGTAGAAGTCGAGCGCCGCGACGTGGGTCTGACGCTCGATCTCGGCAAACGATTTGCGCAGGAGGTGAATCTGGACCGGATCCATCGCACCCAGTGTAGCCGACCCGGGCCAATCGGCCCATCCGACTTTGGTCGGAAGCCGTGACTGTGCCGGGCGACGGCGACCGGCGGACGCGGCAGCCGGCCCCTGTGATGCCACCCGGACGCGTCCCGGACAAAGTGGCATCGACAACCCGCGGGGCACGCGGCACGGTGCTGCGCGATCCGCCGCCGACTCTCCATGAGCCGCATCCTCATCATCGAAGACCAGGCCCCGATGCGTCGCAATCTCGCCCTCATGCTCCAGCTCGAGGGCCACGAGGTGCTCACGGCGGAAAACGGCCGGCAGGGCATCGACCTCGCGCTGGCTCAAGCGCCGGAGTTGATCCTGTGCGATGTCATGATGCCCGAGATGGACGGCCACGGCGTGATCCAGACCCTGCGCAACGATCCGCGCACAGCCACCACGCCCTTCATCTTTCTCACCGCGCGCGGCGCCGGCGCGGACCTGCGGATCGGGATGAACTTCGGCGCCGACGACTATCTCGTGAAGCCGGTGCAGCGCGAGGACCTGCTCGCCTCGGTGCACGCCCGCCTGGCGCGCGCGCAGGCGGTCGCGGCGCGTGTGCAGGCCGCGAGCACCGGCGGAAACGGCGGCGGCTTCGCCCCGGATTTTTCCTCGGCCCAGCCACTGAAGGATGCGCTCGGGCTCACCGGCCGCGAGGCCGACGTGCTGCTCTGGGTCGCGCAGGGCAAGAGCAACGGCGACGTCGCCACCATCCTCGGCATGAGCGAGAAGACGGTGAAGCAGCATCTCGGCTCGGTGTTTCAGAAACTCGGCGTGGAGGGCCGCACCGCCGCGACGCTGCGCGCGCTCGAGATCCTCGCATCGAAACCGGCCGCCACCACCACGCCACCGTCGACCGACACAGCGCCCGGGCGTTGACCCTGGCGCCTGTCACGGCGGCAAGGGCGCGGCCTGCCGACAGCGAGGCATCCCGACCCGGGACATCGGCACTTCGCCACGCGGCGATATGGCCGTGGGACACGGCCGACCACCCCGGACGGCACGAGACCGCCTCACCCGTGTCGCAAGTAAATCTCCGGATCCTCGCCGAGGCGCGCGCACAATTCACGAAAAACGGTCTCTCGCTCCCGCCGGTCGTCCGTGACGAAACGCAGCAGGAACGGACGCTCGCTCCAATCGTGCGGCGACGAGATCCTGCCGTGCAGGAAAAGTAGCATGGCGGCGAACTGGTAGGCATGCTGACCGGTGCGCGCGAGGATCCCGCGCCAGAGTGCCTCGTGCACGGCGCGCGGATGGTGCTCCTGCACGTGCAGCAGCGCCTGCGTGAGTCCGCCGTAGACATCACAGAACTCGAGCGCAGCGACGAGCACGCGCGTGCGCTCACCCTCGGCGAGCACATGCGGCGCATAGCGCGCGACCGCCTCGGCAAATTCCGCGGACCCGCGCTCGACCGTATCGCGCAGGAGCTCGCGGGCGCGCGGCGTATCCAGAGCGGCCAGCGCCTCGACGTCGCGCCAGTCGCGCACGCCGCGGGTCACGAGCATGGTCTCGATCGATCTCCGATCCTCGGGCGTGGCCTGCTCGATCAGGTCGAGCGCGTAGCTCGTGCCCTCGCGCCAGCGTTCGTAGTTCATCACCATGCTCTCCCGAAACCGCTCGAAGAGCGATCCGCCACTTTTCGGCGAGCCACGATCCGGGGTCGGGGCCTCGGCCAGGAGGCGCTCGAGTTCCTCCGCGACCACGGCCTGCGGCTCGCGCGCCTCGCGCATGACGAGTTTCATCAGGGCCTCATCCTGCGAGGCGCGCAGCTTCGCGCGGATCGCATCCATGTCCGGCTCGGGCTCCGGCGGATTCGGCGGCTCAAGGAGGAAGTAGAAGCGTTTCGCGTCGGTGATCTCGCCCGAGTACTCGGAGTTGTTGCGATTGTAGTAGGTGATGCCGTCGCCCGAGGCGCGCGGGCGCGAGCGCAGCGGGTGCGCGAGCTTCACGCACGCGCCGACCGGCGGGGCCGGAAAACCACTGGAGATTTCGACCACGGCGTTGCCGGCCGCGAGTTCTGCCACAAGGAGGGCGCGCAGCGCCGCCGGCATGGCGTCGGCGACTTTCTGGATATCGGGGGCGAGGTTCATCGGGCGGCTCCTTCCACGGGAGCACGGGCGGCCAGCCAGCGATCGAGCGTGGCGCGAGCATTGAAGTGCACCTCACGCGTGCGCTCCGTGTCGAGCGCACGCCGGTACTCGCGGATCGCCGGGACGTAGTCGATGCCGAGGTCCGAATACTTGTCGGCCACGGCGAGCATGTCGCGCACGATCCAGTCGAACTGGTCGGCATGAAACGTGTGGGTGCGGGCGACCGCATCCTGCGCATCCTTCGTGAGCACGCCGATCGCGTCGCGCACCGGCTCCGCCAGCGCCTGCCGGTCGGGAACATCGCACGCGTCGAGGTAGATCAGGGCCTGCCGCGGCCAGTGGCCGCGCAGCACGGCCGCCAGCGCGGGAGTGAGATCGGGATGCGCCTGCACCTTCGCGAGGGTGACCGAGCGGATCTCGGGATCCTCGTGCCGGCTGGAGTGGCCGAGCAGTTCCACGAGGTCGCGCTGCGCATCCAGCGATTGGACACGCTCGAGCACCATGCGATCGCGCCGCTTCTCGTCCTCCATCGCCCGCTGCGCGCGCGCCTCCTGCCGGATCTGGATCCGCACCATCAGCTCCCCGAGCAGGCCGGCGCCGGCGAGGAGACTGAGGGCGAGAACGACGGCGATCGGGCCGCGCGCGAGCCACGGCGGCATCCCCGCCTGAAGCGACGGATTCACCGCCACCACGACAAAGGCCATCACCACGAGCGGAAACACATACACCGCCCAGAGGTGAAACGGCCGCGACACCCACGGCAGGTGATTGGGGTGCTCGATCCGCGCGGCGAAGCTGAAGAAGAGCACGACCGTCAGCGCCACAGCCGCGACGAGCACGACCAGGTACTGCGGTCCGCGCCGTATCGGCAGCCAGTCGAAGCCGCCGCGCGCCGTCGCCCCGAGCAGTGCCACGGCGAGGAGCAGACCGAGCGGGAGGAGCAGGAAGATCGCGGCCCACACGCTGCCGGTCTGATCGGCGGACTTGCGGTTGGCCTCGTGCATGAGGATCTGGAGCGGCACCAGGTAGATGAACGCCGCGAGACCGACACAGATATTGGCAAGCAGAGCCATGGTGATGAATCCCGTCCCTTACTCGGTGAGCCAGCGCAACGGCGCGGGCGCGTTCCACATCACGGGCTGCCAGGTCCAGCCGCCCGCCGTGACGGCCGCGATGACCGGGGCCTTGAGTTCCTGCAGGTTGAAGGTGTAGGCCTTCGAGAGTTCGCCGGTGGGCCGGCCCTCCGGATCGAGCTGCACGCCGAAGACGCGCTGGTGCTCGACCTGGAAAAACTGCATGCCGGTGGCCGCGTGCCAGTCGAGGCGCAGGCCGTCGATGCCGGCGGATGCGTCGAATGCGCTCCAGAATTCCCGCACGCGCACCTTGCGCGTCGTCTCGTCGAGGGCGAGCACGAGCCGGTGCGTGCGCCGCATCTGGTGCACACGCATGAGGTCGAACCAGCGCGCGTCTGCGTAGCGCCACGTCACCTCGATCGTGCGGCCATCCTCGCTCGCCACCACGCTCACCGGCACGTCGGCCTGGTTCACCGCGAGGAGGCGGTCGCGCAGCGCCGGCGTATCCAGCGCCGCGACACCGGGCTCGGCCGCGACGCGGGCGGACCAGGCCGAGGCCTTGAAGAACCAGCCGCTGGCGAGCGCGAGGTTGATGACGAGGAAGGTGACCATCACCGGCGTGTTCTTCTTCAGGCGCGTGGAGACCGCGCGCTTCGAGACCGCGCCGGCCGCGGCCGTCTCGACGTCCGCGGTGGCGCCTTCGGCGCCGAGCGGGCCGAGCGCGCGCTCGCGGCGGGCCTCGACGCCCTCGCGGGTCGGACCGGTCCACGCGTACAACTCCGCGCCCGCGGTCACGACGTGATTCCACTCGCCCTGGCCCTGATAACGCCGCGCGGTCCAGCCGCGGGCATCGCTGCCGGAGGCCTCGGAAAACCGGAAGAACGAGCCGTAGCGGTTCAGCGCCGCCCCGGCCGCGGAGGTTGACTCGAAGCGAGCAGCCAGCGCGGACTCACCCGCGACGTTGAACGAGAGCCGGGCCTCGAGCGCATCGAAGAGGATGGCGTCGAGCCCGCGCTTCGCGTCGGTGATGAGGGCGGGATCGGCCCCGGGTCCGAACACCACCTCCCACGCGACCGGCTGGAGCGCCGGGCCATCGGCCGGGCGCGTCGGCTCGGCCAGGGCGTAGTCGACCGCCGCCCCGCGGGCGACGGTGCGGGCATGCGCCCAGGCGTCGAGCAGGTGGACGATCGCCTGCGGCACCGCGACGATGGCGAGGAAACCGATGAAGAACACCAGCGGCTTGAGCGACGCGCCGGACCGGAGCATCATCGAGCCGAGGAGCAGCACAAGGCCGGCGGAGATCGCGAGGAACACACCGATGCCGACGACGGCCGGGTACTCGCGAAACGTGTGGAGGAGATTGTTCATGGGAGCGAAGGCGGCTGCGCCGCGGCGATGGCCTTGACGCGCAGGACGTAGATGCTGACCGCGGCGCCGACGATCCAGACGAGGCCGGCGAGGATCACCGCCATGATCCACAGGCCCATCAGGCCGGAGTTGCGGCCGGGCTCGGGATACTTGATCCAGTCACAGGCGAGCAGCGCGCAGGCATTGACGCCGACGAATCCGAAGACCGCCAGTCGCACGAACATCACCCAGGGGTTCGCGCCGGGCACGGCGAGCAGCGCAAAACTCGCCGCCACGCCGACGCTGGCGGAGAGCCACACGGCCCAGGTCAGCACCTCGTTGCCCGTCGCGGTGGGCGGCACGTTGCGCGCCGCAAGCACGCGAAACACAAGGTAGAGAAGACCCCAATACAACTCGGGGCCGACGACGATCGAGGTGAGCCGGCTCATCGCGCGGCCAGCTCCGGATCGCTTCCGTACTCGGCCACGAGCTCGGCGCGAAACGCATCGCGCTCGAGCGAGAGCGCCGCGCCCTCGCCACCGCTCGTCGCCAGGCTGGCGTAGTAGAAGATGAAGTCGCTCGACTTCTTGAAGGCCTCGAGCGCGCCGGCTTCGTCGCCCGCGGCTTTCAGACGGTTCATGCGCAGGCGGTACATCTTCGCCGTCGCGCAGGCCGACCAGATGTAGGGGCATCCCTCGCGAATCCGGTTCTCCGCGGCCTCGAGTTCGCCGCGCGCCTCGAGCGCGAGCGCCTCGTCCCACCAGACCGGGGGCTGGTCGTTTTCGACCTTCTTTTTCCGCGCGGCCTTCCGCTCGCGCTTGGTCATCGGCGCCGACGTTTCCTCCGGTTCGTCCTCGCCATCGCGCTGCTGGAAGCAGTCGAACACGCAGCTGTCGAGGATGAGTCCGGCGAGGTTGCACGCGTCGGTCGCCTCCTCGGGCGTGGCGGTGACGCGCGCACGCAGCACGCAGGTGTCGTCGCGAAACGGCACGAGCAGGTGAAACTGCTCGATCGGCTGGTCGCCGTCGGCGATGTGGCGGACGGCGAGGGTCTTGATCGCGCCGAGTTTCACGCGTGTGCACTCCGGCGCGGGATAGTCCGCGCGCGCCTGCGCCTCGATCGCGTCGAGGATGGCAACATTGCTGCGCCCCTCGCGCGGGATCAGGTCGAGATTCACCTGCACCTTTCCGGACGGCTCGAAGACGAGCGTGCGGCGGCCGTCATCGATCACGTGCCAGCCATAGGGCACATCGAGCTGCGCCTCGATCGCGCCGGAGTGCAGCGTGGCGCGGCGCGCCTCGTCGTGCGTGGCGGCGATCGCGGGCACGAGGCCGATGCCGCGCTCGCGCAGGTTGACATTGATCGGCGTCTCGGGATCGAGCGACGCGGCGTCGCTCGCAAGCGCGAAGTCGAAGAAGCTGGCCTTGCGGCGGCTCACACCCTCGGGCACGCGCATGCCGAACGAGTTCATCGCGGCAAACGCCTCAGCCTGCGTGCGCTCCGGCGCGGGCTCGGGCCGCGTCTCCACGACCGGCGCGGGCGCCGGGATGGCCTGCGCGCCCGCCTCGACGGTGAAGCGCGATCCGCGCGGCGTCTCGAGCGTGAAGCTCGCGAGCATGGCGAACCACGCCGGGCGCACCGTCTCCTCGAGCAGCTCGGGCGCGGTGAACAGCAGGTTGATGAGCCGTCCGCCGTCCTCGAGGAAGGCGAAGCGCACGACCATCGTTCCGAGTTCCGACTCCTGCGTCGCTTCACCCATCACGGCCGGGAGGCCCGCGACCTGCGCGGCACCGACCGCGCGGGGTTTCAGGCCCTGGTGGTTGAGATGAAACCACGTCCAGTCGTGCAGCGTGCCGTCGTCGTAGGCGGGCCGCGCGGCGAAGGCGAAGACCAGCGCCGCGTGCGGCGCGGTCACGACGGCGAGCGGGAAGAACGCCGTCGGATCGGAGACGTCGACCGTCTCGGCGGGAAGATCGTGACTGATCCAGTCCGCCGGCAGCTGCGCGGTGAACCCGAGGTCGGCGACGCGCGCCGGGAAATGGCGCGGTTGGAGGTGGAGCGAAGGATGCATCGGAGGCGGAACGACGTTCAGTGGTGGGTGGCGCGTGCGGTGGTCGTGGATACGGCCTCAGGCCGGCCAGGGAAAGACCACCGACTTCGGCGCATCGGCCGTGCCGTCGGCGCGGCGAAGCGTGACCTGCATCTCGATCGCGGAAGGACGGCCCTCGGCCACGTGCACGCGGAACTGGATGGAGCGCGGGTCGCCGGAGCTCGGGTCGAAGCTGTAGCCCCACGGGAAGAACGTGCGGCCCTGGGCGCCGGCGGCGCGGGCGTTGGTCCGCATCGCCGCGGGCTCGAACACCGCGCCCGCCGTCTGCGACGAGCGGATGCGCACGCGCCACTCGCCGGAGTCGCGCGAGGTCTCCTTGTAGGCGACGAAGGCGTAGTCGCAGTTGAGCACGGCGTCGTAGGCGTCGACGTAGGCGAGCGTCTCGTAAACGGTGGCGGTGTCGGACTCGGGGGCGTGGATGAGCTGGTCGGAGGTCATGTGTGTTGTGTGGTTGGTGTGATCGATGTGGCCACGACCATACCACGCCGACCCTACATCGAACATCGGACCTCGGTCGGAACGGGGCTCCTGCGGATACCCGGCGGGTCCGACTTTGGTCGGAGCCCGGGGCGTGGCGCGGCCGGCCGCCGGGCGGCGCACGGGGAATTTGCGCGCCGGGCCGATCCTCTCATGGTCCCTCATGCCAACGACATCCCGCCTCGCCCGACTCCTCGGCGCCTGCGCCGCCACCCTCGCCTTCTCCATGACCCACGCCTCCGCCGATCCCGCCGCCACCGCCACGCCCAGCCTCGCCCGCGCCACCTTCGGCGGCGGCTGCTTCTGGTGCACCGAGGCCGTGTTCGAGACCGAGCCCGGCGTGAAGTCGGTGGTTTCCGGATACGCCGGCGGCCACGTGAAGGATCCGACCTACCGCGCGGTCTGCGAGGGCACGACCGGCCACGCCGAGGTCATCCAGATCGAGTTCGACCCGTCCGTGGTGACCTACGAGCGCCTGCTCGAGCTCTTCTGGGATGCGCACGATCCCACCACGCTCAACCGCCAGGGCGCCGACGAGGGCACGCAGTACCGCTCGATCATCCTCGTCCACGACGAGGCCCAGAAGCTCGCCGCGGAAAAATCGAAGGCCGCCGCGCAGCCGCGCTTTCGCAATCCGATCGTCACGGAGATCGCGCCGCTCGCGGACTTCTATCCGGCCGAGGGGTACCACCAGGACTATTTCCGCAACAACCGCGGCGCGCCCTACTGCCGTGCGGTCATCGCGCCGAAGCTGAAGAAGCTCGGGCGCGAGTGAGCCGGCGCGGTCCGGTCGGGTGACGCGCCGGCGCCAGCCGCGCGAGCCGGTCATTTGGATTGCCGTCTCCGGACGCAGCGGCGAGAAATCGCGCACACACACGGGGGTCAGTGCCTGATCCAGCCCCGGGGCCCGCGCCCGGTGGTCCTCGCACCAACCATTCCGCGCTCCGGGCTTCGCCCGCGGCGCGGGTTTCAGCACGTCACCCCATGACTCGACTCCCGTTTGTCGTCCCGTCCCGCCGCGCCCGGCTCGTCCTCGCGTCGCTTGCCCTCGTGCAGGCGCTCCTCATCCCCGCCTCTGGTGCGTCCGGAGTTTCCCACTACACGCACCGCCTGCATGATCCGCGCGCGGTCACGCTCGAGCGCCCGGCCTTCACGGTGCATGCGGACGGACGCGGCGACGACACCGACGCCCTCCAGCAGGCGATCGACCGCGTGCAGGAAACCGTCGGCATGGGCGTGCTCTTCGTGCCCGAGGGACGCTACCGGCTGTCGCGCACGGTCCATGTGTGGAAGGGCGTGCGGCTCGTCGGCATCGGCGCCCGCCGGCCGGTGCTGGTGCTGGGCGAGCGCACGCCCGGCTACCAGGAGGGCGATGGCCGCTATCTGATCCACTTCGTATCCGATCGCCCGGCACAGGGGCAGCCGGTGCGCGACGCCAATCCCGGCACCTTCTACTCGGGCATCAGCAACATCGACATCGAGATCGGCCCGGGCAATCCCGCGGCCGTGGGTGTGCGCGCGCACTTCGCGCAGCACTGCCACCTCGCGCACATGGACTTCCACATCGGCGAGGGCCGCGCCGGCGTGGAGGAGGTGGGCAACGAGGCCGAGGACCTGCACTTCATCGGCGGCGAGTTCGGCATCACCATGCACAAGCCCTCCCCGAGCTGGCCGTTCGCGCTGCTCGACTCGTCCTTCCAGGGACAACGCCGCGCCGCCATCGAGACCGAGGAGGGCGGGCTCACACTCATCCGCCCGCGGTTTCGCGACGTGCCCACCGCGATCCTCGTGCGCCCCGATCGCGCGGAGGAACTGTGGCTGCAGGACGCCGTGCTCGAAAACATCTCCGGCCCCGCGATCGTGATCAGCGACGAGGGCAGCGCGCGCACGATGATCAACGCGCAGAACGTCGCGTGCTCCGGCGTGCCGGTTTTCGCGCGCCTGCGCACGACCGGGCGTGAGTTCCTCGCGCCAGGTCCGCGCTACGTCGTGCGGCAGTTCTCCCACGGCCTGCACATCGACGCGCCGGGCGCGGTGCCGGAGATCCGCACGACGACCGGGCTCGACGCGGTCGCCACGCTCCCGCCGCCGGTGCCCTCGGACGTGCCCGATCTCCCGCCGCGCCACTCCTGGGTCAATGTCCGCGAACTCGGACTGCGCGGCGACGGCGAGAGCGACGACACCGAGGCCCTGCGCCGCGCCATCGCGGCGCACCGCACGCTCTATTTTCCGACCGGCCGCTACCTCGTGACCGACACCATCACGCTGCGCCCCGACACCGTGCTCATCGGCTTCTCGCCGATCGCCACCCAGATCCTGATCGCCGACGACACGCCGGCCTTCGGCCCGGTCGAGATCGCGGTGCCGGGCGTCGAGGCCCCGGCGCCCGGCGTGCGCGACTTTCCCGCGCCGTTTCACCCGGCCGGTCCGCCCAAGGCGCTGGTCGAGTCCGCCCCGGGTGGCGCCGCCATCATCACCGGCATCGGCCTGGACACGGGCGGCCGCAACCCGCGCGCCGTCGCCCTCAAGTGGATGGCCGGGGAAAACTCGCTGGTGAACGACGTGCGTTTCCTCGGCGGTCACGGCACGTACGATGCGCACGGCAGGTCGCTCGCGATCTACAACTCCAACCGCACGGCCGATCCCGATCCGCGCCGCCGCTGGGATTCGCAGTACTGGAGCCTGTGGGTGACGGCGGGCGGCGGCGGCACGTTCAAGGCCCTGTGGACGCCGAGCCCCTACGCCATGGCCGGTCTCTACGTCTCGGATACGACCACGCCGGGTCGCGTCTACGCCATGTCGAGCGAGCACCACGTGCGCCACGAGGTGATCGTGCGGCGCGCGGCCCACTGGGGTTTCTACGCGCTCCAGATGGAGGAGGAACGCGGCGAGAGCGGGCACGCCCTGCCGCTCGAGATCACCGACTCGCGCGACATCACCATCGCCAATCTCTACCTCTACCGCGTCGACATGGACACGCCGTATCCGCACGGCGTGGTCGTCGACGGCTCGAGTGGGATCCACTTCCGCGGCGTGCACGCCTACAGCCCGGGCAAGCTCACCTTCGACACGACGGTGCACGACCGGACCAACGGCATCGACGTGCGCTCGCGCGAGATCGCGTGGCTCCGCGTGCCCGACGACGGGCCCCGCCGCGCGGTCGCGCGTCCACCGACCTCGGTCCTCGCGCCCGACGCGCGCCTCGAACGCCTGACCGGCGGCTTCAACTCGATCGACGCGCTCGTCGCCGATGCGACCGGCCGGGCCTGGTTCATCGACCCGCGCTGGCAGCGCGTGTATGGCTGGAACGTCGAAACGCGCCGGCTCTCCACCGTGTGTGATGCGCCGATACACCCGGCGGGGCTCGCGCTCGATGCCTCCGGCAGGCTGCTCATCGTGACGAAGGCCGGACGCGTGCACGGCCTGCGCCCCGGCGCGCCGATCGAGGCGCTTTCCACCCTCGCGCCTGTCGCCGCGGCCGCGCGGCCCGGCGCGGTCGCGTGGCTGCCCGCGAGCCGCTGGCGTGACGGGCACGACTGGCTGGAGGTGAACACGCGCCGTGAACCGCTGCACTACGTCGCCGCCGACGGCTCGGTCTTCATCCCGGCCCCGGAGGTTTTTGCCACGCTCGGCCATCCCGGCATCCCGTGGTGGCGACGCGGCACGGTCGATCTCGCCCGCGCGTGGGTGCTCGCGCCCGCGACGCCGGGGCGTCCCTTCTACGTCGCCGACGAGTTTGGCCAGAAGACCTGGCGGTTCCAGGTGGACGAGGACGGCACGCTCTCCGCGCCCGAGCTCTTCGCCGAGGAAGGCGAGGCCGGCGTGGCGGTCGACGAACAGGGCAACGTCTTCGTCTGCGCCGGTCAGGTCTTCGTCTATGCGCCGGATGGAAAACTCATCGGCGTGATCGACGTGCCCGAGCGGCCCGCCGCCGTGGCGTTCGCGGGAGCCGACCGCAAGACGTTGCTCATCGCGGCGCGCAGTTCGCTCTACGCCATACGATTGAGGTAGGGCGAACCGTCCTCGGTGAGCCGCGGCTCGGCCGGAGGCCTCGCCCTACCTCGCGGAGTCAGTCTGAATCACCGCGACGCCGCGCGCGGAAAGCTCGATCTCGCCGGACACCACGCGGTCGCCGACGAGGTCGCGGCCGGCGGGCACGCGCACGGTTACGGGCGCTTCGTTGTGGTTGATGAGGAACCACAGCACCCGGCCGGCGCTCTCGCGGCGCGTCACCTCCACGGCCGCGGGCAGGTCGGGCAGCGCGGGCTCGAGGCCCGCGAGTTTCACCAGCTCCGGCACGAGCGCGGCCCCGACCGCGCCGTGCAGGTACGTGCCCACATAGAGGATACGGCCCCGGCCGAGCGGACGCAGCGTGGCGGCGGGCGTGCCGGCGAGGTGGCGTGACGACCAGCGCAGCCAGACGTCGGTGCCGTCCGCGGGCTCAAGCTGCTCGTACCACGCGGTCGTCACGACCGGGCGGCCGCCGATCTCGAGCTCGAGCGGGCGCTGCTCGGGCATGTTCTGCCGGCCGTACTCGACCACGGTCGCACCGACGAGCGGACGGAGCAGGCCGGGCAACAGTTCCGTGAGGACGTTGTTGTCCAGGTCCTTCGTGCCGGTGCGCGCGCCGATCACGAGGGTGCCGCCCGCACGCACCCAGGCCTCGAGGCGCGGGAGCCAGGCCGGGTCGACGAGCGCGAAGTGCGGGACGATGTAGAGACGCAGTCCGTCGAGCGTGTCGCCCGGGTGCACCACGCCAACGCGGTGACCGGTGCGCCAGAGGTGGCCGTGCAGCTCCGCCGCCACCTGGTCGGGCGCGGGCAGCCCGAAGTGCAGCGCCTCGTGGCCGTAGGTGTTGTCGAAGTCGGTCGCGGCCACGGCCGCGTCGATCGCCACGTGCGTGCCGAGCACGGCCGGGCCGACGCGTGCGAACTCCGCGCCGACTTGCGCGACCTCGGTGTAGCGGCGGCGCGGGACGTTGTCGTGATCGAGAATGCCGGTCCAGTACTCCTCCGCGCCGAAACGCGCGCTGCGCCAGCGGAAGAGCAGGATGCTGTCGGCGCCGCGCGCCAGCGAGGTGTAGAGCATGCGGCGCAGTTCGCCGGGCTCGAGATTGTCGTGGAAATAGTCGGTCTGGCCACCCGGCCCGCTCTGGTGCTCCGGGATGATGAAGTTGCCGGTCCACGCGCGCGTCGCGTCGAGACCCCACGCCTGCGTCGCACCGCGCTGGCGCGGATCCCAGGAAAACATCGGGTAGACGTCGTAGCCGAGCACGTCGAGGTCGCGCCCGAACGCGCCACGATAGTCGATGAGGCGGAACAGGCCGTTGTGCGTGATCCACCAGCGCGGCTGCGCCGCGCGCAGGATCTCCACCTGGTCGCGCTGGAAACGCGCCACTGTCCAGGCGATGAAACGCGCGTAGTCGAGGTGGTGCGCGGGGTTGAGGTGCGTCGGCTGGCCCCGCGCCGGCAGCGGCACGTCCTCGAATCGTGCATACGTCTGTGCCCAGAAGGCGGTGCCCCAGGCGCGATTGAGCGCGCCGATGTCGCCGCGGAACTTCTCGCGCAGGTACACGACCCACGCCTCGACCGCGCCGGCGGAAAAGTCCTCGGAGAAGTGGCAGTTGACCTCGTTGTCCGTCTGCCAGCCGATGACGTGGGGATTGTCGCGAAAGTGCTCCGCCATCGCGCGCGTGATGCGGCGTGAGTGCTCGCGGTAGACGTCGCTCGCGGTACTGGCGTGCTGGCGCGAGCCGTGCCGCTGCACCACGCCACGCGCGTCCACGCGCAACACCTCCGGATGCGCGAGGGTGAGCCAGCGCGGCGGTGCGGCCGTGGGCGTGCACAGGATCGTGCGGATGCCCTTCGCGCCGAGGCGTGCGATGGCCTCGTCGAAGAGCGCGAAGTCGTAGCGCCCCGGCTCGGGTTCCATCAGGTCCCAGGCAAACTCGGCCATGCGCACCGTATTCATCCCGGCGGCACGCATGCGCTCCGCGTCGAGGTCGAGCGTGGCGAGTTCGCCGTGCTCGGGATAGTAGGCCGCGCCCCAGAGAAACTGCGTCATGGACGATGGGCGCAGGTGGGAGGGCGGACGCGTTTCGGCCGGGAGCGAGGTCGGGGCAAGCGTGGTCACGAGGACGAGAAGGACGGGAACGAGGCGCATGGCTGCGTGGGGTGTCGGGCTGACAGTTCACTCGCGGCGCGCTCGCCGGGCAACCCCAGAGCCGCGATGGTGGGTAACACCGCTCGCCGCCCCGGCGTCACTGCACGCGGCGTCGTCCACCCCACCCCGTTCATCCATGCACGTCTCCAACACCTCACGCCCTCGTCTGCTCCAGCTCACGCTCGCCGCACTCGCCCTGCATCTCCCGCTCCACGCCCAGGCTCCGGCCACGCCGCCGCAGATGCAGTCGGCCGCGCCGGACTTCAATCCCGGCGTCTACTCCGGTCGCATCCCGCCGGCCTACCCCACGCCCTACGCGCCCGCCACCGCCGAGAGAATCCGCGCGGTCCTCGAGCGCGTGCACGGCTACCTCGAGTTCGCCAGCCCGATCCGCGTGATCAACCGCGAGACGCGCGAGGCCGTGACCGACCTCACGAAACTCCCGCCGCAGGTCGCGCTCGAGCGCACCGACCTGCTCATCCTCACCTACGAGTGGGGTGTCACCTACTCGGGCATGCTGCTCGCGGCGGAAGTGACCGGCGACACGCGCTACCGCGACTACACCCACGCGCGTCTCGACGCCATCGCGCGCCTCGCCGCCCACGTGAAGAAGAACCCGCCGCCCGCGACCGAGGGAACGACGCCCGGCTCGTCGCAGCCGATGACGATGCGCTCGATCCTCGCGCCCCGGTCGCTCGACGACTCCGGCTCGATGTGCGCCGCGATGATCAAGGCCCACCAGCAGGGCCTCGGCGGCGACCTGCGTCCGTGGATCGACAACTACCTCGGCTACATCACCACCGGCCAGATGCGGCTCGCCGACGGCACACTCGCGCGCAACCGCCCGCTGCCGAACTCGCTCTGGCTCGACGATCTCTACATGAGCGTGCCCGCCCTCGCGCAGGCGGGAAAACTCACCGGCGAGCGTCGCTACTACGACGACGCCGCGCGGCAGATCCTCCAGTTCGCGCAGCGCATGTTCCTGCCCGAGCGCGGGCTCTTCATGCACGGCTGGGTCGAAGGCATGGATCCGCATCCGGTCTTCCCGTGGGCGCGCGCCAACGGCTGGGCCATCCTCGCGATGGTGGAGCTGCTCTCCGTCCTGCCCGAGGATCATCCCGACCACGCGCGCGTGCTCGCGCTCTTCCGCGCCCATGCGCGCGGCCTCGCCTCGGTGCAGGGCCACGCCGGTCTCTGGCACCAGCTGCTCGATCGCACGGAGTCCTATGAGGAAACCTCCGCGACCGCGATGTTCACCTACTGCCTCGCGCGCGGCATCAACCGCGGCTGGCTCGACCCGCTCGCCTACGGCCCCGCCGCCTCGCTCGGATGGAACGCCGTCGCGACCAAGGTCAACGCCACCGGCCAGGTCGAGGGCACCTGCGTCGGCACCGGCATGGGCTGGGACCCGATGTTCTACATGTACCGGCCGACGCATGTGCTCGCGGCGCATGGATACGGCCCGGTCTTCCTCGCCGGTGCCGAGATGATCACGCTGCGCGCCGGCAAGGGCGCGGACGCGACGATGAACGGCGGCCTGCAATTCGGCAAGGCGACCTCGCAGCACTGAGGCGGGTGCGCATCCGTGGCACGGCGCGGCCTTCGACCGCGCCGTGCATGTCGGCGGCGAGATCGTGGTCGACGGGCGCGAGATCACCGAGGCCGGCTGATACACGCGGGAGGCGCTGAGCCGGGACCGGCTCGAGGTCCCGGAATCTGCCCTACGGTGCCGGCTCGCGATTTTCCTGTTTCCCGGACGGCCGTTCGGCCCCAGAGATCGTGACTCCTTGACCATGTCCCATCCCGCATGCCCGGCCTGTTCTCTCGAAGACGTCCTCAGCCATCCCGATCATTGGGAGTGCTCGACCTGCGGCCATGAATGGCCGAAGGAGGAGGCGCCGGAGACGGCGCGCGTCGTCAAGGACGCGCACGGCAGTGTGCTCGCCGACGGCGACACCGTCGTGCTGATCAAGGACCTGAAGCTGCGCGGCGGCTCGGGCGTGCTCAAGGGCGGCACGAAGGTGAAGAACATCCGCCTCGTCGACGGCGACCACGAGATCGACTGCCGGATCGACGGCAGCCCGATGGCGCTCAAGGCCTGCTTCGTGAAGAAGGCCTGAGGGCCGCCGGGACGGCGCGTGTACCCGGCCGGCGCCGACGTCAGCTGATCGTGTCGACGTTGTTGCCGAGGTTGAGGTAGTCGACCTTCTCGCGCGGGGAGGTGCCGTTGATGAACTCCTCGAGATCGGTGTAGCCGTCGCCGTCGCTGTCGGTCCGTCCGTCATCGGCGGCGGCCGGGTCGAGCCCGTGCTGCGACTCCCACGCGTCGGGCATGCCATCGCCGTCGGTTTCGGCGGGCAGGTCCGCCGCGCTGTATCCATAGACCGGAAACCCGCCGACCTCGGCCGGGTCGTGGATGATGCCGTCGCGCGCCGTCACGCGGTTGGTGCGCACCATCTCCACCACGCGCGCGTCGACCGCATCGCGGCGCGGCCGCGTGGCGCCGGCCTTCGCGAGCACGGTCTCGTAGGCCTGCCCGGCGGTCTCCTGACGCACGGGCCAGCCGGTGAAGGGCGTGTTCACGCGCGCGAGGCGCTCGAGCGCGGCATCGGCCGCCATGCCGCGCCAGTTGTCGCGGGTCACCTCGGGGTGACCCTCCACGATGTTGCCCGCGACATACCACTTGCCGGGACGCGGTCCGGTTTCCGGATACCAGCCGCCCGCGGCCCACTCGTTGCCGGGCGAGTACATCCTGCGCACACCCGGGCCGACGCGCGCGATCGTCGACACCATCCGGGCGGTGGTCGCGGGGCCGGGCTTGTAGTAGTTGTTGATCACATTGATCTCGGAGGTCTCGTCGCCGCCGTCCATCGAGCGGTGGCCCCAGTTGTAGATGACGTTGTTTCTGTAGTCGAAACGTCCCGACATGCCGATCGAGGGATTCCGGCCCGAGTTGCAGGCGAAGAGGTTGTGGTGAAACGTCGCGTCCTCGCCGCCCCACGTGCCGCCGAACTCGTGTCCCGGGCCGAGCGCCTCGCTGGAGATGACGTACTGGATGGTGAGGTTCCTCACCGGATACTTGCGCGCACTGCCGTCGGACATCGGCTTCATGTGGCGGTAGAGCGAGATGCCCTCGTCGCGTCCCCAGCTCACCGAGCAGTGATCGACGATGATGTCGCGCTCGGGATTGCCACCGATGTTGTCGCTGCCCTGCCCGCCCACCGGATCGCCGCGGCGCACGCGCAGGTGGCGGATGACGACGTTGCGCGTGTTGATGTTGAGCGAGTGATTGGCGATGCAGATGCCGTCGCCGGGCGCCGTCTGGCCGGCGATCGTGATGTCGGGCTGGTTGATATCGAGGTTGGACGCGAGGCGGATGATGCCGGCGACGCGGAAGATCACGATGCGCGGACCCTCGGCCTCGATGGCCGCGCGCAGGCTGCCCGGGCCGCTGTCCTCGAGCGTGGTGACAGCGATCGCGCGTCCGCCGCGACCGCCCGCGGTGAACATCCCTCCGCCCCACGCACCCGGAAACGCCGGGATCACGCGGTCCATGCGGATCGGATGCGGCGGCACCTGGCCGGGTTCGGGCTCCATCGCGGCATCGGCGCCGTGCAGCGAGGCCGCCGCGGACGCGAGGACCAGAACCGAGACACCAGCGGCGCGCACGAGCGACGCGCACGACGGCGAAAGATCAGGACGTGGGGATGACATGGTGGGCAGCAGACGCCGCGCAGCGTCGCGATGTTTCGAAAAGCCTCCGGATCGCGAAGTTCATGAAACTCCGTGCGCCGGCGAGCGCGCGCGGTGCCGAGGAAACTTCGGCGCACGCGGCACGTCTCCTCGAGCACCCACCCCGTCACCCACCATGTTGCTCCACCCTGACTCGACCTCCCGCGTCCGAAGCGGTTTCCCACGGAACCTCCGTCTGCGCGCCTGCGCCACGCTCGTCTGCTTCGCGGCCGGATGCAGCCCGCTTGCGTCGGCCTCCACTTCCGACACCGCCACCGACTGGGCTCGGGCCGACGAGATCGTTGCCTCGATCAAGCTGCCCGACATTCCCGCGCGCGACTATGTGATCACCGACTTCGGCGCCCGGGCTGGCCAAACGGACGACGCGCGCCCCGCGATCCTCGCGGCGATCAAAAAGGCCTCCGCCGACGGCGGTGGTCGCGTCGTGATCCCGAAGGGCACGTGGCGCAGCGACGGACCGATCCATCTCGCGAGCCGGATCGATCTGCACGTGGCGGAGGGCGCGATCCTGCGTTTCAGTCCCGAGGCGCGACACTACCTGCCGGCGGTGCTCACCCGCTGGGAGGGCACCGAGCTGTATTCATATTCCCCGCTCATCTACGCCTTCGAGGTGACGGATGTGGCGATCACCGGCAAGGGTTTGATCGACGGCCACGAGAAGAGTGAGTTTCACGGGTGGACCGGCGACCGGCAGCGCCGGGACATGGACAGGCTGCGCCGCATGGGCGTGGACGGCACGCCGGCCGCGAAGCGCATTTTCGCCGAGGGCACGTACCTGCGTCCGCCGCTCATCCAGTTTTTCCGCGCCGAGCGCGTCCTGCTCGCGGACTACACGCTGCACCACTCGCCGTTCTGGGTGAACCATCTCGTCTACACCGATCACGCCACGGTGCGAGGCATCCGCGTCGACAGTCACCACGCGAACAACGATGGCATCGACGTCGACTCGAGCCGCCACGTGCTCATCGAGCACTGCTGGTTTCGCACCGGGGACGATTCGGTCGTGGTGAAGTCCGGACGCGACCGCGACGGCCGCGAGGTCGGCCGCCCGAGCGAGTATGTCGTGATCCGGCACAACGACATGGGCGGCGAGGACGGCATCGCGCTCGGCAGCGAGATGTCCGGCGGCATCCGGCACGTCTACTTCACCGACAACATCCTGCGCAAGGGACTCTCCGCGATCCGCTTCAAGGCCAACCTCGATCGCGGCGGCACGGTCGAGCACATCCGCGTCCGCAACATGACGGTCGAATCGTTCGACACGCTCTTCTGGTTCCAACTCGACTACCCCGGCCTGCTCGGCGGCGGGCATCCCGCGAGGTATCGCGACATCGTCTTCGAGAACTTCACGGTCGAGCGCGCCGGTACATTCTTCGAGGCGCATGCCCCGGCCGAGGCGCCGCTCCAGGACGTGACGCTGCGCAACATCACGGTCAGCACGCTGGAGAAGCCGCTCGTCCTCGAAAACGTCCGCGGCCTCACCTTCGATCGCGTGACGCTCGGCACGCAGACGGTGTGCGGACGCCTCGATTGGCTGCACCGCGGACCGGCCGCAGAGTAGCGCGACTGCTCACGCCGCAGAACGGCGCATGCGCACGCCCGGATGCGACCGCGTGTCGACGAAGCCCACGCGCGTTCGGAGTAGCGAACTCTCCGAAAAGTCACTCGGCAAAACTCCACGGACATCTCTGAGGCCTCTGTCATGCCTCCGACTGCTTCGTCCGGGCTGAAAGGTCGACGCGCCTGTCCGCAAGCGCGTGGTGAGCTCGCCGCGCCGCGAGTCGGCCGTGGGACACGGCCGACCACCTCGGACAGCTTCCGGTTCAACGCGGGGCGATCGTGCGGAAAAATTCCGCGATCAACGCCGCACCGCGCGAAGGGTAGCCGTGTCCGCCCTCGTAAATGAACACGAGCACCGGCGCTCCATCCTTCGACTGCGGCTCGTAGCGCTCGAGGCCCGGCGTATCCGGCCGGCGCGGGCCGCAGTCGTTGACCACGAGCAGGTGGTCGATCATGCGCGACTGCCAGGACCACTTCACCAGCGTATCCTGCGGACTGCCCAGATGCAGGACGGGCCGGGGCACGAGTTTTCCCGCACCACGCACGATGACCGCCGCCGAGGGCGCCAACGCCGCAAAGGTCGCTCCACGCTCCGCCCAGAGGAGATAGGTGAACGATCCGCCATTGGAGTGCCCGGTCGAGAAGATGCGTCGGTCGTCGATGCGCTCCTCCGCGCGCAGGGTCGCGAGCATGGCATCGACGAACTTCAGGTCGCGATCGCCCTGGTCGCCGGCTTCGCGCTGCCAGCCGGGCCGCCGGCCTTCCGGGTCGGTCAGCCGGCCGGGTGTGTTCAGCCCCTGCGGATACACGACCATCGCCCCGCTCCAGTGCTGGTGGATATCCATCGTGCGCGCGGCGTGCCTCA
>Ga0315910_10000988_pt1 | contig 26909 bp, 24 predicted proteins | sample EdamamesoilMG_FD_204470 | JGI IMG/M metagenome (GOLD analysis project Ga0315910, IMG submission 204470) | Garden soil microbial communities collected in Santa Monica, California, United States - Edamame soil | ecosystem: Environmental > Terrestrial > Soil > Garden | place: USA: California... | reverse complement strand
CGAGGATCTTCGCGGCCTTGTAGTCGTCGTTGAGCCCGAGGGCGACCTGGGCCTGCATGTTGAGCAGCTCGCGGTTCATCGCGGGCGTGATCTTGACGGCGGATTGTTTGGTGATGCCGCCAATCAGGGCCTCGGCCTGGGTCCAGGCCTGGTGCGAGGCGAGCACACGCACCGCGCGCAGGAGGCGCTCGAGATCGAGGTCGGGCCGGGCGGTGGCGTCGAGGTAGTAGGTGATCGCAAGGTCCGGATTGCCCGCGTTGACGAAGATGTCGCCGAGCAGGATGAGGCTGGAGGCCTTGGCCGCGCCGAGGGCGCGCACGATCTGCAGGTTGGCGGCGGCGCGCACCGCGTCGTTGTCGGCCAGATACGCGTTGGCCTGGAGGAGGAGGAGGTCCGTCTGGTTCGGCTGCGCCTCGATGAGTTCGTCGATGAGCGCGATGGCCTCCTTGTTCTCGCCGATGTTGATCAGGCACTGGGCCTTGCCGGTCTTCCAGTCGCGACTGTTCGGCTCGAAAATCAGGGCGAGGCGGTAGGCGTCGAGCGCGCTGGCGGTCTTGCCGAGGCTGAGATAGGAAAAGCCGATGAGGCCGAGGGTCGAGCCCTCGAGGCCGCCCGACTGCGTGGACTGCAGGAGCCAGGGCAGGGCCTGCTCGAACTTGCCGGCCTGCACGAGCAGGATGCCGAGGTTTTTCTGGGCGCGGGTGAAGCCGGGAAATTTCTTCAGTGCGGTCGCGTAGGCGGCGGCGGCATCGTCGCTCTTTCCGGTCTGAAAGAGCAGGTTGGCCAGCGTGTAGTCGAGGGCGGCGCTGGACTCGGGCAGGATCGCCGCGCGCAGCAGCGTGATCGCCTGGTCCGGCTGCGACGCGACGAGGGGCGCGATCTGCTCGAAGAGCTTCTTCTCCTCGCTGGAAATGCTGGGGGTCTTCTCGGTGTCGAAGCCGTAGCTGCCGGTGAAGGCGGCGACGAACGCGGGATTGTCCCAGCGGTTTTCCGTCAGCGGAAGGAGATTGGCGTGGGCCGCGGCGCCGGAGGCCGCGAGCGTGGCGACGAAGATGAGTGACTTGTGCATGGTGTGGCGGAAGTGGTGACGCTCAGAGTTTGAACGGGACGCGCATCGAGTATCGCGCGCGGACGGCCTGACCGTCCTTGGTCGGAGTCTCGAACAGGCATTGCTCGGCGGCGGTGATCGCGGCGGCCTCGAATTCGCGGTGTGTCGATTCGAGGACCTTCTCGACCTTGGGCCGGCCGGTCTGGTCGATGATAATCAGCAGGCGGACCTCGCCCTGGATGCGGGCGCGCTTGAGTTCGATCGGATAGACGGGCGGGACCGTCTTCGTGCGCCGCGGGGCCTGGTCCAGGTCCGCGACGTCGAAGATCTGGAGGTCGCCGGCGGCGTCGGGCTGGACGCCGAAGCCGTCGAAGCCGAAGGCTCCGGCGAGGGCGTCGCCGACGCCGGGGTTGATCGCGAGTTCCATCTGGGAGAGGGAAAGCTGCTGCGGCGGCTGCTGCAGCTGCGGCGGCGCCTCCTCGGGCGGGGCCTCCTCGGGCGGAGGCGGCTCGTTCATCGGCGGCGGTGGCGGCGGGAGCGCGACCTCCACGGTGGCGAGGCGCTCGCCGCCGAGATCGCCGCTGCTGATGTACTGCGTGAACGGCAGGAGGAAAAACACGCCGAGCGCGCAGAGCAGCATCGCGACCACGGACTTGGTCAGCCCGGGCGGCTCGGCCGGCTCGAAGCGCTCGGTCGGAGCGCCGGTGCGGGTGGAGGAGGCCGTGCTCATTGCGGCTTGTCCGTCGAGATGCTCACGGCCTTGGCCCCGGCGAGCTTCGACTCGTCGATCACGCGCACGAGCAGCTCGGTGGGCACGACCTTGTCCGACTGGATGATCACGGGCGAGTCGGGCGCGTCGTTGAGCAGGCGCCGCACGGTGGAGCGCACGCCGCCGGTGCCGATCTCGCGCCCGCCGTAGACCACCTTGCCGTTGGCGGTAATGGCGATCAGGATACTGTTCTTGTTCAGGTCGAGCGCGGATGAGGCCTGGGGCTTGGTCACCTCCACGCCGGTCTCCTCGACGAACGTCGTCGTGACGATGAAGAAGATCAGGAGGATGAAGACCATGTCGATGAGCGGCGAGATGTTGATCTCGTCGCTCACGGTCATCGATTGGGAGAGGGAGCGGTTGCGGGCCATGGTGGTGGTCAGTAGGGGGCGGCGTTGACGCGCAGGAAGCGCTTGAGCGTGGCGGTCTCGAGGCGGGTGAGGAACAGCTCCATCTCGCCGATCATCCCGCGGATGCGGCTGACGGCGAAGAGCGCGGGGATGGCGAGGACCAGTCCGGTCTCGGTCGTGATCAACGCCTCGGAGATGCCGCTCGCGATCGTGCTGACCGTGGCCTCGCCGCCGCCGCCGCTGGCGATGCCACTGAAGGTCGTGAGCATGCCGCTGACCGTGCCGAGCAGGCCGGTGAGCGGGGCGGTGCCGATGATGATGTTGGCGAACTTCATGCGGCGCTTCAGGCCGCCGGTGAGCGTGGCGCGCACCTCGTCGAAGCGGATGCGGATGTCGTGCGTGGTGCGGACGTTGCGCTGGGTGAAGCGGATGATGCGGCCGATCTCGCCCTCGGCGTCGTCGGGCTTGTCGACCCAGTGGCCCCAGAGGTCGGGCGCGACCTTGGAGTGGCGCTGGGCGTTGAGCTGGAAGAACAGCTGGAAGACCGAGAAGTAGATCACCATGCCGAGGATGAAGAGCGGCACCATCAGCCAGCCGCCCGCGATCCAGAGGTGCAGGACCTCGTCGCGAAGGAATTCTTCCATGGGGGTCAGGCCTCCGAGATGACGGGCGTGGGCACGCGGGTCTCCTTGAGCACCGCGGTCCCGTTGATGAAGTTCATCGAGAGTTTCTCGATGTCGCCGATCAGGCCGTTGGCCTTGCGCGAGAGGTAGGCCGAGATGAGCAGCGTCGGGATCGCCACGATCAGGCCGTACTCGGTCGTGATGAGCGCCTCCGAGATGCCGCCCGAGAGCGTCTTGGGATCGCCCGTGCCGAACACGGTGATCGCCTTGAACGTGTTGATCATGCCCGTGACCGTGCCGAGCAGGCCGAGCAGCGGGGCGACCGAGGCGGTGACCGCGATGATGGAGATGCCGCGCTCGAGCTTCGGCTTGATCGTGAGCAGGGACTCGAAGAGCAGCTCGTCGAGCAGCTCCTTGGGCATGCGGGCGTGCCGCACGCCGGTCACCAGCAGGTCGGCGCAGGCCGCGCCTTTCGCCTTGGCGAGGCGCTCGGCCTCGGCCTGGTCGTCGTTCTTGAGGTGGCCGAGGATCTCCGTGACGAGCCCGAGCGAGGGCAGGCGGAACTGGGAGATCTCGAGCAGCTTGAAGAGCGCGGCGGCGAAGGCGATGAAGGCGAATCCAAGGATCGGGTACATCCAGATGCCGCCCTTGAGGATGTGCTCGATGAGCGTCTCCGACGTCGCGGCGAGCGCGGTCGCGCGGCCGAGCGTCGAGTCGATCGGGATGGTCGCGGAGCCGGTCTGGGCGAGCGCGGTGATCGACGAGGCGCCGTCGGGAAACACGTCGAGCACGCGGGGCTTGCCCGCGGAACCGCGCTCGGCGAGGCCGGCGATGGAGCCGTCCTTCGCAGCGAACAGGCCGGTGGGCCCGAGGAGCACGAAGCGGCCCTGGACCAGGCGTCCGTCGGGCTGCACGGCGGCACCGTCGAAGGCGCGTCCGCCCGCGGTGTCGGCCGTGCGGTCGAGGCCGAGCTGGATCATCGCGGCCTGCATCTCCAGTTTCTGGAGACGGGTGAGGGACGAGTTCTCCCCGAGGTTGAGCACGGGCAGGATCTGGTCGGCGTAGAGATCCACCTCGGCGGGATGCAGGGAGGCGTTGAGGCGGTTCGTGTAGTCGTTGAGCATGTTGCCGACCCACTCGAGTTCGCCGGTGCGGACCTTGAGCTGTTCCTCGAGGGCGCTGAGCTCGAGGCCGCTGTTGTCGCGCATGCGCTCGAGGCGGTCGCGCTCGCGGCGCTTGTCGATCAGGAGCGTGTCGAGCTGGCGGAGCTCGGCGGCGGCGGGGAGTTTTTCGGCGGCGATGGTCTCGCGCAGCGTGGCGAGTTGCTTGACCGCGTCGGCAAGTTGCGCCTCGGCGCTGACGGCGGCCTTGTCGAGGTCGGCGGCGGTCAGCGAGGTGGCGGCCGCAAGCGAGAGAAGGGCGAGAAGGTGTTTCATGGGAAAGGGTGCGAAGGGTCAGCGGATCACCACGGGCAGGTTCACGAAGGCCGGCGGCTTGGCGTTTTCGTGCATCGCGATCGCGAGCGCGATCTGCTCGGCCGTCTTGGTGTCGGCCGGTTTCCATTCCCAGCCCTGGGGGCCCGGTGTGCCGTAGCCGGCGGTGGTGAGGTTCGCGTCGGCGAAGTAGGCCGTGGCCAGGCCGAAGTAGATCGTCTTCACCTCGACCGTGCGGCCGTCGCCGAGGTCGCGGATCTCGCTCACGAGGTTGATGCCCGAGTTGAACTTGTCGATCTGCGCGAGGAGCATGACCACGGTCGAGGCGCGCTGGGAGAGCGGGACCTTGGTGGCCTTCGGGTCGGTCGGCAGCATCTGGATGGCGGGCTGGAGCTCGGCGCGCGTCGCGTCGGGCAGGAGTGGAAGCAGGGCGCGCACGCGTTGCTCGAATTCGCCCACGCGTGTGGCGAGGATCTCGGCCGTGGCCTTGGCCTCGTCGATCTGCGCGGTGAGTTCGCCGCGTTTGCGATCCGTCTCGCTCGCCGTCGCGTTGATCTCGGCGATGCGCTGGTCGATCGCCTGGGCCTCGGCGCGGCCGGCGGCGAGCGTGTCGGCGATCATCGCCTTCTCGCGCACCCACTCGGCGCGCTCCTGGGAAAGCTGGGTCATCACCCGCGACCATTCAGTGTAGGCCGTGCGGGCGCGTTCGGTGTCGGCGTGGGCGTGGACGGTGGCGGCGATGAGAATCGCTCCGGTCAGGGTGCGTCGAAGGCGGGAGATCCTGTGGTTCATAGAGAGATGGTCCCGGCGGGCGGATGCAGTCCGTCCTTTTCGTCTCGGGACAATCCTCCGGCTGTCGAAGAGGTGTACACACCTCCCCGATACGCGGCATGTGGATGCGCCCGTCCGCGGGTTCCTGCTGTTGATCTAGTGTGGCAACGTAACGCCGTGGGACGGAGCATGGCATGTGCCACCGTCGCGGGCATTCCGAGAATTGTGCCCCGCCGGCGCGGCTGGCGGGGTGTGGGCGCATCCGCCGGCGGGCCCGCGGCGAAGCCTCCCCGACCTCGAGCCTGTAGGCGGGCCGTGGATACGCGTGGTCCGCGGGCCCGTCCTGCGGCTCCGCGCCCGGGGACGGGACTTGCGGCGCACGCGGGGCGCGACAGGGTGGCGGCATGGAGCCCGCCCCTTCACGCAATGTCCTCGGTGGCCCGCTGCGGCCGTGCAGCCAGGATCCGGTCACCGGATTTTTCCGCAACGGCTGCTGCGATACCTGCGAGGAGGATGTCGGCTCGCACACGGTCTGCGCGGAAATGACGGCGGAGTTTCTCGCCTTCAGCCGGGCGGCGGGCAACGACCTGTCCACGCCGCGACCGGAGTACGGGTTCGCGGGGCTGCAGCCGGGCGACCGCTGGTGCCTGTGCGCGGCGCGCTGGGGGCAGGCCTTTCAGGCCGGTTTTGCTCCGCCCGTGGTGCTCGCGGCGACGCACGAGGCCGCGCTCGAGATCGTCCCGCTCGAGGCGCTCAAGGCACACGCAACCGCCTGATCGCCAGCGGCTCCGCAGCGATGCGGCGAACTTCGCGACCGCGCTGAACGGCGCGAGGCGGACGATTTTTCTTGTGTGTGATTACAAAGTGATATCACTTCGCTATCGAACAGCCCACTATTATGACCACAACTGCTTCTTCCTCGGCCAACCGCGAGCATCGCATCCGTGCGTTCTCGGGGTGGGGTATGCTCGTCTTCACGCTGCTGGTGATACTCGGATCCATCGCGGTGTTTGCCGTGGGCGTGACCCGCCCCTCGGGTGTTTTGATCGCGAGTCCGATCCTGACGTTTCTCGCCGGGTTGGTGATGTGCGGCGGGTTTTTCACGCTGCAGCCGAACGAGGCCGCCGTGCTGATCCTCTTCGGCGCCTACAAGGGCACGGTGCGCGACAGCGGCTTCTTCTGGGCGAATCCGTTCATGAAGAAGGTCAAGCTCTCGTTGCGCGCCCGCAATCTCAACGGCGACAAACTCAAGGTGAACGACAAGCGCGGCAATCCCATCGAGATCGCCGCCGTGGTGGTCTGGCGCGTGGACGAGACGGCGCAGGCCTCCTTCGACGTGGACAACTACGAGCACTACGTGCGCGTGCAGAGCGAGTCGGCCGTGCGTCACCTCGCGACCGGCTACGCCTACGATGACGACGATGGCACGGGAGAGCAGATCACGCTGCGCGCCTCGGGCGAGGCGGTGGCCGCGGCGCTGCGCACCGAGCTGCAGGAGCGTCTCGCCAAGGCTGGCGTGGTGGTCGAGGAGGCGCGCCTGACGCACCTCGCCTACGCGCCCGAGATCGCGCAGGCGATGCTCCGCCGCCAGCAGGCCGAGGCCGTGATCGCCGCGCGCCAGAAGATCGTGCACGGCGCGGTCAGCATGGTGGAGATGGCGCTGCACGAACTCTCGGCCAAGAATGTGGTCAACCTCGACGAGGAGCGGAAGGCCGCGATGGTGAGCAACCTGCTCGTCGTGCTCTGCGGCGAGAGCGAGGTCCATCCCGTGGTCAACGCCGGCACGCTGTATCAGGGTTGAGGAGACGGAGGCGTCTGAACCATGGCCGGCATGTCGCACCATCCCGACGAGACCTTCGCCCCGGCGCCCGCCGGGACGAGGGTGCGCGTCATCACGGCCGTCGTCGTCCTCGTGTTCGTCGCGCTCGTCGGGATCCAGGCGGTGGCCCTGCCGCGCAGCCGCGGGACCGACTACTGGATCGGCCTGTTGGCGCCGCTCGTCGCCGTGCCGATCGTGGCGGCGGTGGCCCGGTTCTCCCACATCCAGTCGTATCGGCTCGACGGTGACGAACTGGTCGTGGTGCGACCGGCCTTCTCCGTGCGCTTCCCTCTCGCCGGCCTCGTGTCGATCGAGCGCGACCGCGACCCGATGGCCGGCGCTCGCAAGCGCCGCGGCAACGACGGGCTGGGCGCCGTCTGCGGCCGGTTCCGCAGCCGGAAGCTCGGAGACTTCCGCGTCTACCTGACCGATCGCGAGCACGGGGTCGTCCTCCGGGCCGGGGCCGGCACGTTCGTGGTCTCGCCGGCGCAGCCCGAGATCTTCATCGACGCGGTCCGGCGGAGGGCCGGCCGCCTCTGAGCGATTCGTGATCGCCGCCGCCCGCCGGAAACGTCAGCCCTTCGCCCGCCCACCCGATGGCCAGTCCCGACCGCAAGTCCTTCCTCCTGCGCATCGACCCGAAGCTCTGGGCCGAACTGGAGGCATGGTCGCAGCAGGAGCTGCGCAGCATCAACGGCCAGATCGAGTTCCTCCTGCGCGAGGCGGTGGCGCGGCGGAAAAAGTCCGCCGGTCCCGCGACCGAACCGGCCCCGCCGGCGGACCACGCCGGGCCTAGCCCTTCGTGACGCGCCCGTCCTGCTCGCTCCAGGCGAGCAGCCCGTCGTGGCGCGCCTTCTCGAGCGTGCGCCAGAGCGCCGGGGCCGTGCGCTTGAGCAGCTCGACCTCGGCCACCCCATCCTCGCGGCAGCGCAGGATGCGCATCATGCCGGGGCTCTCGCGCGGCGTGCCGATGATCCGCGCCGCGTCCGCGTTGCGCCCCGGCGCGCGGCGGTCGAGCACCAGATAGGCGTAGGGAAGGCTGCGCAGGTCCACGCCGAGCCGCCGGCCAAACTCCGCCCAGCCGCCCTCGGTGAACGCCTCCGTCGGCGGACGCGCGAAGTGATGGCACCAGTGGCGGGCGTTGACCTCGGCGAGCAGTCCACACCGCGCGTCGTGCGGGCACGGCGCCCAGCAGTGCAAGACCTCGCGCAGGGCCTCGCGCGCGGCGATGAGCGCGCGGCTGTCCCCGCTCGTCCCGGGCTCGACCCAGAGCACGGCGGCGGCGCGGCGGGCGAGCGCGAGCAGGGCGTCGCGCCCGGCTGTATCCAGTTCGTTGAGCACGTGGCTGACGACGAGGACGAACGCGCCGTCGCGCGCGGCCTGCTCCGGGTCGGCCACGCGAACGGCCTGGCCGGGACGGCGCGCGCGGATCGCGTCGGCGGCAAACGTCGTCGCCACCGGTGAGTGGTCCCAGAGCACCACGTCGTCGAACGCGCCGTCCGGCGCGTAGGCGAGGAGCGAGCGCGCGCCGATGGCCGAGCCGCAGCCCCAGTCGATGAGTTGAGCCGCGGGGGGCGTCCAGCCGCGGCTCACCAGCGGCTCGAGCACCGCGGCCCACTTCCAGGCGATGCGGCGGCCGAGCGTGAAGTCGTAGGATGCAAGGTCGCCCGCGCTCGTCCAGTACGGCCCGGGCGGTGTATCCGCTTCTTCGGCACGGACGCCGTCGGTGGCGCCGGCGCCATGTCCGCGCCCGCGTCCGAGAAACACCCCGCGCAACCGCTCCAGCGCGGCCCAGTCGACAGTCTGCCAGTCCACGCACCGATGGCAGGGACGGCCGCGCGTGCTGGCAAGCGGACTCGCCGCCGGCGGGCCCCGCGCGCCGCCCGCTCACTGGCGTCGTCGGGAGGGCGCGCGGCCATCGGCCATGTGCCCGCCAACGAGGTGCGGCCAGGGAGTCCCGCTCAGTTATCCGCGCTCTTCGCCTCGAGCAGGGCGCTCAGGCCCGGGTCGGCGCGGGCGCGGTCGTGCATTGCGGGATCGAGCTCGATCGCGAGCTTCATGTGCTGGCGCGCGGAGGTGGGATTGCCGAGCTTGGCCTCGAAGCGCGCGAGGTTGAAGTGGAAGATTCCGGAGACGTGGAAGAGCGAGGGCGCGGAGATCCAGACCTCCTTGGCCTGGTCGGGCCGGCCGAGCTCCTCGTAGGCGCGCGAGGCGAAGAGGTAGAACTCGGCCACGCCGGGATACACCTTCGAGGCGCTGCGGGCGAGCCACGCGGCCTTGTCGAAGCGGCGGCGCGCGAGCAGCACGCGGATGCGCAACTCGATCACGTCAGCGTAGCAGCGGTGCCGCACGCTCAGGCGTGCGAGTTCGCGCTCGGCCGCGGCGATCATGCCGAGCTCGAGGTAGCCGCGCACAAACGACAGCCCCCAGCGCAGGGGGAGGGGTTCGGTATCTTTCTGAAGGGCCGTGAAAAGCTCCATAGGGTTTCGCGCCAGTCTATCGACCGCGCGGGTGCGGCGCTTAGGTCGCCGGACCCGGAATCGGCGCGGGCCCTAGCAGTTTTTTTGAAACTCTCTAGTGGCCGTGCGGAAAACACTCACCGGTTGTAAATCGCTCAAGGCGCGACGGTTGCCCGCGACCCGGCGCGAGCGGACCGGCGTGCAGACGCCGCACATGCGGTCGGCGCGAGGCGCGCAGGAGGCCCGTGTCCCGCTCAGTTTTCCAGCGGCTCGGTCAGCACCGCGATCAGGTGCGGGTCGCGCGAAACGACGGCGCGCAACTTCGGGTCGAGATCGAGCGCGGAGGCGAGGTGCTCGCGCGCGGCGTCGACGTTGCCCAGGCGGGCCTCGAAGCGCGCGACGTGCAGGTGGGCCACGCCATTGGTGCGCACGGCGGCGGGCGCGGAGGCCCAGACCCGACGGCCCTCGTCGCGACGGCCCAGCATGTCGAAGGCAGTCGCGGCGTGGATATAATACTCCGGCGATTCGGGAAAGAGCTGCACCGCGCGGCGCGCGTGGGCCACGACCCGGCGCCAGCGGCGACGTGCCACGAGCACATGGCTGCGCAGCGACATCACGGCGGGCAGGTCGTGCGCCGGTGCGGGCAGGCGCGTGAGTTCCTGCTCGGCCTGTCGCACCATCCCGAGCTCGAGGTATCCTCGGGCAAATGACAGCGCCCATTCGAGGGTCGCTTCGTCGGGCATGGCGGTCGATGTCGGCGTGGAGGTCATGGTGACGCTCGTGGGTTTTACTCGGCAGAGCGAGGTTTTGCTTAAAGCGTGCCAGCACTCGTGCCTCCGAAATACGGCGAGGCCGATGCGCCAGGTGCTGCGCCGGCTCTACGGGCGACGCCCGACGGGCGCGCGTTTTCTGGGGTGATCACCCTGCGAATGCGACCGGCCTGCACGAGGTGCGGCTCGGCCCGCGTGTGCACGACTGGCACACGGCTGTCCCGCGGGTGGGACTATTCAGGTCGGTAGCGCGCGCTGTTGCGCGAGTCCTCGAACACCTCGACCTCGACGAGATGCGCCCGCCCGCCGGTCTCGGCGCGCACGAGCGGATCGATGCCGCGGAAGACGTATTCAGCGAGTCCCTCGCACGAGCAGCTCTCGACCACGCGCACCTTCCACGCGGCCGGCGCAGCCGCCACGAGCGCCTCGCGCAGCGGGTCGTCGCGATTGAAGACGCAGGCGTGATCGAACTGCTCGTCGAGCCAGGCGCGGATGAACTTCACCCGGCCGAAGTCCACGACGAAACCGTTCGCGTCGGTCTCGCGCGCGCCGAAGGTGAAACGGAAGCTCCAGTTGTGTCCGTGCACGAGCGCACAGTGCCCCGCGTGCCGGTGCTGGCGGTGGGCGAACGGGATGTCGTGGTAGATCTTCGAGCAGGTGACCATCGGGACGGAGAGGGCGCGGAATTCTCAGGTTGGCGGGTTTGACGCAACCGCCAATTGTGCCCAAATCCGCGCGCCCATGGCCGAGGTGCGACACTGGCAATTCTGGATGGATACGGGAGGCACGTTCACCGACTGCCTCGCGTGTGATCCGGCCGGCGCCTGGCATCGCGCGAAAGTCCTTTCGACCGGCGCGGTGCGCGCGCGCATCACGGCGGTGCGTGGCCCGCGCGAGGTGGAACTGGGCGGGTTGACGTGGTCGGCGAACGACCTGTTCACGGGCTGGCGGGTCACGTCGGTCGTGGATCGCACGGAGACGTGCGCCACCGGCTGGTCCGGCGCGACGCGCACGCTCGTGCTCGCGCGGTCGGTGTCATGGCCGGTCGGCGCGCTCGTCGATCTGTCCACCGGCGAGGAAGCGCCGGTCGTGGCCATGCGCCTGCTCACCGCCACGCGAGCGGACACGCCGCTTCCTCCGGTCTCGCTGCGGCTCGCCACCACGCGCGGCACGAACGCGCTGCTCGAGGGCAAGGGCGCGCCGGTGGTGTTTTTCGTCACGGAGGGATTTGCGGACCTGCTGCACATCGGCGACCAGCGCCGGCCCGACCTCTTCGCCGTCCGCGTGGAAAAACCGCCGCCGCTGCACGGCCCGGTGGTGGAGGTGCGCGGACGGCTCGATGCGCACGGCCGGGAGATCGTGCCGCTCGATCTCGAGGCGGTGCGCACGGCTGCGCGCGAGCTGCGGGCCGCCGGCCACGAGGTCGCGGCCGTCGCGCTGCTGCACAGCTACCGCGATCCCGTGCACGAACATGCCGTGGCGCGGGCGTTGCGCGAGGCGGGCTTTCGTCACGTCTCGGTCTCGGCGGAACTCGCGCCGCGGATCCGGATCGTGCCGCGCGCCGCGACCGCGGTGGTCGATGCCACGCTCGCGCCGGTCATGGAGCGCTACCTCTCCGGGGTGGCGGCCGTGGTGGATGCGTCGCGATTTTTCGTCATGACGAGTGCCGGCGGGCTCGTGCCGCGTGCCGCCTACCGGCCGAAGGACAGTCTGCTGAGTGGACCGGCCGGCGGGGTGGCCGGCGCCGTCGCGGTGGCGCGCCGCGCCGGGCTGGCGCGGGTCATCACCTTCGACATGGGCGGCACGAGCGCCGACGTGGCGCGCTTCGAGGGGGATTTCGAGTATCAGTCGGAACATCGCGTGGGTGCGGCGCACGTGGTCGCGCCGGCCCTGCGTGTGGAAAGCGTCGCGGCGGGTGGCGGCTCGATCTGCCGCTTCGACGGCGCGGCGCTGGTCGTCGGGCCGGAGAGCGCCGGCGCGCGGCCCGGCCCCGCGTGTTACGGCGCGGGCGGTCCGTTGACGCTGACAGATGTCAACCTCCTGCTCGGCCGGCTCGACCCCGCGCGCTTCGGCGTGCCGGTGTTTCCAGAGGCGGCGGAGGCGGCGCTGGCCGGTGTGCTCGCGGCCGTCGCGGCGGCGCGCCGGTCTGCGCCCGCGCGCGAGGATGTTCTCCGCGGCTTCGTCGATATCGCCGACGAGCGCATGGCGGAGGCGATCCGGCGCATCTCGGTGCGCGAGGGCTGCGACCCGGCGGACTACGCGCTCGTGTCGTTTGGCGGCGCGGGTGGGCAGCATGCCTGCGCGGTGGCGGAGCGCCTCGGCATCCGGCGCATCCTGCACCCGGCCGACTCGGGGCTGCTCAGCGCCTACGGCCTCGGCCAGGCCGTGGAGGAGCGCATCGTCGAGCGCCAGGTATTGCGGCCGCTGGCTGATCTGCGCGGCGCGATGGGCGGGCTTCTGGAGTCGCTTGTCGCCGAGGGCATGGCCCGCCTGGAGGCGGCGACGGCCGGCGCGGCGCGGACCGGCGTGCGGCGCGCCGAGTGGGAGCTGCGCTTCGCCGGCCAGGATGCGGGTCTCACCGTGGCGGCGGAGCCGGCCGACACGCTGGAGACGCGTTTCGTCGACGAGTACCGGCGCCGGTTCGGCTACGCGCCGGTCGATCGCGCGATCGAGATCGTGGCCGCGCGGGTGGTCGTATCGACAGATCAGGTACGAGGTGTCGCCGAGGACTTCGGCCAGCCGGAGATCACCGGTGCGCCGCGCCTCGTGCAGGACGGGTTCAGCACCCTCCACGTCGCCGCGGGATGGAGCGTGCGCGCCGGGTCGTGCGGAAGCCTGCTCCTCGAGCGCGCCGCCACACCGATCGCGGAGTCTCGGGAGACCTGTCGCGACGACGTGATCGACCTCGAGCTGTTCACGCATCGCTTCCGCGCGCTCGTCGACGAGATGGGCCTGCTCCTCCAGCGCTGCGCGCTTTCGGTCAACATCAAGGAGCGTCTCGACTTCTCCTGCGCGCTCCTCGATCCGGGAGGCGAACTCGTCGCCAATGCGCCGCACGTGCCCGTGCACCTCGGCGCGCTGGGCCTGTGCGTGCGGCGCGTGCGCGCGGTGCTCGACCTGCGCCCGGGCGACGTCGCCATCACCAATCACCCGGGCTGTGGCGGCGCGCACCTGCCCGACGTCACGCTCATCGCCCCGGTCCACGGCGACGACGGCGCGCTGCTCGGCTACGTCGCCAATCGCGCCCATCATGCCGAGATCGGCGGCACGCGGCCGGGCTCGATGCCGCCGGACGCGCGGCGGCTCGTCGAGGAGGGCGTGGTGCTTCCCCCGGCCCTGCTCGTGCGCGACGGCGTGGCGGACTGGGCCGGCCTGCGCACGCGGCTCGCGGGCGGTCCGTATCCATCCCGTCGAGTCGAGGAGAACATCGCGGACCTGCACGCCCAGCTTGCCTCCATCCGGCTCGGCGCCATGGCGCTGTGCGCCCTCGCGACGCGGCACGGTGCGTACCGGGTTGTCCACTACATGGACCGGCTCAAGGCGCGCGCCGCCGCGGCGCTGGCGGAGGCGCTCGCGGCGCGGGGGGCGCTCGACGCGATCGCGCGCGACGCGCTCGACGACGGCACGCCGATCGCCGTGCGCGTCGCGGGTCCGGGGTGCGACGGCCGGCTGCGCGTGGACTTCGCCGGCACCGGCGGTGTGCATCCCGCCAGCCTCAACGCCACGCCCGCCATCGTGCGCAGCGCGCTCATCTACGTGCTCCGTCTCGTCGCGGGCCGGGACCTGCCGCTCAACGAGGGCCTGACGCGCGACGTCGATCTCGTCGTGCCGGCGGGCGTGCTCGCGCCGGAGTTTTCCGACGACCCGGCCCGTTGTCCCGCGGTCGTCGGGGGCAATGTCGAGACGAGTCAGCGTGTCGTCGACGTGCTCGTGCGGGCCTTCGGCCTCGCCGCGTCGAGCCAGGGCACGATGAACAACCTGATCTTCGGCAACACCCGGAGCAGTTATTACGAGACCATCGGTGGCGGCACCGGCGCCGGTGACGGGTTCGACGGGTGCGGCGGTGTCCACAGCCACATGACCAACACCGCGATCACGGATCCCGAGGTTCTGGAGCTGCGGTTGCCGGTGCGGCTCGAGCGATTCGCCCTGCGCCGCGGATCGGGCGGGGCGGGGCGGTATCGCGGGGGCGACGGGCTCGAGCGCGTGCTCACCTTCCTCGAGGCCGTCGACATTTCCCTGCTCACCCAGCGGCGGTGCGCCGGGCCGCCGGGCCTGGCCGGAGGCGCGGCCGGCGCTCCCGGTGAGCAGTGGATCGAGCGGCGTGACGGCTCGTGTGACGTTCTCGCGTCGGTCGCAGGCGTGTCTGCCGGGGTCGGTGACCGGCTGACCATAAGGACGCCGGGCGGCGGCGGCTGGGGCGGCTAATGGATCGACTTTTTCCCTAAGAAAAGCCCGGCTCGCCCGTAGTCGGACGAGAAAGTGCCAAAATATGCGCGACAACTTGGATTGACCGACGTGCCCCGCCCCTGATTATCGCCGGCTCGTCGAACACGAGGGCCCCAACATCAAAACGCTCCCAAAGCTTCCCCATACCCTGATCTCACCCGAGGTCGCCGCGATGCCGACACGTCCCGCACGTCGTTCCGTGGCGAAGAATTCTGTGTTCAACTCCGCTGGCGGACTCACCCCGAGTCCCCGCCTGTTCTGGATCGCACCGCTGCGCAACTGATCGCGCAGTCCATTGACAAAGCGTGCTTGCCGAGAGCGGCGAATCTTGAACAGTCTAATCGTCTTGCCCGCCTCAGTCAGAGTTCTCTCCCCTCAACACGCGGTCCCAGGCGCCCAGGATACTCCGCACGGCGGAGTCGTTTCCGCAGCCGACTGGGAGTGAGTTTCCCCCTCGATCGATCGCATCATCCGCGCGCCCCGACTCCTGTCTCCGCCACTTTCTCTCACCTAACCTTCACCTCAAGTCATCATGCAATCCGCTATCCTCGCAGCCTTCACGCTCATGAACCTGACGCCGATGCAGCTTTTCAAGCACGGCGGGCCCATCATGTGGCCGATTCTCCTGATCTCGTTCCTCGGACTCACAGTCGCGGTGGAGCGCGTGCTGTTCATCGTGCGTGAGAGCCGCCGCCGCGATCCGGAGCTCGTGGAGAAGATGATTCATTCCTGCGAGGCCGGCAATCCCGACGCCGCCATCGAGATGGGCAAGGGCAGCCAGGATTACCTCGCCCGCGTCATCGTCGAGGCCCTCCAGGAGCGTCACCACTCGTTCGCCGAGGCCTACATCCGCGCCTCCAATCGCGAGCTCACCCGCTTCTCGCAGGGTCTGCCGATCCTCGACACCGTCATCACCGCCGCCCCGCTGCTCGGTCTGCTCGGTACGGTCACGGGCATGATGGTGACCTTCGGCGCCCTCGGTGAGGGTTCGGACGTCGCCGCCAACGCCGGCAAGATCACGGGTGGTGTCGGTGAGGCCCTCATCGCCACGATGTGCGGTCTGGCCATCGCCATCCTCGGTCTTCTTCCCTTCAACTATCTCAACGCCCGCCTCGAGCAGGCCCGTCACGAGGTGGAAGACGCCTCCAACGCGCTCGAAGTCGTCCTCAAGAAGTCGGCGTCCTGAGGTTCGGTCCACCGCCACCCAGGGTTAAGCCATGCACGGCTCATCATCAGGCGACGGCAAGAAGGCGCGCATTGAGATCATCCCTCTCATTGACGTGATCTTCTTCCTCCTGGCCACGTTCGTCTTGTTCACGCTCTCGCTGAACAAGTCCGAAGGCCAGCCCGTGCCGCTGCCGCAGACCAAGACCGCGCAGCCGCGCGACCCCGCACGCTCGCACACCGTCACGGTCACCGCGCAGGGCACGCTCGCGTGGGACAAGGACGACGTCACGCTGCAGCAATTCATCAACAACCTGCAGCAGTACAAGCAGCAGGATCCGGACGGAAAGATCCTCATCAACGGCGACGAGGAAGCGACGTTCAGTCAGGCCGTCTACGTCTTCGACGAGGTCCGCAAGGCCGGATTCGAGAAGGTGTGGATCGAGACCCGCGTCGCGCCCGCCGATGCGGCCGCGCCGTAATCCCGCCCAAACGCCAACGGAGTACGCGTCATGCCAGTCATCAAAAAGAGGGTCGTGAAGAAGGCCCGCATCGAGATCATCCCGCTGATCGATGTCATCTTCTTCCTCCTCGCCACCTTCGTGCTGTTCACGCTTTCGCTGAACAGAATCGCTGCGATCACGATCGACCTGCCCAAGGCCGTGCCACCGGACCCGACCAAGGAGCCGCCGCCGGTCGTGACGATCCAGGTGTCCGATCAGGGCACCCTTTATTGGGACCGCGAGATCATCAACAAAGACATCCTTCAGTCCCGGCTCGAGGACTACGCCAGCACGGAAGCGGATCCGCGCGTGCTCATCGCCGGCGACGACAAGGCCAAGTATGGACCGACCATCGAGGTGCTCGATGCCGTTCGCGCCGCCAAGATCGAGAAGGTCTCGATCGAGACGCGCGTGCGTCCCACCGGCCGCTAACCTCCGAGTCGGACACCCACTATGAACAAGGATTTGATCATTGGAGTCATCACCTCGATCGTGGTCCACGTCCTGGCGATCGACCCGCAGGGTTGGTTTGATGCCGACGCCGTCGAGGAGCAGGTGGCGGTCGTCGAAGCCGCCAAGGTGGAACTGATCGAGATGCCGGAGATCGAGCCGCCCGAGCCGGAGGTCACCGAGGCCGGTGACGAGTCCGACGAGGCTCCGCCGGAGTTTGCCCCGCCGATGCAGCAGGACGTGCCTTCGCTCGTGACGGTCGACACGCCGTTCCAGCAGGTCATGGCCCCGCCGCCCCCGCCCAGCACGCCCACGTCGGCCGGCGCCATCACCGTGCCCGTCAACCGCAACATCGGTCACGGCAAGATCGCCGACCTCTTCGACCTCAAGGATCTCGACCAGATCCCGCAGGCCACCTACCAGCCCGCCCCGAACTACCCGTATGAGATGAAGCGCGCCGGCGTGACCGGTCGCGTGGAAGTCGGCTTCATCGTCGACACCTCGGGTAACGTGCGCGACGCCTACGTGATCAAGTCCTCGAGCCCCGAGTTCGAGGAGGCCGCGCTCCAGGCGATCCGCAAGTGGCGTTTCCGCCCCGGCAAGCGCCAGGGCAAGGTCGTCAACACCAAGATGAAGCAGCCGCTCTCGTTCACGCTGAACGAGGACGAGTAATCGCAACCCGCACGAGCCGTGAATCTTCATCACCCACTCATCCGCCGCGTCGCGCGAGCCTCCCTGCTGGTCGCCGCCGGCCTGGCTTTCCTCGCCGTCCCGGCCGCGCCGTTGTTCGCCCAGAGCGACGCCGCGACCGAGCGCCCCAAGCAACTCTCCGACGAGACCCAGGCCACGTTCAACAAGGTCTGGCCGCTCATCGAGGCCAAGAACTGGGAGCAGGTCATCCCGCTCCTCAATGAGGTGCTCACCAAGGCCAAGCCCGACTCCTACGACACGGCCATGGCCAGCGTGATCCTCGCCCAGGTCTACCTGCAGCGAAACACGCCCGGTGGCAGCGACTACGCCGCCGCCGTGCCCCTCCTCGAGAACGTCATCCGCCTCGGCTACCACGACGGCGAGCGCCTCCTCGATTTCACCTTCCTGCTCGCCCAGTTGCACAACATGGGTGGCAACGCGGCCCGCGCCGAGGAGCTCGCCCTCCGCTGGCTCGACACCGCGAAGAAGTGGAAGTTGGAGAGCGTGATCTTCTACACTTCCGTCGTCCTCCAGCGCGCCCAGGGCAAGGACGGCAAGGTCGACAAGGAAGCCGTGACCAAGGCGCTCACCATCCTGAAGAAGGCGTTTGTCGTCTTCCCCACGCCGACCGAGCAGCTCTACCAGGTTCTCGCGATCTCCTACCAGCTCAACGGCGAGATGGACAAGGCTGCCGAGATCTTCGAAGTCCTCGTCTCCAAGTGGCCGAAGAACCGCCAGTACTGGCAACAGCTCTACGCCCTCTACGTGAACTCGAGCGAGTCGATCCGCGCGATCCTCACGCTCGAACGCGCCCAGGAGTTCGGCATCCTCAACGGCCCGAAGGATCACCTCTCGCGCGTCGGCCTCTACTACAACCTCCAGCGCTACGACAAGGTGGTGGAGATCCTCGAGAAGGGCCTGAAGGACGGCTCGATCGAACAGGAAGCCAACAATTACGAGCTGCTCGCCGCCGCCTACCAGCAGACCTTCCAGGAGTTCAAGGCGATCGACGCCTACCGGCGTGCGGTCGAGAAGTTCCCGGCGAACGCGGGCAAGTACTACATCTCCATCACCAACCTCTATTGGGAGATGCAGAAGTACGCCGAGGCCCTCGACAGCATCGAGAAGGGCCTGGCCGCGGGCGAGGTCGAGAATCCCGGCAAACTCTACATGTTCGCCGCCTACATCTGCTACGAGCTGCGCAAGTTCGACAAGGGACTTGAGCTCCTCGAGAAGGCCAAGCCGTTGCTCGCCGATACAGCCCAGGCCCGGCAGGAGTTCGACGGTCTGACCAATTCCATCAAGGACGCAATCGAGCGTGACAAGAGACAGGCCGCCGCCGCGGCACTCAAAAAGTAACCTTTAACGATACCGAATATGAACAAGTGGTATTTTGGCATCCCACTCATCGCCCTCGTGGCGTTCTACATCTACTTCCGCGACTTCTCCAAGAAGGACGACGCGATGATCGCGGAGAAGGAGCGCCAGGCCGAGGTCGCGCGCCAGGACAAGCTCAAGGCTGAACAGGCCGCCCGTCTCAAGGCCGTCGAAGAGGCCAAGGCCCTCCTCGCCGAGCGCCGGGCTGACCAGGAGCGCAAGAAGGCCGAGAAGGAGGCCGCCGACGCCAAGCGCGAGGAAGAGCGCATCGCCCTCGAGAAGGCCAAGACCGAGCAGAGCCAGCTCCGCGTCGAGCTCAAGGATCTGCGCGAAGAGGTCGCCGACGAAGAACGCCTCCTCAAGATCGCCCTCGACCAGAAGCGCGCGCACGAGACCGAGCGCGAGTTCGTCCTCAGCTACACCGACACGGCCCGCAAGAACAAGGACCGGTTCATCCAGCTGATCGACAAGATCGAGGAATCCGAAAAGGCCAAGGTCGCCGCCGCCGCCGCCGCTGCCGCCGCCGCCAAGAAGTAAGCCCACATACGAATACTCGTCATGAACAAGCACTACGTGATCTGGCCGGTCGTCATGGTGGCGGCCTTCATCGCCTACTTCATCCAGTTCAACAAGGCGGACACCCTCGCGCAGCAGGAGAAGGAAGCCCGCGAACTCGCCGAGAAGAACGCCAAGGAAGCCGAAAAGGAGCGCCTCAAGCAGCTCGCGGCCGAGGACAATCTCAAACAGGCCGAGATCAAGGCCAAGGAAGAGGCCGAAAAGCTCGCCGCCCGTGAGCGCAAGCAGTGGGAAAAGGACGAGGAGGTCCGCCAGGATACCCTCGCCCGCCGCGCCGAGATCGAAAAGATGGCGAAGGAAAAAGGCGATCTCCAGGCCAAGCTCGCCGAGACCCGCCGCGCCCGCCTCAAGGCCGAGTCCGAGTCGTTTGATGCCGCGCGCAACGTCGAGCTCGCCAAGATCGAGCGCCGCACGGTCGAGATGGAAATCCAGCGCGCCGCCGGCCTGATCGCCAACAAGGTCGACGCCAGCTCGCTCGTCGAGATCCCGGTCTTCGCGACCGAGTCGACCAAGAAGTAACCCGGCCCTCCGGCACGATTGACTTTCAAGGCCCCGCGGCGAGAGCCGCGGGGCCTTTTCGTTCCCAGCGAGCGACGCGACTGCGTGTGAAACGATGTCGACGCAGGTGCGCGGGCCCGGCATCGCTGAGTCCGTCATGCCTTCGTCCCGCCAGGGTGAGCTCTTCGGGGGCGGCTCGACCCGGTCGGAGCCGGCGACGCCGGCCGCGCGAGTCTCCGAGCCGGCTCCGGGCCACCAGCCGCTCGCCGCGCGCATGCGCCCGCGCCGCCTCGCCGAGGTCGCGGGGCAGAGGCACATCCTCCAGCCCGGCAGCCTGCTGCCCCGGCTCGTCCAGCAGGATCGCTTCGGCAGTCTCCTGTTCTACGGCCCGCCGGGATGCGGCAAGACCAGCATCGCCGAGGCGATCGCGGCCGAGACCGGCAGTCGATTTGTCCGCATCAATGCGGTCATGTCCAACGTCGCCGAGCTGCGCGAGGTCCTCGCCGCCGCACGCTTCCGCCCGGAGGCCCGCACCATCCTGTTCATCGACGAGATCCACCGGTTCAACAAGGCCCAGCAGGACCTACTCCTGCCCGACGTGGAGGCGGGAAATGTGCGGCTCATCGGCGCGACCACGCACAACCCCGGCTTCTACGTCAACCCGCCGCTGCTCAGCCGCAGCCATCTCTTTCGTCTCGAGCCGCTGGATACGGAGACGGTGGCCACCGTCCTCGCCGCCGCCCTGGCCGACGCCGGGCGCGGGCTCGGCGCGCGCCGCCACGAGGCCGCGCGCAAGGTGTTGCTCGACCTCGCCGTGCTGTGCGACGGCGACCTGCGCCGCGCGCTCAACGCCCTCGAGGTGATCGCCCTCGGTCTGCCCGAGGGTGCGCCGGTCACGGAAGCCGACCTCAGCGTCTTCGCGCAGGAGCGTCGCATCCGTTACGACGCCGACGAGGACGAGCACTACGACACGATCTCCGCCTTCATCAAGAGCGTGCGTGGTGGTGATCCCGACGCCGCCCTCTACTGGCTGGCAAAGATGCTGGAGGGTGGCGAGGACCCGCGCTTCATCGCGCGCCGGCTGGTCATCCTCGCCTCCGAGGATATCGGCCTGGCCGATCCCACGGCGCTGCCGCTCGCCATCGCCGCCCATCAGGCCTGCGATTTCGTCGGCCTGCCCGAGTGCGGCCACCACCTCGCCCACGCCACGCTTCACCTCGCGACCGCGCCGAAGAGCAACAGCGCGACCCTCGCCCTCGCCGCGGCGCAGCAGGCGATCCGCGAGCAGCCGGTGCAGGCCGTGCCCATGCCCCTGCGCGACAAGGGTGGCAAGGCCTCGAAACGACTCGGCCACGGCGAGGGGTATCGCTACAGCCATGACTATCCGGAAGCGATCTCCGGCCAGGATTACCTGGAACGTCCTCTCGTCCTCTACCGTCCCAAGGAGGCCGGCGCCGAGGCTGAGATCGTTCACCGGCTCGCCCATTGGAAACAACTCAAGGCCCAGGCAAAAAAACATGAAGACCGCCCCTGATTCCTCCCTCCGCCGCCAATACACCGTAAATTCCGGCCCCCTGCTTCGGAGGCCGGGTGCGACTCCGAAATTAAGGGTCATGAACTGGCTTACCCTTGTCGCCCTTTCTGCCGCCGGAGCATCGGGTGCTGTGCAGACGAGCGACATGAAGCCCTCCACGCCCGCCGCGGCCATCGCGCCCGCCTCGACCGAGGCGCCGGCGGCCGACGAGGTGGTGCTCGATGGCGTGGTCATGCCGCGCGCCGCCGGCGGTTTTCTCCAGCTCAAGATGGAAGGCGTGAACATCTTCCTGCGCGCCTACGATGCGGAGAAGAAGCCCGTCGCGATCGACGTCGACCGCGCCTCGGTGCGGATGCAGTTCGCCTCGCGCTCGCCGGAGCAGTTCACGCTCATCCGCAGCGCCGATGGCATGGCGCTCACGGTCGGCCGCCCCGTGCGCCAGCCGCATGTCTTCCGCGCCTACATCTCGCTCTTCAAGGGCGAGAGCGAGGAAGCGGTCGAGAGCTACCAGGTCGCCTATCCGTAGGCGCTCTTCGTCGCGCGCCGGATTCCGTCCCGCGCGGCTTTCAAAGCCCGGCTCCGCGCCGGGCTTTTTGTTTTCCGACCGCCGGGTCAGTTCGCGGGCGTCGTCGTCGGTGCGGGCGCGTTCCCGGATGTCGGCTCGGGGGCCGATATTGGCGCGGGCTCGGGTGAGACCTCGGGCACCGGTGTGTCGGTTCCCGCCTCGGGTGGAGCTTCCGGCTCCACCTGAGCCGGGTTGGAAGCCGCGCCCTCGGTCGGAACCGGCGTCGCGGGCGCGCCCTCGTCGACCACGGGCCGCGGGGCGAAGGGCATGCGCGAGAGCGACCACGCCGGCTTGCGCAGGGTGCCGGTCAGGCGCATCTCGAGCAGGTAGGAGACCGGCCCGAGCACGAAATCGAAGAGCTGCGTGATCGCGCCGCCGGATTCGCCGAGTGGATACAGGCGGGCGCGAAAATCGAGGTTCCGGCTGTTGATGTAGTAGGTGCCCTCGGTCTCGAGGGCGGCGGTGCGGCCGGTGATTTTCAGGTCGGGAAAACTCACGCGCTCGCGCTGGATGCGAAACCCGCTGTTGGCCTCGTTGAAGCGCAGCGAGCCAAGCTTGGGGCTGATGCTGCCGAGCAGGTCGGAGAGCAGGCCGAAGATGCGCACGCTGCCGAGGTTGGCCTCGGTGATGCGCAGCGAGCCCTGGCCCTCGTAGGCGTCGAAGGTCGTGATCGGGCCGCGCGCCGCGACGCCCAGGCTGAGGCGGCCGCCGGGGCGCTGCGCGGAGAGGCCGGCGGGATCGCGCTCCTCGGGCGGCGGCGGCGAGCGGCGGTCGAGGAACTCGTTGAAGATTCGCGTGGCGTCGTCGTAGCTCGCGTCGGCGAGGGAGGCGTCGACCGTGAGGATGCCGGCGTCGGCCACCGCGGTGGCGCGCAGCGTACCCTCGGCGTAGCCGGCGACGAGCCGCGTGATGTCGACACGCGTGTTGTGGATCTTCACGTCGGTCGAGATCGAGGAGACCGGGAAGTCCTCGTAGCGAAACTCCTCCGGGCTCTCGATGCCGATGTCGAGCACGGTGTCGAACCGGCCCGCGTCGTTGGCGACGACACCGCGCACGGTGGCGCGCGGCGGCACGGTGTAGCGATAGGAGGCGAGCAGATTCTCGCCGCCCTTGCCGAAGATGCGCGCCAGTTCGACGAGGTCGGCCGTCGACTCGAAGGCGAAACTCGTGCGCACGGCGTCGCGCTGCGGCGGACGGAAATGCAGCTGCACCTCGCCGTCGACGCGTCCCTCCGGTCGCACGACGCTGGCCTGGTAAAGGTCGTAGTAGTTCATCCGCACGAAGAACCGTGTATCCAGTTCGTCGTAGCGGATGCCGCGCATCGCGCCCTGGCGCACGCGGCCGCGGCCGTGCACGACATCGCTGCCCGGGATGTTCCAGTTGCCTGTCACGTCGATGTCGAACTCCGGCGGCGGTCCGTCGAAGGTGAAGTCCGCCCAGAAGCGGTCCCACCAGCCGCTGAACCACGGCGAGATCAGGCGCGGGCGCATCGCGCCGCGCAGGAGGAGGCGATGCTCGCGCGTCGCAAACGTGTCGGAGTAGGTGCCGCGACCGCCCTCCTCGCCCCGGGAGATCTCGAGGTGATCGAGAGCCACTCCGGCCGGGTCGGCCGTGCCGTGGATGCGCGCGCGGTCGAGCGCGACGCCGCGCGCCGTGATCGGGCCGGACAGGCCGCGAAACTCCGCCCGCGTCCACCGGCCGCCCTCGCCGAGCGTGGCGCGGACCCACAGGTCCGGCGCCTGCTCGATCGCAGCGTAGTAGGTCACGTCGCGGCCGAGCACGCGCGAGGCCTCCGCGAGCCAGTCGCGGCCGAAGCGCCCGCGCAACTCGATCCCGGCCGCGCGCGTGGCGGCATCGCCGCGGGCCCGCACCTCGAGCGATTCCCCCGCGAGCCGGAAGGCGAGCGTGCCCTCGAGAACTGGATACGCCTCGGTCGCCACGGTGGCGGTCGGTGCGAGGACGGTCGCCTTCGGGTGCACCACGCGGGCCGCCGCGGCGGTGACGGTGGCGGGCAGCGGCCGCTTGAAGTCGTCGAGCGCCTCCCAGTGCACGAGCGCGGCGGGCGCCTCGAGCGCGAGTCCGTCGGGCCGGCTGATCCGCGCCGCGCGCACCTGCACGTCGAAGGGGGCGAGCCGGGTCCCGGCGTAGGTGAGGCGCGTCGCGAGCGCGATCTCTTCAGCGACGGCGACTCCCGGGCGCTCCCAGCCGGCGGCCGACGCCTCGATCGCGACCGTGATCTCGCCGGACCGGGCGACCTCGAAGGCGATGTCGGCGCGCGGTTCCGTCCACTCCTTCAGCGGCTCGAGCGCGCGGGCCACCTGCGGGGCGGTCCGCGCAAACGCATCGAGCAGCGCGCCCGGCTGGAGCGGGGCGCGCACCGGATCGCGTGCGGTCGGCGGCGTGATCGTGCCGTGCACGGCGACGTGCAGCGGGCCGGTCTCGGCGAGCAGCCCGTGGAGTTTCCACGCGCGACCGGCGCGTTCGAGCGAGGCGCCGGCGATGCGCAGCAGCGGGAGGCGCTCGCCGCTGGGCGAGAGGGCGGACGGGCAATAGACCGTCACGTCCTCGATTCGCGCCTCGCGCAGCTCGATCATGCCGGCGGCGAGGAACAACTCGTCGAAATTGAGGAACACCATCCGCGCCTCGAGCACCGGTTCGCCGAAGCGCCGCGGCTCGAGCCGCAGGTCGTTGATCAGCACGCCGCCGTGGATGTCGAGGCGCGCGCGGGAAAAGGTCGCCTCCACGCCGGCCTGCGCGAGTCGCGCCTCGAGCCGGCGCAACAGGAAGTCGGGCACGGGCACGTCGTCGCGCGAGAGCAGGAAGATGAGCAGGCCCGCGAGGAGCGCGAGCGCCGCCATGAACAGGTAGAGCGCGACATTGAGCGCGTGGATGGCGGTGTGCCGGAGCGCGACCTTGAGCAGGCGCACGGGCCCGCGTTGGCGTCGTGGCGGCGTGGATGCGGGCACGGCTCGGGAGCCTCCGGGTGGCGTCGTCGCGCGGCGCGGGTTCAGGGCGCCGGGGCCGGGGTCGCGGCGGCGGCGGGTGCCACCGGCGGAGCCGCGGGTGCATCCGGGTCCACGCGCTGGAAGACGAGCGGGCCGAACGCGTCGATCAGCGCCTGGTCGGCGAAGAAGACGAGTCCCGGGTCGGGCGCGGCCACGAGCAGGCTCGTGCCTCCGGCGTAGTTGTCCAGGTAGAGCGAGTAGGTGGTGTTTTGTGCCACGGCTCCGGTGTCGGTCGTGATCGTGGCCTGAAGCTGCCAGGTCCAGGCGCGGCCGGTCGTGTCGCCCGGGATCACGGCGGTGAACTCCGCGCTCACGATCGTGCCGGCCTTGAGTTGCGGCAGCACGCGCGCGAGCGCGATCGCCGCGGCCCGGCGCGCGGGCGTCTCGGCGGCGAGCACCTGTTCCCATGTCTGGCCGGGCTGGAGTGTCGCCGCGAGCGCCGTCTCCTTGGTGCCGAGGTGGGTGAGCGTGAGACCGGTGATGCGCGGACCTTCGCCAAGCTGGAGGATCTGGCGGCTGCGATAGTCGATCGGCCGCGTGCTGAGCTCGTCGATGAGCGCGCGGTCGACGAGATAGACGAAACCGCGGTTCTCGAGCCGCGCGTAGACCGGCCGGCCGGGAATCGTGTCCTCGGTGCGGCCGAAGAGAAGGCGTTGCGAGCGGGGCTCGCCCGCGCCGGTGCCGCCGCGCTCGGTGATCTCCACCTGCCAGGCGGTGGCGCCGGTCAGGCCGTAGGCCTCGAGGTCGGCGCCGAGCGCCGCATCGCGCACGAAGCCCCGGCCATCCGGCAGCGCGCTCAATTCGGCGATCTCCTGAAGCAGGCGCTCGATGCGGGCGGTGTCGCCGGGCATGGTGAGCAGGCCCTGCTCGGGCGTGCGCGAGGAGACCTGCCACGCGCCGTTTTCCAGCAACTGGAGCGTGACCTCGCGCTGGCTCGCGTCGGTGATGCGGATCGACTGCACGGCGGCGCGTTCGAACTCCACCACGCGGCGCTCGCGCAGCGCGCGCTGCGCGTTGCGCACCTGGTCGAGAAACAGCGGCGCGATGGTGAATACCGCCGAGTGATCCTGCCCGGCGGAATCCTCGAGCTTGGCGTAGTAGCGGGTCGGCGCGCCGGCCTCGCCCGGCACGGCGTTGCCGACGAGCAGGCCCTCGCGCCGGCCGGCGCCCTCGAGCGTGAGGCGCACGGCGGGGGAGGCGAGGCCGAGCAGCGTGAGGTCGACCTGCTCGGGCGGCACGAAGTCGAGCACCTGGAGGCGCGTGATCTCGCCGAGCAGCGTCTTCACCGCGGCCGAGTTGGCGCGCGCCTCGATCGGGGTCTCGAGCTTCCACTTCTCGCCGTCGCGGGCGAGATGGATGCGCACGTTGCTCGCGCCCGAGCCGGGCGCCTGCGGGTTGCCCGGCTCGGTCAGCTGCACGCTCCAGAAGCGCACCTCGAACTCCTGGAGGGAAAACACCGCCGCGCTGCGCAGCTGGTCGGCGGTGAGCGACAGCGTGGCGCGGATGGCGTTGTCGACGACGAGGATCCGGTCGCTGTCCTCAGGAAGCAGATACATGCGGGTGGCCGTGTCGGCCGTGCGGCCGAGGCGCACGGTGTGGCGCGCGCCGCCGCGGCCGAGCACGAGCCGGCCGTTCGGCGCGTCGGGATCGAGGCCGAAATCGGCGAGCGTCTGGTTGTTCTCCGCGAGCGAAGCGACCGGGAAGCTGTTCACCCGCTCCAGGTACTGGAGCTGCGTGAGGATGCGGTTGACCGCGAAGAAATTGGCCGGCCAGCGCATCGGCTCGGTCAGCTCCCAGGTGCCCCCGCGGCGCTCCAGCACGACGGTGGGCGGTGTGCGGCCGGCGAAGCTCAGCTCGAGGTGGTCGACGTTCACCATCTCGACGGGGAAGACGAGCTTCTGGTTGTCGCGCTGCACCTCCTTGATCGTCGAGTCGTGGATGTAGTAGGCCACCGCACCCAGGCTGAGGACGAGGACGATGAGGAAGAGCGTGGCTTTCGTGCGCATGGGCGGGAGGGCGTGGGGGCGGGCTGGACGGGCGACGGAGTCAGCGGCGC